>Ga0114975_10001580_pt1 | contig 16126 bp, 8 predicted proteins | sample S_130626_EF_Meta_FD_87031 | JGI IMG/M metagenome (GOLD analysis project Ga0114975, IMG submission 87031) | Freshwater microbial communities from Lake Simoncouche, Canada to study carbon cycling - S_130626_EF_MetaG | ecosystem: Environmental > Aquatic > Freshwater > Lake | place: Lake...
ATTCTGCCACCACAAGCACTGTATCTTTTGCTTATGGTATCCATCATCACCACATTATCATCTACACCTGTTAAATGCATTGCACTGATTTGTTTTCCTTCATAACAAAACTCCCTGTAAGCCTCGTCACTAAACAAATAAAGATTATACTTTGTAATTAACTGCTTTAATGCTTCCATTTCTTCGGCAGTATATAAATAGCCAGTTGGATTATTGGGATTGCAAATAACAATTGCTTTTGTTTTTGAAGTTACTTTCCTTTCAAAATCTTCTATCGATGGCAACGCAAAACCATTTTCTATGTGAGATGTAATTGGCACAACATTTACGCCTGAAGCAACAGCAAAACCATTGTAATTAGCATAAAAAGGCTCTGGAATAATCACCTCGTCACCAGCATCCATACAAGCCATAAAAGCAAAAAGAATGGCTTCGCTACCACCTGTTGTAATAATAATTTGATTATGGTTTACATTAATACCAACACTTTCATAATAACCAACAAGTTTTCTTCTATAGCTTTCGTTACCTGCACTATGGCTATATTCCAGCACTTTAAAATCGCTATTACGCACAGCATCTAAAACCATTTTAGGGGTTTCAATATCGGGCTGACCAATATTTAAGTGATAGACTTTTGTTCCTCTTTTTTTGGCAGCTTCTGCATAAGGAACTAATTTTCGTATTGGAGATGCGGGCATTTTTTGCCCACGTTGACTAATGGTTAACATTGGGCAAATATAATAGCAGATATTTACAGTTTATAATTTGAGAATATAATGTAAAATAAAAAGTTCCGACCAAGAGATGCCTGAAAAACTATTTCTAAAACAGGTGAGTGACATTGCAAAACCATTGATAAAATAAAGAAAAACAAAATTTGCATTCTTGCTTCAGCAGTTATCGCAAATTCAATTAACTAAATCTAGCAACACTGTAAACAAATTCATTATAAATTGGGTTTAGTCTGGAGTTTAGTTTTATTTCTTCAATAAAAATATCAATGGAATATACAATCGCTTTTGCCAAGCTTTTTCAGAATGGTCTTCTCCTTCAAATTTTTTTGTCACCCATTTTTTTGCAGTATAGCCCTTACGTTCAATAATAATATCAACTTGTTCTTGTAATGGTTGATACATTGAATCTAAAGTTTTTGTGCCATAATCAAAATAAATTTTATGTGTTTTTGAACTTGGCAAATGTTCCTTTAAATAATTATAAAATGCTTGTGGTATTGGATTATTCTCTAAAGAAAATGTTCCTGGCCAGTGTGTAGATAAACAAGCTGCACCACCAAACACTTTAGGATATTCGCAAATAGCATACATAGAAATTAAACCTCCCATACTGCTGCCTGCAATAAAAGTGTTTTGCTTGTTTTTTAGTGTAGCAAATTGACTGTCTAATCGTGGTTTTAACTCTTCAACCAAAAACTTCAAATAGTTATCAGATTGAACTTTTCCATCATAAAAAACACTAGCCCCATTTGGCCTATTTTTATGATACAAACTATCTTGTTCAGCATTTGATAAACTCTCAAATGGCTTTTGAGGAAAGTAATCTATGTGTCTTGTTTTGCCACCATTCCATACACCCACCACTATCACATCTTTAATCGTTTTGTTTTTTATTAAAGATGAAACAGTTTCATCTACCATCCATTCTTGTTTATTCCAAGTAATAGTTGAGTCAAATAGCATTTGTCCATCGTGCATATATAGCACTGCATATTTTTTTGATTCTGAATAACCATCTGGCAACCAAACATCAATATTTCTTGCTGTTACATACTTTGAAGGAAAACTATCAATTCTGATAATTTTACCAAAGGAAGGCTTTGGGGTTTGAGCAAAACAATAATGAGAAAATGCAATCAATACAAGTAAAATCAATTGTTTTTTCATAATAGCATTTAAGATTACGAATGTAATTTATTCTACCATTTAAACATCACACTTAAATTAATAACACGCCCATCAAGTGGGCCCCAAATTTCTTTTGATACAGGGCTTGATGTATTGATTGGTTGTTTAATAATTGATTCATTTCTATTTTGTCTGTAGTCTAACAAATTTTCTCCATTTAATACAATCGAAAAGTTATTGAAAGTATATCGCATCATTGCAGCCATAAATAAATAATCATTGGTGGTGGTGCCATCGTCTAAATATTGTTTTCCATTATATGCTGCTTCTACGCCTGCTCTAAAGTTTTTACTAAATTCATAGGCAACAACTGTTGCAATTTTGTTTTTTGCTATTAAGGGAAGATAAATATTGGTTGGGTCATATTTTCTTTTAGCATTGGTATAAACATAACCTAAATACAACTCTAATTCATCGTGCTTTGCTGCAACAAATGTTTCAAAACCCAATGTAGTTAGTGGTTTCGAGGCATTATTATATTCATAAAAATTTGATGGGAAAGATAGAATGGTATCTAATAAAATGGGTTTAGATACTTTAGTATAAAAGAAGGTTTGATTAAATGTTAGATTCCATTCGCCAGATTTAATTTTATAATTTACATCAAAGTTGAAACCCTTACTTTTTTCTGCTTTGATATTTGTTGCATATCCTGTGATTAGTGGATATTGTCTCTCGTCTAAGTCACTATTGATAAGTCCTGGAGTTTTGTAACCATAACCTCCTCCAATTCTCATTGTTAAATGCTGATTAGCTTTAAACATTAATGATAATCGTGGTAACAAAAAGCCTTTGTAAACAGAATTATAATCGTATCTCAAACCAGATTGTAAAGTAAATTTATCTGCAAACTTCCAATCATCTTGTGCAAATAAACCAATAGTATTTGTTGCTGCATTAGGCAATAAACTATTCGAAACGTTTATTGTTTTAAAGTCTTCCCCATTGAAATTTATGCCAACAACATAATTATTCTTTTTAATATTTTTAGAATACGCCAACTCACTATACCAAAGCGTCTGATTTGCTTTCAGTGAAAATAAATTGGTATTAATATCTCTAGCAAAAAAGTTAGTAGCAGTTTTTACAGTAATAAAAGAATTGTCTTTATTCTGATGTTCCCAAACAATATCAACAGTATTTCTAATGCTTTTGTTTGCTATAAAAAATTGATGATTTATGTCTGTATTTCCATTCAATACATTCATATCACCGCCTTTTCTTTCTTCGTAATTAAATGTATATCCAATTGCAAGCGATGAATTTTTTTTACCATAAATAAACCATCTAGGATGAATAAAAATATTCTTCACATTCGGCACATCGCTAAAACCATCATTGTCCACATCTACTTGCTTTTGCAGTGTTCCACCTGCATAAAAAGTATAGCCCATTTTTTTATTTCTCGCAGAAAAGAAAGAAGTAAAATTGTTTTCTTTCAGTGTAGAAGTGTTTAATGTAATGCTTCTATCAGGATCATTTAATTTGGGTTTTTTGCTAATTAAATTTACCATTCCTGCAATTGCACCTCCCCCGTAAAGCGTAGATGAAGAACCCTTTACTAACTCTACTTGTTGAAGATCTAAAGGAGGCACTTGCAAAATACCAAAGCTGCCACTAAATCCACCAAACAAAGGCATTCCATCACGAAGTATTTGTGTATATTTTCCTTGTAGGCCCTGAATACGTAAATCAGCACTTCCGCTTGTTGCAGTAGTTTGTTGAATTTGAATGCCAGCAATATCTCCTAAAATGCTTGCAATATTGCCTGGCTTAATCTGGTTTTCTTCGTGCAATTCTTCAGCCCCTAAAACTTCAACTTTTGTTGGCAAGTCTTCTATTCTAGTATTCGTTCTTGACGATGCAACAATAACAACCTCTTCAAGTTCTTTATTCTCTTCTTTCAAAATTATATTTAATTGAGTGCTTGCATTGAGTAAAATTGTTGTATCAAAAGTATTTACCCCAATACCTGAGAAACTAATGGTATATTTTTTTGTAGCAAGATTTGTGAAAACAAATTTTCCTTGTTTATCTGTAACAGTTGTTTGCTTATTATTTAATTTAACCGTGATGCTATTTAGTACAGAATCTTTGGCTTTAACAACACCAGAAATACTGTATTGTGCATTAACATTGAATACAGTTATTAAACTTAAAACAGCAGCTAAAATGATTTTATTTTTCATATATAATACAAAGCAAAGTAAATAAGCATTGTTTTATGCTTTTAACAAAAATATTTAATTGCATTTAAATAAATATTGATTGTTATTTTGCAGTTGTGAAAAAGAGAATTCTCATCAGTAGTATTGGTTTAGGTGCTTTTTTATTAAAGACATCGGCACAATGTTCTATTTGCACCAAAACAGCATCTCAATTGGGAGATGGCCCAGCACAAGGGTTAAATTGGGCTATCATATATTTAATGGTTACACCACTTGCTATTATGGGCTTCATTGGATATCGTTGGTGGAAAAGAGAGAAGCTGCAATAGAACAAACAATTTAAAAAATAGTTCATCCGTTTAAGTATTTAATCGAATGAACTATCAATAAAAATCAATTCTTGTCATTACTCAACTAACACCATCCTACCACTGCTGCCTGCACTAATAGTGTTATCATACATTGCTTCGCAATAAACACCTGGTAAATAATATTTGCCCAAATAAGCAGCGTTTAACTGCACATAATAGGTAAGGGTTTCTTTACTGTTGATACTAAAATATTGATACACCCTGTCGTCTCTGATGTCCATATAATCACTGCGAGACGATTGAAATGCCCCTTCGCTGTTATACATTCTGGTATTTAAAATCTCCCACCCACTAGGAAAAACCTGTGATAATGCCATTTGCGAATATGCTCCTCTTGTGCCGGGATTGGTGATAACAACTTTTGCCACAAAATCAGTTCCTTGTTTCAGCTTGCTAATATCAATAGGCACGCCATTGGTGTTTAAATAAATAACACTTAGTTGTAATACATTAGGGTTGTTTTTGTATACCACAGGATTCATTCCAATAGGTTGTCCTTGATTAATGAGTCTTACATATAACACATTAGACCCTTTATTGGTAAGCTTAACAACTGCTTTACCATTTTGCCAGCCCACTACTTGTTGTGCTATACTAGCGTTAGCACTAATATTAATATTGGTTGCACCTGCTGTTCCATTGGCTGTAATTTTTCTGCCACCATTATCGCCACAATACTTTGCAATGGCTAATAAACTATAGGCAGTGGTTTGTGTGCTGTACCAAGTTTCTTGAGATAGTTTGCTAGCAATAGTTCTCACCAATTGCTCTGCCTCGCCACGACGTTTCATTAGTGTTAATGCTTCCAGCACCATTGCATCATCTCTTACATCGCTACCATAACTCATTCCCCAATAAGGACGTTGGGTAAATGTTGTTGGCAAACCCGTAATCAAAGAGTTAGCAACTTGTGTTTGTCCGCAGAGGTAATAAGCAGCAGCCAGTCTCCATTTTGCTTCTGCTGTTATAAACTTAGATTCTCTCAGTCTGTTCATTGCACCTTGTTCAGGGGCTTTTGCTAATGCCAGCAAATACAACCTGTAAGCCTGTGTTAAATCTGTGCCATACCAAGGTGCAGCAGCAATACTCCAGGCATTTGCCTTATTACGCTGGTATGCTTTCCACGAGCTTAGTATAGATGAAGAAACATTGAATCCTTTAGCACTTGCTTCCAGTAAAAAATGGCCTGCATAGTTAGTGCCCCATTCGTCTGCATCCATATTACCCGGCCAGTAACTAAAGCCACCATCGCTGGTTTGAAAGTTTTGTATTTTTTGGATAGCAGATTTAATATTTTTATCAATATCTGCTTTTTGTTTATCGTTTAAATCCATCAAACTATTCAATGCCAATTGAGGAAATACAGATGAAGTAGTTTGCTCAATGCAACCGTGTGGATACTGAATTAGATAAGACAAACGCTTTTGTAAATTAATAGCAGGAATAGAAGATATTTCAACAGTTGCTTTGCTGCTGCTGGCATCGCCAATAGTGGCTAAGGCAGCATTCATACTTTGCCCGGCTTGCAATGTGTATTCTGAAACCTGCGTGATATATGGGTTTGGATTACGCACCTCTATTTCTATTTCGTGATAGGCAGATGCCCTGCCACTGCTTGCCACCACTTTTATCTTGCCAATACCTGTTGCATTTTTAACCTTAGCATTCATATAAACAACTTGTTCTCCTGTTTCAGCAAACTTAATATTGGTAGTACCTGCGGGCACTTCAATCATTGGATTGCTTTGAATACTAATGTTTACATTCTTAATATTATTCTCTGTAGCAAAAACAGTTACTGGAATTTTTAAATCCTCACCGGGACCTAAAACCCTTGGCATTGTTGCCAGCAACATTAAAGGTTTTCTAACCTTTACACTTTTTTCAGCAGCACCATAAGCACCATTACCAGCAGCTATGACCATTGCTCTAACACTACCCATATAGTTAGGTAAAGTAAAGTTGTGTGTCTTGCTACTACCATTGGTTCTATATGGTCCATAGTATTGCACAATGGGTTTAAATCTGTTAGCTCGGCGTGTTTTAGCTACATCATCTCCTTCTGCATCACCACCAATAGTTAAGATTCTTTCTAGCTGACCACCCCAGGCTCCAATAACATAATCATACACATCCCAGCTTTTAACACCCAATGCTTCTTTGGCATAAAATGCACTGTGTGGATTCGGTGTTTTAAAATGCGTTAAATCAAGTAAGCCTTCATCAACAATAGCAATGCAATAAGTCATTGCTTTGCCATTTTGTTCAGATACTGTGATGGATGTTTTTTCTTCTGGCCTGATAATATCATTCATTTTAATAACTGGCTTTAGCATAGTGTTTTTATCTTCCACCTCTATAGGAATTACACCATACATTCTGATAGGTAAATCGTTCAGTGTTTGAGCGTGTGGCTGCAGCATACTAATGTTCACATAAACATTTGGTGTCATTGTTTTTTCAATCTTAAAACTATACTTTGTTTCGCCCTTGCTGGTATTCACCCATTTTGTTTGCAATACTTTGGTTCCCGTTTCAATGCTCACCAACATTCTGCCATTTGCAGGAGAAGGCACTGTTAGCTTACATTCTTCACCCACATTATATTTTGCCTTATCTGATGTGAAAGATAGCATTGCAATAGAAGATGCATCGTTTTGTTCGGCATAGCTTTGGTGTGCATAGTCATCTACATAAAAAGATTTACCAGTAGTGTGTCCGCTTCTTGTGTCTTTAAACAAAATTAAATAACGACCGTAATCTGCTGCTGTTAGTTTTAAATTATACACTCCTTTGCCAGCAGCAATACTGTGTGTTTCTTTTTTAATAAGTTTGTTGTATTCATCCTGAGTAAAGTTGCTAAAATCATCTTCACTTCTGTCCCACCACCATCTCCATTGAATTTTATACAACTGCACTTCCACATCTGTATTGCCATTGGTTGCCGTTCCATTTGTGTTTACATCAACCAGTTGTAAAGCATAGGTTTTATTGTTTTGCAAATAACCCCAACCACTGGTTTCCTCAGGTATTTTTAAACCAATGTATGAAGAATAAGGGTGATATGGAAAGCTGATATTATCTATACTGAAATTACCTCCAGGTTCAAATACTTTCACCATTAAGTTAGCTAGCAACATTCCGGGTGCATCATTACCCGCTTCGAACTGAGGACTAATTGCAGCAACCCCTTTTTCATTTAAACTACCATCAAATATGGTTTTTGACTGAGATGAAAAAGAGGAGACGGGATTGTCAAACTCATAATCACTATACTTTTCAAAAGTGGTATTCTTTCTATAAAGTTGTGCATCAACCCTTGCCTTTAAATTTTGAGCATCTGCTCCAAATAACCATTTTGCAGAAAGCGTTCCCTGAGCCGTAACATTTTTACCTAAAGCTTTTGCTTCGCCAAAGTTTAAATCAATCTTAAGCCTATTTGGCATTACAGTTTCTATCTTGATTGTTTTTTCAAACACAGCACCGCCCACTTTTACTTTACATAGCCAATTTCCTGTTGGAGCATTCGCATCTGTTGCTGTTCTAAATACATTGTATCCATCTTCTGCATTTGGTGTAACAAGTCGTTTATACAACTGACCTCTCGGAGAAATCAATTCCATTTCTACAGGATGCCCCGCAGGTAGTTTCTTTTCTTTATCTTCAATGATGCAACCCAAGAACAAACTATCGCCAGGTCTCCAAACACCACGTTCTCCAAACACAAAACCTTTGATGCCGTTTTTCACCTGAGCTCCATCTATATTAAATCTTGCTAATGGTAAACTACTACCATCATCTAATCTTAAATAACTTTTCTCATTTCCTTTTTTTGCAACAAGTAAATAAGGTTTTCTTTTTAATTCAAGCATTGCAATACCATCACTGTTGGTGCTGCCTTTACCAATGATTTGTTGCTGATAATCCAATGCCTGTAATTCAACACCAGCCATTGGTTCGGTATTAATGATATTGTTGGCAGCCACCATCATACTGTTGTTGCTGCCACGCTTTGCTGTTAAGCCAATATTAGTTGCCAAAATATTTCTTGATGCGAATCTTTCTTTATTGTAGTATGCTTTACTGCAAGGATTATCTCTTTGATCCCAATTATATCCATAAGGATAATAGCTGTCATATCTTCTCCAGAAAGCATCATCATCATCTACATTTTCATCTCTATCATAACCATATTCATCTTCTTCGGAACTATTGCTCTCCTCTTCACCCTCTGGTTTGTTGGTGCAGGTGTACATTGAATAAGATGGTCTGAAACCAATAGTGATGTGATAGATTGCTCCAGGTTCGGTTTTAATATATTTATCTAGGTCTAAAGAAAATCTGTTCTTTTTGTGAAGGTTCAAGCTTTTATCATCATCGAGTTTCACTGTTGCCTGCACTGTTGGACGAGCCACCCTTCTTAAATTATCATCCCCATCCATTTTATTATTTTGGAAGAACTGAGGAATGTTATTTTCATACACTTTAATAATACTCACATCAACAGCTTTCAGATTGGTGGCTTCAAAAGGCAATAAAATTTTGCCTCCACTATTGGGTAGTATCACTCCTTTGCCGTGTATTTTAACTGATGGCAAGCGATTTTCGAAGAAGATTTGAGAGGTGAAAGCCTTTGTTAATTTATCGCCCCACAAATTTTGAATACCTTCTAAAACAGTAGCAGTGTAACCACCATCCAATTTACCGCTTGCATATACTTTTACTTCACTACCAAGTATCGTATAACTAAGGTTCTCTTGCTGGCTAATACTGATTAATCCTTCCAATTGCTGACCAATCATCAAGGGGTCACTAAACTGCACTAAAGCATATTGCTCCTGCTCTTGCACAACTTTAATATCCATTACTTTAAAATCACCAATTGCAGGAATTGAAATTTCTTTTTGGTCTTTTATATTGGCTTTAATTGCAGCACCATCCCATTTCAGTATTAAGCTAACAGCAGCAGTGGTTCTCTTGATATTTTCAATGGTATAACTATGTGTTTTATTTACCTCATTATGTTGCCATTTAACAGCAAGGTTTGTATTATTTACTGATGTTGTTAAAATGCTTTCCACCTTTTTGCTTTCTTCTACATCTGCAGTTACAATTTCGCCTGTCAGCATCATTGTTTCTTTACCCAAACTACGTAAACCATTATCATTTATTTGAAAAGATGGTTTAGCTGTTTGAACATTAAATCTAAACGCTTTAAATTTTTTTGGAACGTTCAAAACCTTGCTGAGTTTGAATTCTACTTCATATATCTTATCAATTTCTAAATCTTTGGCTGGTTTAAATTCTATTGTTCTGGCATCTACCCAAAATGCTTTTCCTTCAACAGCTGGAGAAAATTCAAACAATGTTTCTTTGATGTTTTCATTGACAGTGTGCGTTGCAGCTGCATCAGTTGCCAATTGGATTTTAATGGTTGTTTTTTTAGAAACAACACCCGAAGTATATGCGTCGATATACTTGCTGAATTCGGGGTCGACCTGAATTAATTTTTTCTTTTTGCAAGACAAAAAACTAATAGATAATACACATACTGATAAAGCCAATACTAAGATTGGCAGGCGTTTGAGAGATTCCATATTTGTTGGGATTGTTGAGAAGTTAGTGGCTTTAATATTTGCCGATATAAAGTAAAGTAATCTTTGTGAAATGGAAAAAATAAAGTTTTGTGTATTTACACAAACGGTATTTAATTTTGAATTTGTACTCTAAAAAGCAAAAGCCGGCACCCACGAAAGCTTTATGATTGGCGATAATTTAGATGCTGATAATAAAGTAGTTATTAATGCAGAATTTTACGCTTTTTTGTAAACCATCTTAACAAAGATGTTTACCCATTTGCCAACAATACTATTTTTCATTTAATGTAATGCATGCAATTGTGGTTGTAGCGTATACAAAATAATTTTGCACAGGTGCAATCAAGACTGTAGCGTATGCAAAACCATTTTGCATACGTGCAATTAAAACTGTAGTGTATACAAAACCATTTTGTACACGTGCAATCAAGACTGTAGCGTATGCAAAACCATTTTGCACACGTGCAATTAAGATTGTAGTGTATGCAAAACCATTTTGCACACGTGCAATCAAGACTGTAGCGTATGCAAAACCATTTTGCATACGTGCAATTAAGATTGTAGTGATTGCAGATTAATTTGCTGTCTAAACAATTATCTTAGTTAAATTGTATAATTGCATTGTGCTAGAAAAATATTACGATAAAAATTTAATAGAAGCTGGCTGCGATGAAGCTGGAAGAGGTTGCTATGCGGGCCCAGTGTTTGCTGCTGCTGTTATTTTACCCAAAGATTTTTATCATCCTTTATTAAACGATAGCAAACAGGTTAAAGAAAAAGACAGAAACGAATTGCGTTTTTTTATAGAACAAAATGCCTCTGCTTATGCAGTTGCTATGATTGACAATAAAGAAATTGATAAAATCAATATTCTTAAGGCATCCTTTAAAGCAATGCACAATGCAATTGATAAATTGCAGATTCAGCCTGCATTGTTGCTGATAGATGGCAATAGATTTATGCCTTATAAAAACATTCCACATCATTGTATTATTAAAGGCGATGGCAAATTTGCAAGCATTGCAGCAGCCAGTATTTTAGCCAAAACATATAGAGATGATTATATGCTGCAACTGCACAAAAAATTTCCAAAATATGGTTGGGATAAAAACAAAGGCTATGGAACATTAACACACCGAAAAGCCATTGAAGAATTTGGTGTTTGCAAGCATCATAGAATGAGTTTTAATATTTTGCCCAAGCAAATAGAGTTGTTTAAGAAGCAAGCTACTACTTAGAAAACAATACTACCTTACACCTATTTCTGCCAAAAAATTTCAGTTCTCCTACATTTGCATATTAAATAACATATATTATGAAGAAAGTACTTTCTCTGGTATTGCTTTTAGTTGTAACAACAGCAAGTTTTGCTCAAAAACACTCAAAAGATTTAAGAATCGGATTTAAAATAGAGCCTAATATTTCTTGGTTCCACCCTGTTGAAAACGGTATTAAAGCCGATGGTTCAAAAGTGGGCATTAACTATGGTTTAATGCTGGATTATGAGTTTGCAGATAATTATATTTTTTCTACTGGTTTACAGGTTTCTCAAGTTGGTGGAAAATTGTCTTATACAAACAGTGCTGGCATAAATTGGAGTGGAACCAATGTTGGTTATGTTGCAGCAGACACAAAAAATTTAGGCAATACTGCCAACTACAACATTGGCATTCAGTATGTAGAAATTCCCTTTACCATTAAACTAAAATCTAGCAATAAAGGAAAAATGGATTATTGGGCAAACTTTGGAGGATTTTTAGCGGTGCCTGTTAAAGCTCGTGCAGATGTTAGCACTAATTTTAGTGTTGGTGGTGCTGTAGCAAGTTACTCAAAAGGAAACGACAATGTAATTACCCAAATTCAGCCAATAACAATTGGAATGCAAATTGGTGGTGGTGTAGAAATTCCTATTTCTGACAAAAATGTTTTAGTTGCAGGCTTGGTTTTCAATAATGGATTTATTGATGTTACCAAAAATGGCAATTGGGGCGGAGATGGCAGAGTTAACCTTAATAGTATGGCATTAAAACTTGGTATTTTCTTTTAGTAGCAATTCCTATTTCATTATAACAGATTTTAGGTTGTTAATTTTCAACCAAAAATCGCATTGATCAAACCGATAAATCATAAATACGTTTGTCAGATATCATTCATTTATTGCCCGATAATATTGCAAACCAGATAGCAGCTGGCGAGGTCATTCAACGCCCAGCAAGTGCTGTTAAAGAATTAATGGAAAATGCCATTGATGCAGATGCTACAGAAATTAAATTAATTGTTAGTGATGCTGGCAAGGGCTTAATACAGGTAATTGATAATGGCAAAGGAATGAGCGAAACTGATGCTAGAATGGCTTTTGAGCGTCATGCTACCAGCAAGATTAAACAAATTGAGGATTTGTTTAAAATAAAAACAATGGGTTTTAGGGGCGAGGCTTTAGCAAGTATTGCAGCTGTAGCACAGGTTGAATTAAAAACAAAAAAGACAGAAGAAAAAATTGGTAGTTACATAGAAATAGAAAATAGTGTTGTGCTAAAACAAGAGCCTTGTGCTTTTACTGATGGCACCAGCATTAGTATGAAAAACTTGTTTTTTAATGTACCCGCTAGAAGAAATTTCTTAAAGAGCAATGCTGTAGAAATGCGTCACATCGTGGACGAATTTATTAGAGTTGCAATGTCTTTTCCAAACATCTTTTTTTCATTAACAAGTAATGGACAAGAAGTTTTTCATTTAGAAGCAGGAAATCTAAAGCAACGAATTGTACAAATTCTTGGCAATAATTATAATGCCAAGTTAGTGCCTGTGAAAGAAGAAACAGATTACTTAAATGTGTATGGATTTATTGGCAAACCAGATACGGCAAAAAAAACACGTGGCGATCAGTACTTTTTTGTAAACAACAGATTCATTAAAAGTGCTTATTTAAACCACGCTGTCAATACAGCTTATAATGATTTATTGCCTAAAGACAGTTTCCCTAGCTATGTGTTGTTTATAGATTTAGATCCTGAACAAATTGATATAAATGTTCATCCAACCAAACAAGAAATTAAGTTTGAGGATGAAAAAATAACTTATGCATTTGTTCAATCTGCTGTTAAGCACGCATTGGCTCAATTTAGTGTTGCCCCAAGTTTAGATTTTACTTTAAATGCCGACATTCAAAGCCTTTCATCGGTTAGCAATCCCTTTACAGAAGAAAAAAAAGATGAAGTATCATCATCCAATTTGTATAAAACCTTCACGCAAAAAAACCAGGCTCACTTTATAGAAAGGTCTGCTAATAGCGAACTGAAACATTGGAAAGATTTTTTTACACCAAGTGAAAAATCAGGAATCAGGAATCAGGAATTAAGAATTGGAAACAATGATCAGCAAGAAACAAGAAACGATAGACAAGAAACGTTTGATTACCCACTTACAACTCATCATTCACTATTAACCCAACTTCATAACACCTATATCATTTCTTCAACACCCAAAGGCTTTATGTTAATTCATCAGCAATTGGCTCACGAAAGAGTTTTGTATGAAAAATATAGCAAAGAAGCTCATCACAAACAGGCTGTAACACAAAAAAGCTTATTTCCCGTTACCTTAGAACTAGGTGCTGCTGATGCTGTTTTATTAGAAGATTTGTTGGAAGATATTAATGCATTAGGATATCAAATAGAACATTTTGGCAATAATACGTTTGTAATACAAGGTACGCCAGCAGATGTTTTACAAGGAAATGAAAAAAATAGTATTGAGTTGTTATTAGAACAATTTAAACATTCAAGCAGCGATATCAAATTCAGTAAAAGAGAAAAACTAGTTAGATGTTTAACAAGGCAAAATGCCATTAAAGCAGGGCAAGTTTTATCTCAAAAAGAAATGCAAACACTAGTAGAGGATTTGTTTAAATGTCAAACACCCAACACAACAGCAACAGGCAATCCAACGTTTATAGAATTTAAAGAAGATTATTTAGATAGCATGTTTACTAAATGGTAATTTCTGTTGAAATAAAATAATTATAAAATATTAACCAATCAACTAGCAAAATGGCAAATTTTGAAGTAAGAGGTGGAAAGCAATTAAGTGGAACAATCGTTCCTCAGGGTGCAAAAAACGAAGCATTACAAATTATTAGTGCTGTTTTATTAACTGCCGATGAAGTAACGATTAACAATATTCCAAATATCATTGACGTCAATCTTTTAATAGATTTATTACAAGAAATGGGTGTTAAGATTAATAGAATCGATGCACAAACTTGCACTTTTAAAGCAGACGATATTCATGTAGATTATTTAGCAAGTGAAGCTTTTAGAAAAAGGGGTGGAATGTTGCGTGGCTCTGTAATGCTTGCTGGTCCAATGCTTGCACGTTTTAAAAAAGCCTACATTCCCAAACCTGGAGGCGATAAAATTGGTAGAAGAAGACTGGACACTCACATTATTGGTTTTGAAAAATTAGGTGCTAAATTTAATTATAACCAAGAACAAAGTGTTTTTGAAATCACATCTCCACAGCTACAAGGCACTTTTATGTTGCTTGATGAACCAAGTGTAACAGGAACTGCAAATATTTTAATGGCAGCAGTAATGGCACAAGGCACTACCACCATTTACAATGCAGCTTGCGAACCATACTTGCAACAACTATGTAAAATGCTTGTTCGTATGGGTGCAAAAATTAGTGGCATTGGAAGCAATATGTTGGTGATTGATGGTGTTGAAAAATTAAACGGAACAACACACACCATGTTGCCAGATATGATTGAAGTGGGCAGTTTTATTGGACTTGCAGCAATGACACAAAGTGATATTTTAATTAAAGGTGCTGGTGTTAAACACTTGGGAATTATTCCAGAAAAATTTTCTCAATTGGGTATTCAAATGAATATAAATGAAGATGATATTCATATTCCTGCACAAGAAAGTTACGAAATACAAACTTTTTTAGATGGGGGCGTTTTAACAATGAGTGATCATCCTTGGCCTGGCTTTACACCAGATTTATTAAGCATCGTTTTGGTGGTAGCCACTCAAGCAAAAGGCAGTATTTTAATTCATCAAAAAATGTTTGAAAGTCGTTTGTTTTTTGTAGATAAATTAATTGATATGGGAGCACAGATTATTCTTTGCGACCCTCATAGAGCCACTGTTATTGGTTTGGGAAGACATCATAAATTAAGAGGCATTACCATGAGCAGTCCAGATATTCGAGCTGGTCAAGCATTATTAATTGCAGCTTTAAGTGCAGAAGGTAAAAGCACTATTCAAAACATTGAACAAATTGACAGAGGTTATCAGAACATTGATACTCGTTTAAGAGCTTTAGGAGCAGATATTACAAGAAAATAAAAGCAGTTATTACTGCTACATTTACACCGTGAAAAAAAAGAAACAACCAGTTATATTAAACGATATTTTAGTAACAGATTATGCTGCTGAAGGCAAAAGTTTAGCTAAAATCGAAGGCAAGGTAATTTTTATAGAAAAAGCTGTTCCAGGAGATATTGTTGACGTGAAGTTGATGAAGAACAAAAAAGATTGGGCAGAAGGATTTCCTATTGCATTTAAAGAATATTCTAAAGACAGGGTAACCCCTTTTTGTGAGCACTTTGGAACTTGTGGAGGTTGTATTTGGCAAATGCTTCCCTATGCTAAGCAACTTCAATACAAGCACCAGCAAGTAGTTGACAATTTACAACGCATTGCAAAAGTTGAATTACCAACAATTGATGCTATTGTTGGAGCAGATGAAACTGAATATTATCGCAATAAATTAGAATATACTTTCTCTACAAAAAAATTTGTTCCTTATGGAGAAATGAATAAAGAGAAAGCCCAAGATGAAGTAGAAGATACAAACCCAGGAGCTGCTGGTTTTCATGCTCGTGGTTTTTTTGATAAAGTTGTTGAAATTGATACTTGCCATTTGCAAAAAGAACCCACCAATAAAATAAGAAATGCTGTTGCTGCTTTTGCAAAAGAAAAAGGCATTACATTTTATGATATCAGAAACCACGTTGGTTTTTTAAGAAATATGATGGTTCGTTATGCAACAACAGG
>Ga0114975_10001581_pt1 | contig 16118 bp, 17 predicted proteins | sample S_130626_EF_Meta_FD_87031 | JGI IMG/M metagenome (GOLD analysis project Ga0114975, IMG submission 87031) | Freshwater microbial communities from Lake Simoncouche, Canada to study carbon cycling - S_130626_EF_MetaG | ecosystem: Environmental > Aquatic > Freshwater > Lake | place: Lake...
CCAACGATGACCATTTTCGATTTCGTGTAGGTTTGTTGGGTGATCCAATACAAGATGCTGGAGTAAAATAAGAGTTGGTATTCTGTGTTATAACAAAATACGCCATCATAATAATTTCCAAACAAGGGGAAGTTGGCATGACAAACTAACACGGTAAATGCGGTAGCTCCGATGATTTTGGCACCCGGCTTAATCGCATTATAAATCATATAAAGACTAGGTATGATAAAGCAAAAAAAAGTGATGAGCCTTAACTGATAGAGCTTAGAAAATCCCGTTAAAATTTTGAAAAAAGCGAGTAAATAAATAGCTAGAGGGCCTGTGGTGTGCGAGTCAAAGCCAACAAACGGTCTGGGGTCTATTAAACATCTTCGAACGGAATATAGGTATTCTAATTCATCCGGATCCAAGGAGTTTTCTCTGAAAGAAATGATTCTGCAAACAAAAATAATGAAGGTTAAAAAAGCAAGAATGATCAGATTCTTGTGGGTTTTAAAATAGTGCATCTTCATTTTTTTCAGTAATGAATTTTAATAATTGGTATTTGTATTTTGATTGATTAATTTTAAATAACTATTTTGGCAAAGTATCATTTAAAAAAAACTTGCCTCAAATTTAAAATAAATTTAGTGAGAACAATTTAATTTAAATTGTTCCAGTAGATTTAATATGTTAGGGGAATAAATATATCAGTCTTTAATTACAAGAGCTATGAAAGTTGTCATACTGGCAGGTGGGTTAGGTACACGCTTGATGGAAGAAACAGAGTCTAGGCCAAAACCCATGGTTGAAATAGGCGGGAAGCCCATTTTATGGCATATTATGAAAATTTATGAAGCTTATGGGTTTAATGAGTTCGTCATTTGCCTAGGCTACAAATCTCAAATGATTAAGGAATATTTTTTAAATTATTACCTCTATAATTCGGACATCACCGTCGAATTAGAGAAAAATAAGGTCGATGTACATTTCACAAACTCCGAATCTTTCAAAGTTACTTTAGTGGACACAGGGCTTACGACCAACACCGCAGGGCGTATCAAGAAAATTCAAAAATATGTGGAGAACGAAACTTTCATGCTGACCTATGGCGATGGAGTTTCTGATATTAACATCAAGGATTTAATTGCATTTCATAAGTCTCATGGGAAAATGGCCACATTAACGAGCGTACAAACCCCGGGTCGATTTGGAAACATTGAAATCGATTCGAAAGGGATAGTCGATCATTTTGTGGAAAAGCCGCAAGGAGATGGCATGTGGATTAATGGTGGTTTTTTTGTGCTGGAGCCAGAGATTTTCAATTACTTACAAGGTGATGTGGAAAACATTCAATGGGAGAATCAACCTTTATTAGAAATAGCCAATAACAAACAATTAGCAGCTTACAAGCATCAAGGGTTTTGGAAACCGATGGATGCCTTGCGTGATCGGATTGAACTAGAACAAATGTGGCAAAATAACACTGCTAAATGGAAAATTTGGGGCTAATGGATTATTTGAAAAATCGTTTTCAAGGTAAAAAAGTATTTATTACCGGACATACTGGATTTAAAGGTTCTTGGTTAGTTCAAATTTTATCTCTTTTGGGGGCCACTATCAAGGGTTATGCTTTGGCTCCAGATCAAAAAATCAATTTATTTGATGAAATCGCTGGAGCTGATTTGTGTGAGTCCGTCATTCATGACATTCGGGACAAGGAAGCATTAAAGAAGGCGATCTTAGATTTCCAACCGGATTACGTATTTCATTTAGCCGCTCAGCCTTTGGTTCGATTATCGTATGAAATTCCCATAGATACCTTTGAAGTAAATGTGATCGGAACGGCTAATGTCTTAGATGCCTTGCGTTTTTTAGATAAGAAATGTGCCATCGTTCTCATCACGACAGATAAAGTATATCATAACAACGAGACCGAATATGCGTATAAAGAAACGGATAGGTTAGGCGGCTATGATCCCTATAGTTCCAGTAAGGCTTGTTGCGAATTGGTCATCGATTCATATCGGAATTCTTTTTTCAATACCCAGCATGAGGCAGAGCATGGTAAATCAATTGCCGTGGCAAGAGCGGGTAATGTGATTGGTGGTGGCGACTGGTCCGTGGATCGATTAATACCTGATATTGCCAAAGCATTACATCGCGATCAAGAAATTGTCATTCGGAATCCTCAAGCGGTCAGGCCATGGCAACATGTCATCGAGCCTTTATTTGGGTATTTAGAGCTGGGGGCTAAATTAACAGATAAACCTGTTGAGTATTCCCAGGCATATAATTTTGGTCCCTATGAGTCAGATGCTTTGACCGTAGAAGATATGGTCCAAAAGTCCATAGAAATCTGGGGCAAAGGTCATTATACGCCGGAAATTAATTCTATGAATCCGCATGAAGCAGGATTGCTCAAGTTAGATATTCACAAGGCATTGAATGAACTTGATTGGAAACCGGTTTTTAAAGCAGAAATAGCCATTCAAAGAACCATAGATTGGTATAAAAAATATTATGAGGGGGCGAAAGCAGCAGATTTAATTAAATCAGATATTGAGTTTTATCAAAAATATAATCAATGAAAAAAAACAGTGAAATTTTAAAGGGTATTGAATTTGATAACCTAAATGATGAAGGATTAAAGCAGCTTTTGGTGGCAAAATTTGCTAAAAATATCAATAAAGGGATTGTTCCTGGAGAGAGTTATATTCCCGTTTCGGGTAAGGTTATCGATGAGGATGATGTATTATGGGGAATCGAATCGATGATGGATGCGTGGTTGACCGCAGGTCGTTTTTCCCTTAAATTAGAAAGGGAGTTAGCTAGGTATTTTGGGAGTCGATTCTCATTATTAGTGAACTCTGGGTCCTCAGCAAATTTAGTCGCTTTTTATGCCTTAACCTCACCTAAATTAAAGGATAGAGCCATTAAACCTGGGGATGAAATTATTACGGTGGCGGCTGGGTTTCCCACGACCATTAATCCCATGATTCAGTTTGGTTGCATACCTGTCTTTTTGGATGTGGAAATTCCTACTTACAACATAAAAGTTGAGGATATCGAAAAGGCCATTAGTCCTAAAACGAAAGCGATCATGTTAGCGCATGCTTTAGGTAATCCCTTTAACTTGAGTGTGGTGATGGCTATAGCCAAAAAATACAATTTGTGGGTGATTGAAGACGATTGTGATTCATTAGGCGCTACCTATGAAGGGAAAAAAACGGGAACCTTTGGGGATTTGGCTACCCTTTCTTTTTATCCAGCGCATCACATTACGATGGGTGAAGGAGGAGCGGTCTTAATTAATAATGCCTCGTTGAAAAAAGTGGCCGAAAGTTTTAGAGACTGGGGAAGGGATTGCTGGTGTGCCCCTGGAAAAGACAATACTTGTGGGGAAAGGTATTGCCAACAATTGGGAGAATTGCCCGATGGATATGATCATAAGTATACCTACTCGCATATGGGTTTTAATTTAAAAGTTACGGATATGCAGGCGGCGGTCGGCTTAAGCCAATTAACCAAAGCTGATCATTTTGTCGCTAGGAGAAAGGAAAATCATGCCATGCTTTTAGGTATGTTCAAGGAATTTGAAGAGCATTTTATCCTTCCGGTAGCGACAGAAAATTCGGATCCTAGTTGGTTTGGTTTTATGTTAACCATTCGAGAAAATAGCCCAATCAACCGGAATAAATTTGTCGAATATTTAGAGAATAATAAAATAGGTACCCGCCTGTTTTTTGGGGGTAATTTATTGAGACAACCAGCCTATTCAACACTTAATTACCGTAAGATTGGTGATTTGGAAAACACGGATATAGTGATGAATAATTCTTTTTGGCTAGGTGTGTGGCCTGGTTTAGAAAAGAAACATTATGATTATATCATAGACGTAGTGAGAAATTATATAATCTAGCATGACCGTAGCCGAATATATCGCTGATTTCATCGAGGAAAAGAAAATGGATTTTGTTTTTCAATATCCAGGAGGGATGATTACGCATATGATTGATGCGATAGGCACTCGTGATAAGGTTAAGATTTATTCTTTATTGCATGAGCAATCCATTGCCTTTGCGGTTTCGGCGATAGGTAGATTATCAAATTTGCCAGCGATTGCATTTGCTACGAGTGGTCCCGGGGCGACCAATTTATTAACCGGAATTGGAGATTGTTATTTTGACTCTGTACCTGCCTTATTTATCACGGGTCAAGTCAATACGCATGAGTTGAAAGGCGATTCTGGAATTCGCCAACTAGGTTTTCAGGAGACGGATATTGTTTCCATGGCGGTGCCGATTACCAAGAAGGCTATTCAGATTACTGACCCAAATCAGATTGTGGAAGTGCTGGAAGAAGCCTACCATTTAGCCATCGATGGTCGGCCTGGCCCTGTGCTGATTGACATCCCGATGAACATTCAAAGGACCTCCATAGATATCGAGTTGAAATTGCCTTCTCTTAAAAAGGAGTCAATTTGTGTCGATTTGGAAGAAAAAATTGCGGAAGTCATTGAAATTTTAAAAAGTGCCAAGGCTCCTTTGTTTTGGATCGGCAATGGCATTCATACGTCAAAGTCTGAATCCTTATTTATTGAATTAAATAAAATTTTAAATATACCCGTTGTTACCTCCTTGCACGCCATAGATTTGTTGGACAGTGCGGATCCCAACAAAGTGGGGATGATCGGTGCGTATGGAAATCGATGGTCCAACATGTCCATCAAACATGCTGATTGCATCATATTTCTAGGGACTAGAATTGATATTAGGCAAACTGGCGCCAATATTTCTATTTTTGATCACATAAAAACGATTCGCGTAGATAATACGGATGCTGAGTTAGCTAATCGAGTTCAAGCTGAACTTAAAATTAATGTGGACCTGGATGTATTTTTAAAATCATTCATTCGTCAAGCGGGTGATTTTAAATTTTCATTTTCAGATTGGCATCAAAAAATCAGCTCGTTGAAGCAGGAATATCCCATTCAAAAGGAGATTTCTATTTCCCAATCGGAGATTAATCCACACGAATTATTTCGAAAAATTTCCAATCAGATCAAAGGAAAAACCATTTATTGTGCCGATGTAGGAAGCCATCAAATGTGGGCAGCGCAGTCCCTTTTCTTTAAGAAAAATGATCGGTTTTTGACTTCAGGTGGGATGGGATCTATGGGCTTTTGTTTGCCTGCGTCGATCGGAGCCGCTTTATATGATCCTTCGGCAAATGTTGTGGCGATTATAGGGGATGGTTCATTTCAAATGAACATTCAGGAATTGCATTCGATTTTTCAAAATAATCTCAATATCAAGATTGTCATCATCAACAATCATTCATTGGGCATGATTAGGCAATTCCAAGATACCAATTTTAAATCGAGGCATTTTGGAACAGTATGGGGATATACCTGTCCTGATTTTTGTAAAATTGCAAAATCATATCAGATTCCGAGCAAGCGAATGGAAGACAGTTCGAATGTGGATTCGGGTGTGGCTTGGCTATTAAAAGGGAAGGGGCCTAAATTATTGGAGGTGTTGGTTTCGGGCCAATTAAATGTATATCCTAAAATTGCTTTTGGCCAAACGATGGATAAAATGGAACCTGAGTTTACTCCTATCGCAGTAGAATCTACTTAAAATGAATGCACTCATAATAGGCGGTACGGGTTTTTTCGGAAAATCAATTTTAGATGCTTTTATTAGAGGATTATTGAAGAGATTTGGAGTCACCCAAATCACTGTTCTTGCGCGAAGTATTGATTCATTCAAAAAGTCAAATCCAGAATTAATTGATCCTGGAGTTGATTATTTGGAAGGGGATATTGCTAAAATGGATCATTTGCCCGAGTTTGACATGATTATTCATGCGGCTACCTCCACGAATTTAAAGAATTATAGCGATCAGCCTGCGACTGAAAAAGACAATTTAGAGCTTGGTGTTACTAATTTTTGTCACCTGATTAGTCAGTCTAATTTGAATTCGAAAATTGTGTATTGCAGTTCGGGTGCGGTGTATGGCAGGCAACCTATTCACTTGGAGAAAATGGATGAAATGTGTCCATTTAATGATGATTTCAAAGGTATTTCCCCTGAAAAATTAATTTATTTGCAGGGAAAGAGGTATGCTGAATTGGAGATCATTAAATTGGGCACGAATCTAAAAAGGAATGTTTCGATCGCGAGATGTTTTGCTTTTTCAGGTAAATATGTTCCTAGAGACCTGCATTACGCCTATGGAAATTTTTTAGGATCCGCTGAAAAAGGAGAAAAAATTATCGTGGATGCTGCGGGAATCGTATACCGCAGTTTTATGGAAGCGGACGATTTAGTACTAAGTTTATTTGAAATTGCGTTACATTCGAACTCAAATTGTCCAATATTTAATGTAGGTTCGGACATTCAAGTTTCATTATATGATTTAGCAAGAAATATGGCGGATCGTTATGGGGTGGAATATGAATTTAAGAACTTTGATGATTCTAAAATTATTGATCGATATGTACCTAATGTGGATCGATTAAAAAAACTTTTATTACACGCGTATGACTAAGAAAATTAGTATTGTGACCCCTTGTTACAATGAAGAATTTAATGTGGAGTCTTTATATGAAAAGGTGAAAATTGAAATGGCGAAATTGTCAAATTATACGTATGAGCATATATTTATCGACAATTATTCTACCGACAATACCTTAGTCAAGCTAAAGAGCATTGCCAGTGTGGATAAGCATGTTAAGATCATCGTCAATGCTAGAAATTTTGGTCACATTAAATCACCTTATTATGGGATGTTGCAAGCTGATGGCGATGTGGTCATTAGTTTGGTTTCTGATTTGCAAGACCCGCCGGAATTAATCCCTGATTTTATTAAAAAATGGGAAGAGGGCTATAAAATTGTGGTGGGCGTCAAAGCGAAAAGTGAAGAAAATATCATCATGTTTTCAATTCGCAAATTATTTTATAAGATCATTGATCGGATTTCTGATACGAACCAAATTCAAAATTTCACTGGATTTGGATTATATGATAGGCAATTTATGGATGTATTAAGAAATATACAGGAACCATATCCATATTTCAGAGGGCTTGTTTCTGAAATGGGATTTTCAATTTGCCAATTGCCATATCTTCAACCCAAAAGATCAAAAGGGAATACAAAAAACAATTTTTTCACTTTGTATGATATGGCCATGCTCGGGTTTACGAGTCACTCAAAAGTTCCCTTAAGAATGTCGAGTTTTATAGGCTTTGTTGTTGCTTTTTTATCGATTCTTATTGCCACAATTTACCTGATTTATAAGATTTTATTTTGGGATAACTTTCAAGTGGGAATCGCTCCTTTGGTGATTGGTTTTTTCTTTTTTGGCGGAGTTCAATTGTTCTTTTTAGGGATCATTGGTGAATATATATCAGCGATTTTAACTCAAGTTAAAAACAGACCTTTGGTGATAGAAAAAGAGCGAATTAATTTTTAAACGATTATTCCACGGTAATGGAATGTGACCCATTAACCGTGCTTGCCAAAGATACTAATTTATATTTTTTGACCTTAGGACTTGAGATCAACATTGCTAATTTATGGGTGTCACATTACTCTGACCATCAACAGTATCTATTTGAGACTATCACCAAGTTCCGAGCTGAAGGTGTACAACCCCCTTCGCGATTAATTGAATTAAAACTTGATACATAAAGGGAAGAGACCGACAGTATTTATTTAACTGAAACCGAAATCTTGGAACTAATGGCAATTTCGGATTTTCAAAATCCTGTTGAAGAGCATGTTCGTGATGTTTTTGTTGTGGGTTGTTTTACAGCTATGAGATTTAGCGATTACTCAACTTTAGATGGATCAGCAATACGAAATAATAGATACGAATTTGTTCAAAAAAAGACCGGTGATAAGGTTACGGTTCCAATTCACCCAGTTGTTAAACAGATTTTTAAAAAATACAACTACTCTCTTCCTGAGGTACCCTCTAACAAAGAATTCAATAGAATAATAAAAATTGTTGGTGCTAGGTTGAAATCCTTACAAATTCCATTTACTAAGCAGATTACCTATAAAAGGGAACGGGTCCAGATTACCATGATGAAACATAATTTTTTAATGACGCATACAGCACGTCGCGCATTTTGCAGCAACGAATATTTACGCAAAACTGATCCAATGCTAATTATGGCAATTAGTGGACACAAGAGTCACAAATCTTTCATGAGGTATATAAAAGTTACCAATGATCAATATGCTGATCAATTGGAACAGATTTGGGCGAAGCGAACTTAATTTTAATAATTCCAAAAAAAAACGATTCTATGGAACACTTACAAAGACTTAATCAATTTCGTTTAGATGCTGATTCAAATTATCAGGAGCTTGAACGAATCAGGGAACGGCACATGAATTCAATAAGCAGAGTAGATTCAAAAATGGAAGATTATTACAATATTATTTCTGCAATTCGTACTGAAATGCTATAAATTATCGCCAACAACGAAGCTACATTAGAAATAGAAGTCCTCACCATGTTTAATTCGTATGATGATCAAATTCTGTTTACAAAAATTGATATTCAAGGTTTTCCCAGCATTTATAAAGCCTTTTCTGGCATTGATTATGCTCTATATAATGTTTTAAGGGCTGAATTGATGAGCGATTTTATTTTGCAGGGTAGATTGAAAGAATTGGCTGTTGAGTGGCTCAGAAACCGTGAAGAATGGTCTGGAATGTTCGATCAGCCTTTTAGGAATGCAGAGCAAGTTATGGAACGCTTTGTAAATGATGAGGCGGTCTTTCATTTTTTTAAACGAAGACCGATATTGTTGTAATATTGTAAATAATGATGATTATAAATCTGATTATAAGTGCGCGTTTTGGTGCGCAGTTAAAACTTAACTAGCTGTTAATCAATAATAAAAGGCCCTATAATTAGTGTGGTCCACACACTCCGCAAAACCGGGCTCCTATTGTTTAACAAAAATTTTTATAAATTGCTGTTAAATAAATAAAAAATTAGTGGTTAAAAGATTATTATTACTTCTTGTTTGGGTTCTATTCATCTCAAATTTTATTTTCGCATGGGCGGTTTGGCATATTTTGTCAGGAGGTTCTCGTATTAGTAAAGAAAAAGCAGAATGGATCATTGATATCGCTAAAATGCCTGGTGAGTTTTATCATGAATTGGGTACTGCTTCTCGTTTATTGATAAAAAACAGCACTGATTCCATAAATGTTAATTCCGTCAATGGATTTATTTTATTGTCCACCATCAATGTGGAAAATCAGGTGGCAGAAGTTAAATTGGTTGATTTATCGAAGAAAAAATATCTGCAAATTTGGCAGGCTGACTTTTCTCAAATTGATTTATCGAAAGTATCCAAACACAATGTGAGGTTGTTTCACCCCATAATGTTTGGGAAAGATTTAGTTACTATTGTTAATGGATATTTAGTTCGATTAGATAGTTCTTCCAATTATAAATGGGTGAAAAATGGTATTTTCCATCATTCGATTGAAATGGATGCGGATAGAAATTTATGGGTCTGTGGTACGCTGCCGCTCGTAAAAGAAAAGGGTATTAAATCATTTATAATTGATGATGCCATATTCAAGGTTGATCCTGGCTATGGAAAAATTCTCTATCAAAAATCCATATATGATTTATTGATTCAAAATGGATATCAACATTTGCTTCATTATTTAGGTCCATTGAATAAAGATCCTATACACATCAATGACATTCAGCCAGCATTAACTTCCTCTAAGTATTGGCAAAAAGGAGATTTATTGATCAGTCTTTGTAATCGGAGCACAGTGCTTTTATATCGACCTTCCACCAATAAAGTCATATGGTTGGGGACAGGGCCTTGGTCCTCTCAACATGATTGTGATTTCCTAAATGATCATGAAATAGGTGTTTTTGGGAATGATGTAATTCGTATAAATAATGAAGAAATTTTGACTCATGGGCACAACAATCAATACATCTACAATTTTGAAACGGATCAAATAAGTACTCCATACACCAAAATGTTCCAAACAAGTAAAATCAAAACTTTGTCAGAGGGAAGGTCACGTATTTTGCCAGATGGGCAATTGTTTGTGGAAGAAACCAATTATGGACGTATATTATTTGGAGATAAAAACGGAGTCAATGGGGTCTATGTAAGTAGAATAAATAAAGACTACATAGCCATGCTGAGCTGGAGTCGTTATTATACCCGCGAGGAATATGATTTTGAAATTAAACAATCTAAAAAATGATTTTTATCTTATTATATATAGGTCCAGGAATGGGTGGAGGATTGTTTGCCGCTATCCTAGGTATCATTGTTTCATTAATCGTTTCTTTGTTTGCCATACTCTGGTATCCCTTTAAAAAATTGTACCGGAAAATAAGAGGGAATAAATCAGAAGAGAAATAAAATGGCCTATTTTGGAAGCGTATTAGTAGGTTTAAGTATATATTTCTTATTTACATCCTACCGATATGCAGATTTGCTGCAGCTTTTAGTCCAATTGAATAAAAATACCCTTGATATTATTCGTGGAGGAGAATCAGATGATGTAAAACAAGCCAAATTGCTCAATAACGCTGGTAATTTACTCTTACAGTCCTTGAAATTGTTGTTAATTACATTGGTAGTCTCTTCACCTGCTATTTTATTTTATTTCGATTTTCAAAATCTTTTCGATACAGGCTTGTTTTGGGTAGAAAGTACCCTATTAAGTATGTTGGGAGTTTTGATACCCTTATTCTTTAACCGTTGGAGGAAATGAAAAATAACTACACGTTTTTTGAGCAAATCTTACATCTACTCACCATTAACAATGCCTTTTTCAATGAATTGAGCTTTGATATGGAGCAAAGTTTGTTTTTGAAAAAAGGGGAGGCCATTAAACTTAAAATGATATTTGTATCCGGTTTGGCAAGATCAGGAACTACTTCTATTCTAACCCATTTGGTCAATTCACAAGTTGGAAATTCTCTGACCTATAAAGATTTACCTTTTTTGTTTATGCCCAATCTGAGGAACCAATGGGCTGGAAAGAATATGACATCAAGCCCTTTAAAAGAGCGTGCGCATGGCGACAATATTTTGATAAATGAAGAAAGTCCTGAGGCCATAGATGAAATTTTTTGGAAGTTTCAATTATCAGGGAGATACGTTCAGAAGAGTTTTTTAGACCTACATGATTTATCAGAGAGAGATCTTTTGGCCTTTAAACATTTTGTTCAATTGCATTTATACAAACATAAAAGCAGTACCTATCTTACCAAAAACAATAATTCTATACTGAGGTATCATTCACTCAAAACCTTTCCCAAGTTTCAAGCTTTTTTTATTTTTGCACTAAGAGAGCCCCTTTCACACGCAAAATCATTGTTGAAGCAACACCAATTGTTTAGCCAATTACACCAAGAAGATGCTTTTAGTTTGACTTATTTCAATTCCTTGGGGCATTATGAATTTGGATCCAATCAGAAGCCGTTTAATTTTAAAAATGAGGGATTAAATCAACAATTAGAACAAATAGATAAGTTTAGTCTTCAATATTGGTTATTGTCTTGGTTGAATTATTACCAATATTTGTTTAACAATTTTACTGGGGAGGATGTATTAGTAGATTTTGATGATCTATGTGAATTTCCCAATGAAATCATACAGCATATAGCCTATAAATGGCAATTAAAGAAATTGGACATCACTTTAAAACAATATACTAAGCCTAATTATTTGACGCAGGATGAAAGTACTTTGGATGAACTTTTAGATGAATGTCAAACCCTCTACCTAAAATTAAAAGCTTTATGTATTTCGGTCAACTAAAGAATATCAAAGACAAAATTAGTTTATCGCTTATAAAGACAATAAGTTATCGGGTTTTTGCGTCTTCATTAACTTTTATCATTGTTTATTTCCAAACAGGGCATATTGAAATTGGACTTGCATTAAGTTTATTGGAGCTTATTTTTAAGCCATTTTTGTATTTTTTCCATGAACTTATATGGTTAAATATTCAAAATGGCATTAAATTAAGAAGTAAAAATAAGATAGGTTCAACAAATTTAACAGTGGAGTTGATGCCCATTTCAAAATTAGAAAAGGAAGAGTCATTCAAACAAAGGGGGATTAGTATTTGGTTTACAGGATTGTCAGGATCAGGTAAGTCCACCCTAGCCAAATTATTGGAGAAAAGGTTATTTGAATTAGGCTATAAAACTGTTTTGTTGGATGGTGATAATACACGGTTAAATTTAAATAGTGATTTGGGGTTTTCGTTAGAAGACAGAAAAGAGAACATTCGTCGGATTGCGGAGGTTAGTAAATTGTTAAATGATGCGGGAATCATCACCATTTCATGTTTTATTTCACCAACCAATGAGATCAGAGATTTAGCTAAATCTATTATTGGTGGCTCCAATTTCTATTTAGTATATACTAACAGTAGTATCCAAATATGTATAGCTAGGGACCCCAAAGGCCTCTATAAAAAAGCAATTGAAAACAAAATTCCTGATTTTACGGGTATTAGTAGCCCTTTTGAAAATCCAGAAAATGTGTATTTAGAAATTTCTACAGAAGGCGATATTGATAGTTCTTTTATTGCGCTTTGGGAGAATATTTCAAATGTTTGCATTTTGTAAATTTTAGTAATTATTTACAAACATATTGATCATTTACCTTTTACTATTTTTGATTTTTTGTATCCAAAATGGGGTAAGAAATTATTATTTTTCGATTATTCCACAGTAACCGATTTAGCTAAATTTCTTGGTTTATCCACATCTAGGCCTAATTCTACCCCAATGTAGTAGGAGAGTAATTGGGTCGGGATGACGCTTAAAAGTGGGGCCAACAACTCATCCACCTCCGGCACTTCCATCACATGGTCTGCCATGCTGCGGATTAGCGTATCATCCGCTGAAACAACTGCGATTACCTTTCCCTTTCTTGCTTTGATTTCCTGAATATTTGAAACGATTTTTTCATAGTAGGCATCTTTCGTGGCGATAAATAAAACCGGCAAATGCTCATCGACCAAGGCAATCGGTCCATGCTTCATCTCCGCCGCGGGATAACCTTCGGCATGGATATACGATATTTCTTTTAATTTCAAAGCTCCTTCTAAGGCCACAGGGAAATTATACCCACGCCCTAAAAACAAGAAATCACGCGCCGCTGCATAATGAATCGCTACCTTTTGGATCGCCTCATGTGTGTCTAATACCGTTTTTACTTTTTCTGGAATTAAAGCCAATTCAGCTAAATAGCGTTTGTATTCTGACATGGAAAGCGTCTTTTTTTCTAAACCTATTTTGATGGCCATCATCGCCAAAACGGTTAATTGAGCCGTGAAAGCTTTCGTGCTGGCTACGCCTATTTCGGGTCCAGCATGCGTGTAAGCACCTGCATGCGATAGTCTTGCAATCGACGATCCCACGGCATTTACGACACCAAAAATGAAAGCGCCTTGTTCTTTTGCGCGTTCTAAAGCGACTAAAGTGTCTGCCGTTTCGCCACTTTGAGAGATGGCAATGATCACATCGCCAGAGTTAATGACTGGATTTCGATACCTAAATTCGGAGGCATATTCCACTTCTACCGGAATACGGCATAGCGCTTCAATTATATATTCGGAGACTAAGCCGGCATGCCAACTTGTTCCACAGGCGACAATAACAATTCTTTTGGCTTCCGTGAAAATAGAAAGATGTTGGTCTATCCCAGCTAATGTTAAAATCTGATTTTCAGAATCCAATCGGCCCCTCAAACAATCCGTCAAACTCGCCGGTTGGTCAAAGATTTCCTTCAACATAAAATGATCAAATCCCCCTTTTTCAATCTGCGCCAATTCCATGTCCAATTGTTGGATATAGGGCGTAATAGTCTCGTTGCCTAGATTTTTTAAAATGATTTCATCTTGGGTGATGATGGCTAATTCATAATCATTGACATAAATAACCTTTTTCGTGTATTCAATAATAGGGGAGGCGTCGGACGCTAAAAAGTGTTCGCCTTCGCCCACTCCAATCACCAAGGGGCTTCCTTTCCGAGCGGCAACCAATCGGTCAGGAAATCCATTCTCCATCACAATGATGACATAAGCACCTACTACTCTTTTCAAGGCCACGCGCATCGCCTCTTCTAAGGTATAATCATTATTTTTCTGTATCTCTTCAATGAAATTGACCAGTACTTCTGTATCCGTTTCACTTTTGAACGTGTACCCTTTTTGGACAAGCTCTTGCTTTAAGGATGCATAATTTTCGATGATTCCATTGTGTACTAGGGTCAATTGGCCGTTATTCGATGTGTGTGGATGAGCATTGGCATCTGAGGGTTCCCCATGTGTGGCCCAACGTGTATGTCCAATTCCCACCGTCGCGGTTTCGGTAATTTTTTCATCCCAAACCTCTAATTCCGCCACTCGACCCTTTCGCTTACAGGTTTCAATTTGCTCACTATACAGCGCTATTCCCGAACTATCATATCCTCGATACTCCAATCTTTTTAAGCCCTTTAAAATAATGGGATACGCTTTTTGAGATCCAATGTAGGCGACAATTCCACACATATTTTTGTATTTTTTAAATAATTACAACAAATCGTTCGAATTTTGATTTCGTGCAAATATCTCGCATTTAACTAATTTTTGCAAATATATCTGTAATAAATTACGTATTTTGAATTAAGTATAATTGTATTATTTAAATATTTTTAATTCAGTATCGTTAAACATTTTACTGGGAATTTATGTAAAGGAATCCTTGAATATATGATATCAGGTAGGATTGATACTTTGTCATTTGGGAAAATGGATTCTTGATCTACCTTTGAGAAATCGAAAAATGATTTCCTTTTGATTTCGCTAAAATGTTTAATTACATATATAATTCATAATTTTGATTTTATTATTTGTCAAATGAAGCAAATCGGATATTTTCTCTACGTAGTCATTTTCACGTTAATTGCCCTAGAGATTGTTTTGCATATTTACAATCCCATTCCTTTTCGCTTAAAAGGGGATAAGATTGTCTTGCCCATTCATCAGCAATATTCTTTCACCAATGAGTATCCAGATTATGACTCATTAATCATTCATAAGAAAAATTCATTGGGGTATCGTGGGGAAGAAATGCCTGCAGATTCCTCATATACTAAAGTAATTGTGGTGGGTGGCAGTACGACCGAGTGTTTTTTCGTCACTGAAAATAAGGCGTGGCCTCATGTATTCCAACAAGAGACTTGTCGGGTTAATCCAAAATTCTGGGTCAATAATGCCGGGCTAAATGGTCATTCGACTTTCGGGCATCTTATTTTATTGAAAGATATTATTGTTAAACAAAAACCAGATTATGTGTATTTTTTAGTGGGTGTTAATGACATGGATCGCTCAGATCTAAATGGTTTTGATGGTCAATATTTAAAAGGTGCCAAGGTCAATTTGGAAAAAAGCAATTGGTATAAAAATGCCTTTTTAACCCTATCGAACAATAGCGAGGTGTTTAATTTAATTTACAATATCTCAAAAGCCATTAAGGCCCGCAATCAAAAAATATTTGTGGATCAAAAAGTCATTTTGAAAAAATCAGATACGTTGGCCTTAAGCTCAACGGCTTATATTAATGTGTTGGATGCTCAGAAAAAATTAGTGCCAGCGTACCAACAAAGAATCCAATCGTTGATTGATGTCTGTTTGCAACATAAAATCAAGCCTGTTTTTTTAACGCAACCCTTGCTTTATGGAGAAGGAATAGATCCTAAAACGGGAATTGATTTGGCCACACACCGAGTGTCTGAAGTGATGAATGGTGAATTGTATTGGAAGAAATTGGAGCTTTATAATGAGGCAACTCGCAATGCTTGCCTTTCAAATAAAGTAGATTTGATTGATTTAGCGTATTTGCTTCCTAAAAACTCGGCTTATTTTTTCGATGAGATGCACTTTTCAAACGAGGGTTCCATCCAAGTTGGGAAAATCATTTCAGAACAGAGTCGGAAAATTTTAAAATTCAAATAAGCCTTCACACCACTTATTTTAATTAATTTTGCGCTGACTTAATTCATTGCTCTTGAAAATATTAGGAATTTCTGCTTTTTACCATGACTCTGCTGCTGCTTATATAG
>Ga0114975_10001582_pt1 | contig 16116 bp, 13 predicted proteins | sample S_130626_EF_Meta_FD_87031 | JGI IMG/M metagenome (GOLD analysis project Ga0114975, IMG submission 87031) | Freshwater microbial communities from Lake Simoncouche, Canada to study carbon cycling - S_130626_EF_MetaG | ecosystem: Environmental > Aquatic > Freshwater > Lake | place: Lake...
CGCGACCATGAGATTCACCGGCTGTCAGGTACCTAAGCACGGTTTTCAGACTACTTGCGGCGAGCGGAAAGTTCCCGCTCTGCAGCTAATCGCATCGCAGATGAGTCGGAGAATTCCCCAAACCAGAGTTTTTGCTGATGTCGAGCTTGATGAATCAGCATCCAGAGCCCATCCACCACAGTGGCGCCTGCCACACGAGCAGCCGCAAGCAACGACGTCTCGAGCGGTGAGTACACGGCATCAAGGACAGTCAATCGGTTATGAAGCACGGATGATTCAACTGGCATTTCAGAACTATTCATTCCGACTGATGTTGCGTTAATCAGTATTGACGCTGAAGCAATGCTGCCCTGGTCTCCAACAGAAATTGACACTTCGTCACCAAATGCGGCGAAAGAACTCACAAGTTCTACCGCATGAGACTGCGTCCGATTAACAACGACCACATGTGCTCCGCGCCGAACCAGGGCCAGCGCAATTGAGCGCGCCGTACCGCCAGCGCCAAGCAAAACAACAGTTGCCCCACGCAAGCGAGCGCCACCCTGTTCAACCAAGGCATCACAACATCCATCGCCATCAGTGTTATGACCAATTGATCCGGTGGGTCCGAACGAGATGCAATTCACTGCATTCAAGAAGTCGGCGTCAGGAGTAACGAAGTCCAAGCAATCAATGATCGCCTCTTTCAAGGGCATCGTGACTGACAATCCGACAAGACCAGACGACTGAAGATTCGACATTGTTGTATCGACGTCACTGAGATCACATTCAACTGCAACATATTCACCATCGCGACTAGCGGCTGCGAAGGCCGCATTATGTATTGCGGGAGATAGTGAATGAGATATCGGCGAACCTATTACTGCTGCGATTGTGGTCATGGCAACAAACCTGCTGTTTTTGCCTTCTCAACATTGACAAGATGCTGATCGTACGTGGTTGCAAATACATGACCACCCGCCTCGTCGGCAAGTACGTAGTACAGGTATTCGCACTTCACGCCAGCAGGAAGAGCCGTGCAAGCAGGGTCACTTGCAGGAGGCGTTCCAAAAGGTGCGAGGGCTGCTTGGATAGACGCCTTACCAGGATTTGCAATTGGCGTTGGCGGCAACCCGGCGTGAATGTACGTGTTGTACGGAGTGTCCTTTGCTTTCATGTCAGTCCAAGACATCGCAGGATCTTGGCCATACTTCACCGAGGCATCGATTTCTAATTTCATTTTCTTAGCAAGACGGTTATAAACAACCTGCGCAATTTTTGATCGATCTGTTGCAATTTTTGCTTCCCTCTCAATCAGCGAAGCAATAATCAAAATCTCATACGGACTAAAGCCTCTTGCTTTGGCTCCAGCTGTCAGTTCAACTTGTCGCGAAATACGCTCCATCATGGACACCAAACGAGCAACGACGCGAGACTCCGTGTCGTCGCCAGAAATTTGATAAGTATCGGGGAACAACAATCCTTCAAGAGACGTTTCTGACTTTGGTCGCAATGCAGACACTGTGTCAGGACTGTTGGCAGCGGCCATAAAATCTTCTGGCTTCATAAACGTCATCTTTTCGGAAAGACGTTTGGCCATCTGCGCCACGGTCATTCCTTCAGGAAACGTGACCGAGATAAAAGTCTGGGCTGGTGGCGTTGACAAGGCTTCAATAATTGCGCCTGCACTATCTTTTGGCTTCAATGCGTAATACCCAGGCGTGAGCGCGATCGTGCCCTTGGTAGAGACATACCACCGAAAGATGGTGGCGTTACTAATGATTCCGGCAGTTTCCAATCGAGAAGCAACAGTCGAAATCGTGTCACCGTCATTCACCGTGAAATTCACAGCCACGCCAGGCTCACCAGATGGATTCAGCACTCGAGCAGTCCACCACCCCACACATCCGAGCAACAAAAGCGAAGCCGAAACAACTATGGCTACTGTGCGCGTTACTCCGCGTAGTTGGCGAAACTCAGGAGGAGTTGATTCAAGTGAGTCTTCCGATACTGCGGACACCCGATCCCACGGATCATCGTGCCAGTTATTGGGAAGCAACGGGTCACCAGTCATGAGTCAGCCAGATGACCTTGAGTGTCGAGCCATGACTGCAACATCACCGCAGCCGCTACTTTGTCAACAACACGGCGACGAGCTTGAGCGTTCATTTTTTGTTCCATCAACACTCGATCTGCTTCCACCGTTGTCAAACGTTCATCATGAACATGAACCGGCACGCCCACCACCGTAGCCATTCGTGCAGCTTCAACTCGGGCAGCTTGTGCTGCCTTTCCTTCAGATCCGTCCATGTTTAACGGCAATCCAACAATCACTGCTTCAGCTTCTTCTTCAACCACCATCTTTGCGATGTTGCGATGATCGCCCCCCATAGATCCACATCGTTTCAACACGGTGTACGGAGTTGCAATGGTGCCACTGCGATCAGATGTTGCAATGCCGATTCTTTTTGAACCGAGATCAATGCCGAGCACTCTCACGAACTATGCAATCGAACCGATGACGGCTCGTGTCTTGTCCCGTGCAAGTTCTAACGCTTCATCTAGCGCTGCCGTATTCTTTCCGCCAGCTGTAGCAATATCGCCTTTGCCACCGCCGCCACCGCCGACTGCTTTGGCAGCTTCCTTAATTAGTTCAGATGCATTACCTGGCACTGTTGAAGTGGTGGCTGCCACGATCGACACCCCGCCGGTATCCGTAACTGCACCGACGATTACAGCAACAATGCCTGGCTGTTGACGGATCGCGACTGCGAGATCTCGTACATCGCCAGCAGTAAGACCATCAACGCGGGCAACAACGAGACCGTCAACTGCCGTAGCTGCTAGTTCCACCGCACGCCCCACCGACAACTTCCCACGCAAAACTTTGATTTCGTCGTTGGCAGCCTTTAATTCATCAAGTCTGCGCGATACACCAGCGACGGCTTCATCAGGGCGCACGCCAACAGCTTGAGAGATTTCATTCAGGATGGCATCGTTGCGCTGCATATAAGTAACTGCGTTCGCACCAGTAACAGCCTCGATACGACGCAAGTTCGAACCTATTGAGGACTCCCCAATGATCTTGATGAAGCCGATGTCTCCAGTTGCGGAAACATGCGTTCCACCACATAATTCAGTGGATGCTCCAGCATTCAGAACCCGCACAACATCACCGTACTTGTCACCAAAGAATGCGATAGCACCAGCGGCTAACGCTTCTTCTTTAGAAGATTCAGTGGCAGTGACCGGCGAGTTTGCCAGCACCTGTGCATTTGCCAAATTTTCAATTTTGATTATCTCCTCAGCCGTGACCCCGTCATAGTGACTGAAGTCGAATCGCAATCGGTCGGGAGAGACAAGCGATCCAGCCTGCTTAACATGCTCGCCAAGCACCGTACGCAGTGCCCAATGCAAAACATGAGTTCCGGTGTGATTGCGACGAGTAGCTGTTCGCGCATCAATATCTATTCGAGCAGATACCGCAATGCCTTCGATTGGTTCACCCGACACAACTCGACACACGTGTCGGCGAAGTCCTGGTAATGCGAAGTTCGTATCAATGACTGATAGTTCGAACCCTTCGCCACTAATGATTCCGATGTCACCAGCTTGTCCACCACTCTCGGCATAAAACGGAGTGTGATCAAGGAAAACTTCAACACAAGAATCGTCACCGTCAATGACTGCAAGCAGTGTCGACTCAGAAGAGTCGTGAACGTATCCAACAAACTCGGTCACGCCATGAGTTTCCATGACCTCGCGATATGCCTCAACACGGTCCGCATCTGAACGGCCAGACTTACGTGCACTCTTGGCACGAGTTTTTTGCTCGTTCATTTCAGATTGAAAGCCAGCGATGTCAACTTCGACTCCACGTTCACTAGCAATCTCCTGCGTGAGCTCAAGTGGAAACCCGTACGTGTCGTGCAACAAGAACGCTGATGTGCCGGACAACTTCTTGCTGTCTCCTGACAGATCATCTTCGAGGATGGATAAGCCAGTCTTCAAAGTATGACGGAAGCGCTCCTCTTCCTTTGTGAGAACACCCAGTACAAAGTCTTTGTTCTTCGCAATATCGGGATACGCATTAGCCATGACATCAATAGCCGTATTTGCCAATGATGGCATTACCAATTTTTCAGTTCCGAGCAAATATGCATGACGAACTGCGCGACGGATAATGCGACGCAGAACATATCCACGATTTTCATTACTTGGGAAAACTCCATCGTTAATCAGCATTGCTGCAGAACGAGCATGTTCCGCCAAGACTCGCAAACTGAAACTATTGCGGTCTTCATAGTCACCAATTTTGTAATGAGCACCAGTTGTTGATTGCGCTTGTTCGATAATTGGGAACAACACGTCTGTTTCCCAGACTGAGTCAACGCCTTGTACAAGAGCAAGAATTCTTTCAAGGCCAGCGCCAGTATCAATGCTGGGTTTAGGCAGTGCAGAGCGCGAACCATCAGGCGCTTGGTTGTACTGCATGAATACAAGGTTCCAGAACTCCATGAATCGGTCGCCTGTTGTGTCGTTTGCAGGACCACCATCAGGACCGAATGCCGCCCCACGATCAATATGAATTTCAGAACATGGACCACATGGTCCTGTATCCCCTGCTTGCCAGAAGTTGTCTTTGTCACCAAGACGCTGAATGCGATTCATGGGAACACCGACTTGTTCATGCCACATCGCTTCGGCTTCATCATCTGATTCGTGCACGGTGATCCACAAGCGATCGCCGTCGAATCCGAAAACTTCTGTTACCAATTCCCATGACCATGGAATTGCGTCTGATTTGAAATAGTCACCGAAACTGAAGTTGCCAAGCATCTCAAAAAAGACAAGGTGGCGCTTCGTACGACCAACCTCGTCAAGGTCGTTATGTTTTCCTCCGGCGCGGACACACTTTTGGACGGTGACAGCGCGGTTATACGGAGCGACTTCGTCTCCCATAAAATACGGCTTGAACGGCACCATGCCCGCCACAGTGAACAACAATGTGGGGTCATGTGGAATCAGGCTCGCGGAAGGAACAACGGTGTGCCCCTTGTCAGCGAAATAGCCAGAAAAGGCTCCACGAAGCGCATCTGCTGAGCGCGGGATACTGGAGCCTGTTGACGATGCCATGAAGGCACCATCTTAGCGATGGCTGGTTCTCTGGCGGGGTGGGTTATGACGGCGGGTTGTTGAAGGAGACGAAATGGTCATAGTTGACGACCTTGATGCCGGGTCTGACGCGTTTCTATTGCGGTACGCATCAATGAGGGACATCGCGCCATCAGACAGAGCCATGACGCCGCGTCGAACTGCGGACGCAATCGCATCAGCGATGTGGGCAGGTGTCAACTTCTCAGACACAGACGCAATAGTCCGCTTCAACCAGACCACAATGCTCGCGCCGGCAACAGCCCCAGACACAAACCAGAACATGCGACGCATCATGACAGCAGCTCTGCGACAGTGTTACGGGCGGTCCTCATGGTCTTCACGGTAGTACCTCAATTCACCTAATCCCAACGGTAGATACGACGGAGGCTGCACCGTGGTCGCAGGAGCTTGCCCCGTATGGCCTTCCCGTACATCTGCCAATGCGCGCGAAATTGCGTCAGTTACTGCACGGCTCTTTGGCGCACGAGCCAAATAAATCACGGCATGCGCGAGATTCAATTGAGCCTCTGGAAGTCCCACTCTTTCGAGTACCTGTGCAGCTGTCGTCGCAACAACTAGCGCATTGTTGTCTGCCAAACCGATGTCTTCACTGGCAAAGATCATCATTCGTCTTGCAATGAAACGTGGGTCCTCCCCCGCTTCGAGCATTCTGGCGAGCCAATGCAGAGCAACATCTACGTTGCTTGCTCTCATGGACTTAATAAAAGCCGAGATTACGTCGTAGTGATCATCTCGTCCCATACGCGAGACGCTTGTATCAAGGGCAGTCGTGGCAGCTGCAATATCAATGCGACCATTAGTTGCCAAAGCACAACACACTTCAAATGCGGTTAACGCCTGACGGGCGTCTCCCGTGACACGACGAGAAATCAGCTCGAGCGCATCGTCGTCTGCAGGAATTCCTTCAACTAATACTGCGCGGTTGAGTAATTCCATAATCGCATCGGCATCGACTGGCTTCAGTGCAAAAACTGATGATCGACTACGAAGAGCCGGGTTAACAGAGAACGCAGGGTTCTCGGTTGTTGCACCAACAAGAGTGATAAGTCCACTCTCAACCGCATGCAACAGTGCGTCCTGCTGCACCGTGGAAAACCGGTGAATCTCATCTACGAACACAACAGTTCCACGATCATCAATGGTGAGCCTTCGCCGTGCGGTTTCAATGACCTCGCGAATGTCCTTCACGCCAGCTGTTACCGCACTCAAGCGCTCAAAGCCACGTTGAGTTGTTGACGCAACAAGTTCAGCCAACGTGGTCTTTCCAGTACCTGGTGGCCCCCACACGATGATCGAAGACAAACGATCACTTTCAATCAAACGACGCAGTGGACCTGTTGGCCCCACTAAATGACTCTGACCTACAACTTCATCGAGCGACCGAGGACGCATCCGCGCAGCAAGTGGAGATCGGGCTGCGATTCGATCTTCTGTCGACGAAGTAAAGAGGTCAGGGGAATCCACGACTACGACGAAGCAGGCGGTGGCAACAACCGAAGGCCTAAATCAGCAAGATGTGCTGCGTCGACAGGAGTTGGTGCATTCGTCATTGGATCTGAACCGCTCTGCGTCTTTGGAAAAGCAATTACTTCACGAATGTTCTCTTCACCAGCCAAAATTGCAGCCAGGCGATCAATACCAAAAGCGAATCCACCATGTGGAGGTGCTCCGTACTTGAAGGGTTGCAGGAAGAACCCGAAACGCTTGTCAGCCTCTTCATCACTGATACCCAATTGGTTGAATACTCGACGTTGCATTTCAGGTTCATGAATACGAATAGAACCCGAACCCAATTCCCATCCATTGAGAACAAGGTCATACGCCAGAGCGCGGACTTTCAATGGTTCAGTGTCAAACAACGCCATGTCGTCGGGATGCGGGTGACAGAACGGGTGATGTCCGGGACGCGGACGACCAGAAACAGGATCAATTCCAATAAACAACGGGAACTCGGTGACCCAAACATATTTATATGGCCCTTCATGAACCGGCGGCCTGCCAATGTCATTGCGCAATTGACCAAGAACCTCACAAGTGGTGTCCCATTCGTCAGCAACCAACAAGAGTAAGTCACCTTCCGATGCCCCCATTGCAGCGACCAAAGCGCTCTTTTCATCGTCGCTAAGGAATTTTGCGACTGGAGAATCTATGGCACCGTCTGCGCCGATTTTCATCCACACGAGACCCTTGGCACCAATTTTCTTGGCACGGTCGGTAAGAGCATCCAACTTATTGCGTCCGAACGCTGCAGCTTCTGGGTACGTCTTTGCTTCAACGCAGATGCCTTTGATACACGAAACTCCTGCGAAGGCTTTGAATTCGGTAGTAGCAAAAAGTGGAGTCAATTCAATGAGTTCCATCGCAAATCGAAGATCTGGTTTATCAATACCAAACCGATTCATTGCGTCATGCCAAGTGATGCGTTCAATTTCTGGGGGCGCTTCGCCCGTTACAGCAATGGCCGCTGCCACTACGGCACGACCGATGTTTTCAAGAACATCATCTTGTGAAACGAACGACATCTCGGCGTCAAGTTGCATAAATTCGTATTGACGATCAGCGCGCAAGTCTTCATCGCGAAGGCAACGAGCAATTTGGTAGTACCTGTCGACCCCAGCAACCATGAGCAATTGCTTCCAGAGTTGAGGTGATTGCGGTAACGCGAAGAATGAACCTGGTTCTTTACGCGAAGGCACGAGAAATTCACGGGCACCTTCAGGGGTTGATGGCATCAAGAACGGAGTCTCAACTTCTACGAACCCATTGGTCTCCATTTCATTACGAATCGCACTGTTAATTTGTGCGCGCACGCGCAAGTTCTTTTGCATTCGCTCACGTCGAATATCGAGATATCGATACTTCAAGCGAATCATTTCATCAACGTCATCGGCTCGTGCATCAACAGGAAATGGGGGCGGCTCGGCTGAGTTCAGAATTTCTACTACACAGTCACCGATTTCAACCATGCCGGTTGTAAGAGAAGAGTTGATAGTTCCTTCAGGGCGAGCACGTACGACCCCTGTCACCCTGATCACATATTCACTACGAACGTCAACATCATTGTCGACTACACACTGCATGATGCCGGAATGATCACGAATATCAACGAAAGCCAAATGCTCTCCATGCTCACGACGACGAGCAACCCAACCGCACAGCGAGACGGTCTGTCCCACGCTAGCTATATCTAATTCTCCACACATGTGTGTTCGCATTGCAGTGGATCTCATGGGGTATGCCGCCTTGGCTGTCTCGGTCCAAGAAGCGACTCCAGATGACTCTGCAGTTCGATTGATGGAATTGTTGTTTGTTCGGATGTAGAAAGATTGCGCACGGTACAGGTTGACTCTTCAGCCTCTGTGTCGCCAATGATCACTGCGACCTGGGCCCCGCTTCGATCTGCGCTCTTCATTTGCGACTTCATACTTCGAGCTTCGAATGCACGGTCGGCTGTGAAACCACCCTGTCGCAACTGGTGCGTAATGGTCATTGCATGACTTCCGCCGGTGGTGTCAATGACAAAAGCATCCAAGACGGGAAATCCGTATGTGAAACACTCTTCCGCGTCGCACGCAAGAAGGGTTCTGTCTACGCCGAGCGCGAAACCAATACCTGGAGTTGCTGGACCACCTAGGTCTTCAACAAGACCGTCATATCGGCCACCGCCACCGACAGCATTCTGGGCAGAGTCCAGAGACCCAGAGACAAATTCAAATGTTGTTCGCTGGTAGTAATCAAGACCACGAACCAGGCGCTCATTGACAACGTACGGAATATTCAGTGAGTCGAGCCCCGCACATACCGCTGCAAAGTGTGCTGAAGCATCAGTGCTAAGAAATGCCCCAATTGTGGGTGCACCAGCAATTGCAGCCGTATCTTGCGGCCTCTTTGAATCGAGAACTCGCAACGGGTTGCGCTCTAATGTCGCTAGTGCTTGTTCGCTCAGAGTCTCACTATGGGACTTGAAATAGGCACCTAGCGCCTCGATGTACTTACCACGATCACCAGCATCACCAAGCGAGTTAACAATGAGAGTCACTTTGCTTAAACCAATTGCTTTATAGAAATCCCAACCAAGCGCAATGACTTCAACGTCAAGCTGAGAATCATCAACTCCCAGAACTTCAATACCTACTTGATCAAACTGGCGGTAACGGCCGGCTTGAGGACGTTCGTAGCGAAAGTTCGGTCCCGAATACCACACCTTCCACGGAGGAGTTGGGCGGTGCTGTGCGAATGCGCGACACACACTGGCAGTGTGCTCTGGACGCAGAGCGATATGGCGGCCACCTTTGTCTGTGAAGTCGTACATCTCTTTGGTGACAACATCGGTGGCGTCACCAAGGCGCTGAAATACTCCGAGATCTTCGAACATTGGCGGAATGATGTTCTGATACCCGGCCGACTCGACACCGTCTGCAAAGACCTGAACCAAAGCACGCCATCTACCCGCATGAGGCGGCAAGATATCGCGGGTTCCCGGACTTGTTTGAAACGATGACACAGCCAATCAGGCTAGTCGGACTGCCCGCCAGGAACGATGCGATATGCGTCGTACACCGAATCAATTGACTTAATGACCCGCAAAACAGCATCTAAGTGATTTGGGTCGCCTAGTTCGAATTCAAATCGCATCTTCGCCACCCGATCAGAGCCGGTATGGGTGCTGCACGCAACGATATTGACATGCTGTTCCGACAAAGCGTTCGCCACATCGCGCAACAACTTGCTGCGGTCCAGAGCAACTACTTCGACTCCCACGTTGAACATGGTTCCAGGAGAAGTTCTGGCCCATTCCACTTCAATCATTCGTGTGGGTTCACCTTCGACCAATGACTCAGCATTCGCACAATCAGAGCGATGGATGCTCACTCCCCGACCCTTCGTGATGAACCCTGAGATCTCGTCTCCCGGTACAGGAGTACAACAGCGAGACAAACGCACTAGTACATCTTCAAGACCTTCGACATGAATTCCCGTCGCGCTTCGCTTCTCGGTCGTGATGAGGTCCATGCGCATCGGCATTGCAAGTTGCTCATCGCTGCCCTCGCGACGCATTGCCCGACCAATTCTCTGAGCAAAACCGCGTGCCGACACATGATGTTCGCCAATGGCTGCAAACAGGGTGTCTATGTCTGTCATGTTGAGGGCTTCAAGTTCCTGCAGGAACGCATCTGATGTCCAGATTCGCTGAACAGGGAGACCCTCTCGCCGCAACTCTGCAGTCAGGTCGTCACGACCAGTTTCAACCATGTCCTCGCGACGTTCTCGTGTGAACCAGTTCTTAATTTTGTTTTTTGCACGTGGAGACTGAACAAAACCTAACCAGTCTCGTGATGGGCCAGCGCCTTCGACATTTGATGTAAAGATTTCGCATGAGTCTCCAGATACCAATGTGGAATCAAGTGATACCAACCTGCCATTCACCCTTGCTCCTACACACGAGTGACCGACTTCGGTATGCACGGTGTAGGCAAAATCCACAGGTGTCGAATTAATCGGCAAAGTTATTACTCTGCCCTTCGGCGTGAAGACGAAAACTTCCTCTTGCTCAAGGTCATTTTTCAGGTCAGCCATGAATTCATCAGGATCTGAAATTTCTGATTGCCAGTCAATGATCCGGTTTAGCCAATCAGAATCGTTGGAATCAGAGCCTTCTTTGTACGCAAAATGGGCCGCAACGCCACGCTCGGCTCGTTCGTGCATTTCTTGTGTGCGAATCTGCACCTCTAGAGGACGGCCTCCAGGACCAATCACCGTGGTGTGCAATGACTGATACAGGTTGAATTTCGGCATGGCGATGTAGTCCTTGAACCGACCAACTACTGGCCGCCATTTTCCATGCAAACAGCCAAGTGCGCCATAACAATCACGAACACTGTCAACAACAATTCGGATCGCCACAAGGTCGAAAATGTCATCAAAGTCACGATCCTTCTGGACCATCTTTTCGTAGATGCTCCAGAGGTGCTTGCCTCGTCCCGTCACGTGCGCTTCGATGTTTACCTCTGAAAGCCGTGCCGACACCTCAGCAATTGCTTTCGCCAAATACAAGTCACGCTCAGGAGTTCTTGTAGAAACGAGATGGTCAAGTTCAGCAAATCGCTTTGGGTACAACGCAGCAAACGACAAATCTTCGAGCTGTTGTTTTACTTCTTGCATTCCCATGCGGTGTGCGAGTGGCGCATAGATGTCGAGAGTTTCCTGCGCTGTGCGTTGCTGCTTTTCCAGCGGTACGCCAGCCAGAGTGCGCATGTTGTGTAAGCGGTCTGCGAGCTTTATGACAAGAACTCGCATGTCCTTGGCCATGGCCACCAACATCTTGCGCATTGTTGCTGCTTGTTGTGCTTCGCGGGAGTCAAACTGCAAACGTTCCAACTTTGTGACACCGTCGACAAGCATGGCGACTTCATCGCCAAAATTACGCTGAACATCCTCGAGAGTGATCTCAGTATCTTCCACAGCGTCGTGCAGCAGTGCAGCTGCCAACGACACTTCATCAAGACCGATATCAGCGACGATGCGCGCAACAGCTATGGGGTGATTGATGTACGCCTCGCCCGATGAACGCATCTGATTGGTGTGCGCGACGCGCGCAACTTCATATGCCCGATTAACAAGAGATACGGAAGCCTTCGGGTGACGGCTACGAAAAGCGGAAAGCAGTGGAGCCAATTCTTCGATAGGCGCGTTCTGCTGACGTCTCCAAGGAAGAACTCGATCGGCAGTACCCATGGTCAAAGGTTAGCGACGAGACTTCTTTCGAGGGCGCGGTGGGTGACTCAAAAGAGCCTCAACAGCCACAGGGGCTGGAATTACGCCTTGGCTTGCATCTGTTGCGGCCCGAGCAGCAGCCCGGCGACCAACTGGAGTACCGGTATGCATCAAATGAGCCATGTCGGGTCCGAGAGATAAATGGCCTCGCATTGGAAGGTACTGGTCTGACCGCTCCTTCAAAATGCCGAGGAGAGGGCTAGCGATGTAAATCGAGGAATAGGCACCAGTAGCGAGACCAACAAGCAGAGCCAAGGCGAATTCGCGCAGCGCGATGGCACCAAAGACTCCGGAACCAAGGACAAGCAAACTGAACACGGGAAGAACAGCAGCAATTGACGTATTCAACGAACGCATCAGAACCTGGTTCATTGACACATTGACAATGTCTCCATACGAGACTTTCGAGCCACTGAAGCGCTCGTTATTGTCATGCACTTTGTCGAACACAACAATTGTGTCATACAACGAGAAACCGAGAATTGTCAGAAACGCAACAACCGTTGCAGGCGTGACTTCAAGTTTGAACACCGAGTACACACCAACACTGATACCGACGTCGTGCACCATTGCAATGATTGCGGACAGGGCCATGCGCCATTCAAATCGCCACGCAATAAAAAGCGACACAATGAGGAAGAAGATCAACAAGGCCTTTACGGCCTTAGTGGTGATGTTTCGACCCCAGGTTGAACTGACTGTTGAAACACTGACGTCGTTAACTGTTGCTTTGGCTGACTTTGCAAGCGCTTCTTGGATCGTGGTGCGAGTAGTTGTCGGCAAGTCTCCTAATTGAATACGAATCCGCTTTGTAGTGCCAGAAGTAAGAGTCTGAATCTTTACGTTGTCGGTCTTTATTTTGTTAGCAACAAGAATTTCTTTGGCTTTTGCTTCCGACATAGTTCCAGCCACGGGTACTTCAAAAGCCACGCCGCCCTTGAAGTCGATGCCCAGGTTCAAGCCTTGTGTGAACAATGAACCAACGGTCACGATGAGCAACAGTCCGGATGCAATAAAGCCAAGATTGCGACGACCATAAAAGTTGACAGTGGTTTCACCACGGAACAAACGAGACATTCCACCAGCCATTACGCCACCGCCTCTGAAGTTTTCGCCTTGGCAACACCAAGCACTCGTCCCCTATTGAACAATTTCGTTTTGGCCAGAAGAAGTACTGCTGGTCGAGTAAAGAAATACGACACGATCATGTCAGCCAAGGTTGAAAGACCAAGGAAGAATGCAAATCCGCGCACAGAACCGACAGTGAGCCACCACAGAACAACAGCGCCAATAAGCGACACTGTGTCAGCGGCCAAAATGGTTCGCCATGCTCGTTCGAATCCACGCGCAGCCGAGTTGCGCAATGTGCGCCCTTGCTGAACATCGTCTTTAAGTTTTTCAAAGAACACAACATACGAGTCGACTGTTACACCAATCGAAACGATGATGCCTGCTGCACCTGACAATGTCAGCGCCAAGCCATTGGTCTTGGAGAGCCAAGAGATCACGCTCCATAGCAACAACCCTGACACAGTGAGTCCACCGACCACAACGATTGCAAGAAGTCGGTAATAGAACAACAAAAACAGCAGCACGAGCACGACTCCGATGAGGCCAGATAACAATGCCGCGCGAAGCGAATCCTCACCAAGTGATGCTGACACGGTCTGCACCGTAGGAGTATCAAACTTCACCGGAACTGCACCGAACTGCAAAACACGAGCCAAGTCTTTTGCCTCGGTCTGAGAAAACGAACCGCTGATTTGCACGCTGCCATTATCAAATGTTGGCGTCTGCACGGTTGGAGCAGAGATGACTTCACCGTCGAGGATGATTGCAACTGCCTTAGTAGGGCAATCAGCACCACCGGCAAAACACTTTGTTGACAATGCGTTCCACACATCCGCTCCAGCTGCGCCACTTCTGAGCTTTGCGACAACTACCCAGCTACCAGCATCAACCTGCGCCGATGAATCATTCGAGAACACTTCACCCGTTGCTTCAGCAGGACCCAAGAGATAAATAAGCCCATCTTTACGTCCAGGAAGGATTGTTTGACCCTCTGGTAAACCAGTTACCGGATTCACTGGAGCGGTCGCTGCAGGAACGGTGGTTGTAGTTACTGCCGCTGTACGAGATCTTCCGACTCCACCAGCAGGTGGCGGCAAGGTTGTCGACGCAGGCTTGAGGGTCGTTGTTGTTGCACCCTTCACTGTTGTTGTCGGCCCACCAACAACGGTTGTGGTGGTGGTGTTACCTGGGTTCTGAGCAACTTTTAACACGGGGCGCATCTCTACTGCACCGGTACGGCCAATAGTGTCGAGAGCCTGTTGTTGGTCTTTAACTCCGGGCAAGTTCACAACAATTGTGTTTCCTTGGCGAATGATTTCGGGCTCAGCTACACCAAGCGAGTCAACGCGCTGACGAATGATGTCAACTGCGACTGTGAGTGCTGCTGGATCAACTTCCCCGACAGGAGTCATGGTGACAGACGCCCCGCCCTGCAGGTCAAGCCCAAGAGATGGGTGGTTACCAGCAACAATGTTTGCCGTGAACGTTCCGCCAGCAAGCAGAACAATTGCAACAAGGGAAAGAACTAAACGACGAGTCATGCGCTATTTCGTATCGTCCGCAGCGGCACCTGCCGCAGGTGCTTTGCGAGTAACAGAGCCACGCGACACACGAATTTCAATTCGCTCAGATCCGTGACCGTCGGCGACATCAACCCAGAGCACGTCGCCCTCGATGGCTGTAACAAATCCGTAGATGCCCGAATTCAAGATGATCTCATCATCGACAGCGATTGAACTCTGAAGCGCTTGGCCCTCTTTCAAACGGCGGCGCTGCGGGCGAAGCAACAAGAAATACATGGCACCAAAAATTGCACCAAAAAAGACCAAAGTAAACAATGGATTGCCATTGCTCTTCGAAGATGACGTAGCAGAGAGCAGGATTTCAATCACGGCGAGTAATCCTAGCGACCAGAGACCGAATCGGCCTGATTTGCCCTATGACCAGACATCCAAAATTTGACGCTTGAGGTCAGCAAAGGTGCCATTTTGAATGGCTTCTCTCATGTCATTCATCAATGAGATGGTCCACGCCAGGTTATGGACTGACACCAGACGAGACCCCGTGGGTTCGCCTGTCTGGGCTAGATGACGCAGGTAGCCACGTGAATGCGATGCACAGACCCAGCACGAGCACAGAGAATCGAGGGGTTCATCAGAATCAAGAAACTGAGCGTTTTTGATGTTGACCCTGCCCTGAGAAGTCAGTGCGGTTCCATGACGACCCAAGCGAGTTTGCAATACGCAATCAAATTGATCAACTCCGAGAGCTACTGCCTCCACAAGTGATGCGGGATCACCGACACCCATGAGATATCGCGGCCGATCTTCAGGAAGTTCATCAATACACGCAGCAATTGACTCCACCATTTCGGCACGGCTCTCTCCGACCGAAAGACCACCGATACCGAATCCGTCGAAGCCGACGTCCACCGTACGTCGCGCGCTCTCTGCCCGCATTGCAGCATTTGTTCCGCCTTGCACGATGCCAAACAATGATTGATCGGGCCGAGTGTGCGCTGCCTTAGCTCGCAACGCCCATGCATGCGTTCGTTCAAGTGCAAGCCGAACTACGTCAGGTTCGGCAGGTAACGACGTACAAACATCCAAAACCATCTGAATGTCTGCACCAATTTTTTCTTGAGTCTTCACAGCAATCTCTGGCGTAAAACGGTGGTACGAACCGTCGTAGGTTGACTTAAACGTCACTCCGTCATCATCAACTTTTGGGTCAAGGGAAAATACTTGGAATCCGCCTGAGTCCGTAAGCGTGAGACCATCCCAACCGCTAAAGGAACCAAGGCCTCCAAATTTCTCCACCACATCAGCCCCAGGACGCAACATCAAGTGATACGTGTTGCCCAGAACAATGCGAGCGCCGATATCTGCATAGTCTCGGGCGCTGAGATACTTCACGGCACCACGAGTACCGACTGGCATAAAGCAGGGAGTCTCATAGGTCCCGCGATGAGTGGTGGCTGTTGAAGTACGTGCCGCACCGTCTCGTGAATCAATATCTAGTTGTACGGGAAACATGCAATCAGCCTTTACGAACGCGCCAACAGCATGGCATCACCAAATGACAAAAACCTGTATTGCACTGAAATTGCTTCAG
>Ga0114975_10001583_pt1 | contig 16114 bp, 15 predicted proteins | sample S_130626_EF_Meta_FD_87031 | JGI IMG/M metagenome (GOLD analysis project Ga0114975, IMG submission 87031) | Freshwater microbial communities from Lake Simoncouche, Canada to study carbon cycling - S_130626_EF_MetaG | ecosystem: Environmental > Aquatic > Freshwater > Lake | place: Lake...
AAACCAGTTTGCCGAAACATAACTGAAACAGAAGGGGGTAATTTAAAATATAAAAATGCTGAAACCTTTGATTTTACTGCATTAAAAAAGGTTTTACAACTCTGTAAAACCTTTTTTGTGATCCGGATTGGATTCGAACCAATGACCCACAGCTTAGAAGGCTGTTGCTCTATCCAACTGAGCTACCAGACCGTTTTCCTTTCGGGTTGCAAATAAATGACTTTTTTACAACTAAACAAGCATTGATTTTAAAAAACTTTAGTTATCCATTCAAATGTGTTAATTTGTACTCTAAATGATTGTATAGATGATCCCCAACAAATTAGAAATTGGTTTACATCAATTAAAATTCAACGATGTAAAAAATGCTATTAAACAAAAAACGGAAATTTCAGTTAACACTATAGCTAAAGAAAAAATTAATAAGTGTAGAAATTATCTAAATAACAAAACGAGCAACTCAAATAAAGCATATTACGGCATTAATACTGGTTTTGGTTATTTGCAAAATGTACAGATTGATGCTTCTCAAACCCAACAATTACAGTATAATTTGTTAATGTCTCACGCTTGCGGAATGGGCAATAGAGTTCCAAAAGAAGTGGTGAAATTGATGTTGCTACTTAAAGTGCAATCTTTAAGTTATGGCAACAGTGGTGTGCAAGAAATAACAGTTGGTAGACTAGTTGAAATGTACAACAATGAAGTGTTACCAATTGTTTATACGCAAGGTTCACTTGGTGCTTCTGGAGATTTAGCTCCACTAAGTCATTTAAGTTTACCACTTATTGGTATCGGAGCCGTTATTTACAAAGACAAAGAAGTTGAAGCTTCGCAGGTATTGGCTTTATTGAATTGGCAACCCGTCAATCTTCAAAGTAAAGAAGGGCTAGCATTGATAAATGGTACACAATTTATGAGTGCTTATGGAATGTATTGCTTGCAAAAAGCAGAGAAATTATTGCAATGGGCAAATATTATTGCTGCTATTAGCTACGATGGATTTGATGGCAACTTAGAACCAATGAATCCACTAATTCATAATGCACGACCTCATAAAGGTCAAGTAGCAACTGCAAAAACAATATTGAATTATTTAAAGGAAAGTGAAATTGCAAATAAGGCAAATAAGCAAGTGCAAGATCCGTATTCTTTTAGATGTATTCCACAAGTTCATGGTGCATCAAAAGATACTTTTGATTATGTATTAAATATTTTCTTAACAGAAATAAATAGTGTTACAGATAATCCTAATGTTTTTCCTGATGAAGATATGGTTGTTAGTGGGGGAAATTTCCATGGTCAACCTCTTGCATTAGGATTAGACTTTTTATGTATTGCAATGAGTGAAATTGCTAGCATTAGTGAACGCAGAACATATCAATTAATTAGTGGTCAGCGTGGTTTGCCATTGTTTCTTGTAAACGAGCCGGGATTGAATAGCGGCTTTATGATTCCTCAATACACAGCAGCAAGTATTGTTAGCCAAAACAAACAGCTTTGCACCCCTGCCAGTGTTGATACGATTAGTAGTAGTAATAATCAAGAAGATCATGTTAGTATGGGTGCTAATGCTGCAACAAAATGCTTTCAAGTAATTGAAAATGTCGAAAGAGTTTTAGCTATAGAATTATTAACCGCTGCACAAGCACTAGATTTTAGAAAACCAGAAAAAACATCCCCTTATCTAGAAACTATTGTGCAAGCATATCGCAGTAAAGTCTCTTTCAATGAAAAAGACAGATTGTTACATACAGATATGCAAGCTTCTGTAGATTTTTTACGTGATTTTGAGTTGAACTAATTTCAATAAACTATTAAACAAAAAAGGAAAATTTATTAGATGAAATTGATGAAGTGGAATGTTTTACTGGCAAAGAAATAAATACTGAAATTTAGATGTTTCCACGCCCGTTTTTTAATTATATCAATGATTTTAAATATCAAAAACATTTAACAGTTTTATTGATTCTTGCTGGAATAACAAATTTGAATTTAGTTTTGGCTATTTTAGTTGTTGCAATCCATATTATCTTAATTGTATTGATTTTCTAGGAATTTAACTAATCAGTGTATTACTAAAATTCAATGCAAAAAGTATAGCAATAAATAGCAGCTATTTTGTCATTAAAAAAAAAATGGTACTTGCTTTGTAATAAAAAGCAGTCATGTGACACAAACAATTATCTTTAAAAAAAATTGAAATCATGAGCACAAAAAATCTCACACTTATTGTTATTGGAGTTTTTATTTTATTTCTAGGAGGATGTGGTTGTAATAGCTACAATGGTTTAGCTGGTGGCGACCAAGAAGTTAAAAATGCTTGGAGTAATGTGGAAACTAACTATCAACGCAGAACAGACTTATATAGCAGCGTTATTAAAACCATTGAAGGTTCTGCCAATTTTGAAAAATCTACTTTAAAAGCAGTATTAGATGCACGTGCTTCTGCAACTCAAATTAAAGTTGATATCAACGACCCAGAAACACTTGCTAAATATCAAGCTGCACAAGGTCAATTGCAAAGCAGTTTTGGTAGATTAATGGCTGTTGCTGAAGCTTATCCTGATTTAAAAACTACAAAATCTTTTCAAGATTTCCAAGCACAAATTGAGGGAACTGAAAACAGAATTAATATAGCTCGTCAAGACTATAATGCCAATGTAAAGAACTACAATCTGAAAGTAGTAAAATTCCCTAATAATATTTTTGCTGGCATCTTCCATTTCAAAGAGAAAGCATACTATAAGGCAGATGCTGGAACTGAAAAAGCACCAGATATTAATTTTAATATTAAATAATTCTTTTAGCAACAGAAGCACTACGATTTAAAGTTTTTTTTCGTAGTGCCTTTGTGTTAAATCTAAACTAAAAGAATTATGAAATTCAACAAAACATCCTTAATGGCAATCAGCTATTTTGGTGGTTCAGTAATAACTATTTATGGTGCATATTTAAAAATTATGCATCAATCTAATGCTTCGATTTTTCTTCAAATTGGATTGCTTGTTTCATTGATTTTTATTGTACAAGCAATTATTGAAATATTTAGTTCAAAAAAAATAAATCCTTTTGAAAGAGGTTTGTGGTTATTAGGATTTTTATGTTTCAATGTTATCACAGGCTTTCTTTATTTAACAAGAGCGAGAAGAACTATTATAAATTCATAATTCATCATTCATAACTATTTCAATGTTCAATTGGTTTCGCAATAATGCAGAAGATTATTTTACTCTACATCAAAAAAGTGTTATTGTGGCTGCTGTTAAGCAAGCGGAGAAACAAACAAGTGGAGAAGTGAGAGTGTTTATTGAAAGTAAATGCAGTTATGTAAATGCTATTGATAGAGCCAAAGAATTGTTTGACAAATTAGATATGCATAAGACCGAAGAAAGAAATGCTGTGATTGTTTATGTTGCCATTAAACATAGACAACTAGCCATATTTGGTGATGCTGGTATTTATGAAAAAGTTGGACAAAAATTTTGGGATGAGCAACTAAAACAAATGCTACAATATTTTAATAGAGAAGATTTTGTTGAGGGTATTGCAACTGTTGTTAGTGAAATTGGTGAAGCTTTACATCAGCATTTTCCTTATCAAAAAAATGATGTGAATGAACTGCCAGATGATATTGTTTTTGGAAAATAACTCAGTGCATATTATATCATATTATCCATCTTAGAAAATAATTACTTGAAAAAATTACTCTACATATTATTTAGTTTTTTGTGTTTGCAAGTTGCTGCACAAAAAGTTTTGCCTAAACCAAATCCTCCTAGTTTAGTTGTTGATAATGCTAATGTATTTGCAGCACAAGATAGGCAAGCACTCGAAAAAAAATTGGTTGCTTTAGACGATAGTACCAGTAATCAGATTTGTGTGGTTACTGTTCCATCGATGAATGGAGAAGTTATAGAAGAAGTTGCCAACAAAACATACAGAGATTGGGGAATTGGCAATAAGAAGACTAATAATGGGATTTTAATTTTAGTTGCTGTTAATGATAGAAAAATTAGAATTGAAGTCGGCTATGGTTTAGAAGGAGCAATACCAGATGTTACAGCAAATGATATTATTAATAATTATATAAAACCAGCGTTTAAACAAGGTAATTATCTTGGTGGTATTAATGCAGCCGTTGATAATTTATCAAAAGCTGCTGTTGGAGAATATAAAGTAAAAAAAGAGAGAAATAAAGAACGTGGTGGTGCTGGTAATATTATTGGAATTATTATAATCATTATCATCGTAATTGTTCTTTCAATTATAAAAGGAGGTGGTGGTAGAAATGGTGGTTACAGAAGCCGTGGGTTAGATGCCAGCGATTTAATATTGCCTTTACTGTTTAACTCTGGAGGCTGGGGGCGGTCTGGAGGAGGCGGAGGTTTTGGAGGTGGCGATAGTGGTGGTTTTGGTGGTTTTGGAGGAGGAAGCAGTGGTGGTGGTGGTGCAAGTGGAAGTTGGTAATTTTTTTAATTAGGAGCGATGAATTGTGGGTTATGAATTCACAACTTTAATTTTAAAAATCAAACCCTAGCATATAATTAATAATCCAAAACTTACAATTTAATAAATATGAATAACATTCTCGAATTACAAAATCTACAAAAATATTTTGCAACACAAAAAGCTGTAGATGATATTTCTTTCACAATTCCCCAAGGTAGCATATTTGGTTTATTAGGTCCTAATGGAGCTGGCAAAACAACTTTAATTAGAATGATTACGGGTATTTTTTATCCTGATAGTGGCAATATTATTTTCGATGGTAAAAAATTTGATGTAATTAACGATTGTGTTAAAATTGGCTATATGCCCGAGGAACGTGGATTGTATAAAAAAATGAAAATTGGTGAGCAGGTTTTATACCTAGCCCAACTAAAAGGATTGAGCAAAGCAGATGCTTTACAAAAAATAAAATTTTGGTTTGAGAGATTAGAGATGGAATCTTGGTGGAATAAAAAAGTGGAAGATTTAAGTAAAGGAATGAGTCAAAAATTACAGTTTGTTACAACAGTTTTGCACGAACCAAAATTGATTATTCTTGATGAACCTTTTAGTGGACTTGACCCTGTAAATGCTAATCTAATTAAAGATGAAATTTATGGATTAGCACAACGTGGTTGCACAGTTATTTTTAGCACACACAGAATGGAGCAGGTAGAAGAAATTTGTGATCAAATTGTATTGGTAAATCTTGGTAAAAAGATTCTTGATGGAACGGTTCAAGAAGTTAAGCAACAGTTTAAAGAAAACAAGTTTAAAATTAAGTTGACAGAAATTCCTGCAAATGCATCCAATAATTCTTTCACAATAGTTGATGAGAAAGCTAACGAGTTTATTATAAAAATAAATGAAGGATATAAAAGCAATGATTTACTACAACATTTTTTGCAACAAGGTTGCACAATAGAATCCTTTAACGAAATGTTGCCATCATTGAATGAAATATTTATTGATTTAGTAGAAAGAACAAAGTCTACTACAAGGGCTTTTCAACAAGTAAACTAATATTCGAAATTAGTTATTCCAAATAAAATTAAACTGACTAACCAATAATTTTTTAACTGCAAATAATGAACAAAATATTACTAATAGCCAAACGCGAATTTTTAACTAGAGTTCAAAAGAAAACATTTCTATTAACAACTATAGGTTTGCCTTTATTGATTTTTGGACTTTATGCGTTAATTATTTTCTTTACTGTAAAGAATACAAAAGACTTTAAAATTGTTGTTGCTGACAATGCAAATATTTTTAAAGGTGCTCTGAAAGATAAAGATGGAGAAATTATTTTCTCATTTGTAAACGCTACACCTAAAGATAGTTTAGATAAGCAATTAAAGAGTAGTAAATATGATGCATACATCCTTGTTCCAACCAATTTTAATATTGCTGAAAATAAAGATTCTTTACATATTGTATCTGCGAAAAGCGTTGGTTTTTTAACACAAGAAAAAATTGAAAGACGCATTAATAAAGTGTTAGAAGAAAACAAGCTGTTGCTAGGGTTAAATGTTTCAAAGAGCAAATTAGATAGCTTACAACATACCAACGAAATCGTTTTTGAAAGTGTTACAGGTGATACAAAAGGAAGTGAAAAATCTCAGGTTAGTTATATTGTTGGTTTAATCTCTGGATTCTTGATTTACATTATTCTATTTATTTATGGCACTATGGTAATGCGTGGTGTTATGGAAGAAAAAACCAATCGTATAGCTGAAGTAATTATCAGTAGTGTTAAACCTTTTCAGCTTATGATGGGGAAGATTTTAGGCATTGGCTCAGTTGGTTTGATTCAGTTCTTGATATGGATTGTTTTGGTAATGGGATTGAATATTTTGTTACCATTAATATTCCCTGACTTATTACATCAAATGCAAAATCAACCAATACAGCCAGGAATGGTTGCTGCATCAACAGCATTGCAAAATAGTGGAGCCGCAAATCATTTAAGTGCTGCTTTAATCGGAGTAAATATTCCTTTAATACTTGGTTGTTTTGTATTCTATTTTTTAGGGGGATATTTTTTATATGCATCACTTTTTGCAGCAGTTGGTAGCACCGTAAACGAAGATCCACAAGATGCTCAAAGCCTTGTATTGCCTATAACAATGCCAATAGTTTTTGCAATGGTTATTATGATGCAAGCTGTTAATGAACCCAATTCTCCTTTAGCTGTCTTTGGCAGTTTATTTCCACTTACATCACCAATCGTTATGATGGCAAGAATTGCTCATGGTGTGCCAGATGGTGTAACTGTTTTGCAACTAGTTTTAAGTATGGTATTTTTAGTTGTTGGTTTTATTGCTACCACTTGGTTTGCAGGAAAAATATATCGTACAGGAATCCTAATGTATGGCAAAAAAGTAACTTGGAAAGAGATTATGAAATGGGCATTTAGGAAAGGGTAGAACGAATAAATAATTTTAAAACCATTTCTTCTTCATAAAATATCCAGATATAATAATGGATACAATTAATGAAATAACAACAGGTATATAGAATGCATGATTACTATGCTGATATGGAATGTCAACGTTCATTCCATAAATACTAGTAACTAAAATAGGCAATGAAAGAATAATAGTGATAGATGTTAAACGCTTCATCACAGTATTCAAATTGTTGCTGATGATACTTGCAAAAGCATCCATCGTTCCACTAAGTATATTGGTGTAAATATTTGCCATTTCAAGTGCCTGGCTTGTATCTACAATAAGGTCTTGTAAAAACTCTCTTTCCTCATCTGTTAGTTGTAAAAAATTAGTACGTTCTAATTTCATCATTAACATTTCATTGCTGCGAAGTGCAGTTACGAAATACACTAAACTCTTTTGAATTCTAAGCAGTTTTAACAAGTCAACATTACTATTACTATCATATAAACTTTGCTCGTATTGATTACGTTTTTGATTAATTTCTTTTAGATATTCTAAAAAGTTTTGAACAATTTTTTCAAACACTTTTAATACCATCATACTGCGTTTATCTGGGTGGCGTTTTTGAAAAGTATGTAGGAATTTTTTGATAGCTCCATTATCAAAAGAATTAACTGTTACAATATGATTATGGGTTAAGATGATGCAAATAGGGATGGTGATGTAATATGCATCGCTATCATTGAAAGAATTATTTTCTGTAGGGGTTTTAATGACCAAGAACTTCACATTGTCTGCTAATTCAAAACGTGGTCTTTCATCAATATCCAAAGAATCTCTTAAAAACTCAATTGGGATATCGAGTTGATCACTTAAATCTACAAACTCTTCTTCTTTAAACGGAGGAACAACATTCACCCAAACACCATCTTCTGGTTTATCAATTTCAGCAGTTTGGTTATCTATATTTTTAAAGTATTGTATCATCGCTTCGCCGTTTCTTGTTTATGGTTTTGGTTAGTTTAATCTCTGAAATAAAATAGCAAAACATATTTGCTAAATCTTACATTTCAATTGCTCCTTTGAAAACAAAAGCAGCTGCTCCGCACAACCAAATGTTTCTGAATTTATCATCAATAGTTTTGTCAAACTCTACTGCAAGGTTGCCACCTAAAGTTTCAACTTCTATTCTGTTAAAACCAACTTCATTATGGTAGAAAACTAAAGCACTTGCAGTAACACCTGTGCCACAACTTAGGGTTTCGTTTTCAACACCACGTTCATAGGTTCTAACATAAATATTATCTTCATCAGTTTGTTCAACAAAATTTACGTTGATACCGTTTTGTGCAAATTCTTTGCTGTAGCGTATTTCACGACCTTCTTTAAAAACATCAAATTCATTAATACTGTTAACTGTTTTCACGTAGTGTGGAGAACCTGTATTTAATACATATTCTCCGTGATGATTTTCAATTTCATCAACATCTTTCATCTTCAAATGAATCCATCCGTTATCAGCAAAAAAAGATTCGTGTTCACCATCACTTGCAATGAATTTGTATTTTTCTTTTTTTATTCCACAATCATAAGCAAATTGGGTTAAACATCTACCACCATTGCCACACATTGAACCAATATTGCCATCAGCATTATAGTAAATCATTTCAAAATCGTAACCATTTTTTTCTTGCAAAAGCATTAAACCATCTGCACCAATTCCAAATTTTCTATCGCACAATAGTTTCACTTGTTCTATACTAAGTTCAATATTTTTTTGTCTGTTATCTATAACTACAAAATCATTTCCTGTTCCTTGATATTTTGAAAAACTAATCATTACAAATTGTATTAAAATAAAATTACATCACTCATTAGCCATTAACTTTCTTTTCACTAACCTACATCCTCTCAATTACTCCCAAGCAAGTTTTGATGAGATGCTCAACAGCAGCAACGCCATCTTTACTAAATTCTTTTCTCACTCTGTTTGCAACAATTACATTAATGCTTAAACATTGATGACTCAATAATTTTCCTAAGCCATAAATCGCACTTGTTTCCATTTCAAAATTGCTGATGCGATGATTACCATAGCCAAAACTGGTAAGGTTTTCAACCAATGTAGGATTGCTTAAACCAAGTCTTAAAATTCTACCTTGTGGGCCATAAAAACCTGGACAAGTAACAGTTATGCCGTTATGAAATCCATTTGCAAAATGTTTTAAAACACTACTGCCTGCACTACTTATATATGGTTGCACAGCACCTGTAAGCTGCGTATGTGCTACAAAATGTTGCATTAATTGTTGTTCTTCATCATTCATTAGTAAGCGATAATAATGCATCAGATTATCAAGCCCCAAACCATGAGTACTAGCAACCAAACTATCCACAGGAATATCTGACTGTAAAGAACCTGAAGTTCCCAAACGAATGATTGTTAAAGGAGATAGTTCTTGTTTAATTGATCTGGTTTCAAAATCAATATTCTTAACAGCATCTAATTCATTCAACACAATATCTATATTGTCGGGGCCAATGCCTGTTGAAATTACGGTAATCCTTTTGTTGCCAATATAGCCGGTGTGAGAAATGAACTCGCGGTGTTGTCTTTGTAGTTCAATCTTATCAAAGTATTTACTTACAACAGCTACCCTGTCTGGGTCTCCCACAGTTATAATAGTATCAGCTAATTCATCTGGGCGTAAATCAATATGGTAAATAGCACCACGATTATTGATAATTAATTCTGATTCTGGAATTCTAGTCATAGCAAATGTTTTTTATACTTAGCAAAGAACAAACTTTTTTTTCAATCAACCTCTTAAATAATACTACTGCCATTTATACATTTCATTTTTTCATCAAACTTTATTTTCTACATTTACGACCTAAAATAACGCAATGAAAAAAATCTTATTCATCGCTATCCCAGTTTTTTGTTTAGCTGGTGCAGCAAAGGCTCAAATTTCTATTGATATGGATGCCATCAAAGCCAAGATGGGAGAGATGATGAAAGCTCCTAAAGACACCGGCAAAAGTGCATCTAAGAAAACAACAGTTGCCGAAAAAACCAAAGGCACTACCAAACACGAAGGACTTTTTACATTGTATCAAGATACTGCAACAGGCAGTGTTCAGGTGTACATTAAAAAAGATCAGTTAGATAAAGAATTTATTTACCAAAGTTTTTCTATTAACGGACCCACTGCTTTGTTTTTAAATCAGAATATGATTCGTTCAACTGCAGTATTTAAAATGGTTAGAGCCTTTGATAAAATTGAGTTCCATTTAGTGAATACCGATTTTTATTACGATAAAAGCAATGCTATTAGCAAAACTGCTAATGTAGATAAAGCAGAAGCTGTTTTTTATACAGATAAGTTTGCTGTAGAAGATTCATTGGGCTATTTAGTTAGTGGTGATGGATTATTTATTAGTGAAAAACTCGACCCTGTAAAACCACCTAGTATGCCATCTTTTTTTGGTCCTAGTTTATCATTTGGGTTAGGTCAATTAAACTCATCTAAGTCAAAGTACAATACTATTCGCTCTTTTCCAAACAATACAGATGTGGTTGTAGATATGGCTTACGACAATCCCTCTGCACTTGTTGGAGCAGCGGATATTACAGACCCACGCTATGTGAGAGTGAGAATGCAGCATAGTTTTTTAGAAATGCCAAAGAATGATTTTAAACCTAGAAAAGATGACCAACGTGTTGGTTATTTTATGGATCAGGTTACCAATCAAACCAGTTTGAGCCCTGTACCTTACAAGGATATGATTCATCGCTGGAACTTAGTGAAGAAAGATCCAACTGCTGCATTAAGCGAACCCGTTGAACCAATTGTTTGGTGGGTAGAGAATACAACACCTGTAGAATATCGTCAAACCATTATTGATGCTGGTATGAAATGGAACGAAGCATTTGAAAAAGCTGGATTTAAAAATGCCGTTCAAATGAAAATTATGCCCGATACTGCCACCTGGGATCCTGCTGATATTCGTTACAATGTAATTCGTTGGGTTGCTTCTGCTGCACCGGGTTATGGAGCCATTGGGCCAAGCTTTACCAATCCAAGAACCGGACAAATCTTAGGTGCTGATATCACTGTTGAGTGGTTTAGTGGAAGTGCAACACCAATCTTTGATGAATTATATAATGGCTCAACAACAGCAAAACAAAACCTGGAAGGTTTTGAAAAACCTTCTAGGTTAGATGCACAAAATGTTAAGCCTTGGAAAACACATAACGACAGTCATTTTAACAACTGCACCATAGCCCAAGAGTTAAAAGCACAGTTTATTACTGGCTTAACAGCTTTAGAAGCAAATGATGCTAATGAAACAGAGCTGAAAGAAATGCATAAGCAATTTTTAACCTACTTGATTATGCACGAAATGGGCCATACAATGGGTTTAATGCACAATATGAAAGCTAGTCAGATGTTGTCTCCTGCAGAAGTGAATAATAAAGAAATTACTCGCAAGATTGGTACAATGGCTAGTGTGATGGATTATCCTTCTATCAATATTGCTTTAGATAAAACCAAACAAGGTGATTACTACACTACCAAATCTGGTCCTTATGATGGCTGGGCTATTGAATATGGTTACAGACAGTTTGAAAATAGTTATGATGAAGAAATGGGCTTGGATAAAATACTTGCTCGTAGCAATGAGCCTTATTTAATTTTTGGTAATGATGGAGATGATATGCGTTCTCCTGGTAAAGGTATTGATCCACGAGTGAATGTGAATGATTTTACCAATGATATGATGACTTATGCTGAAGACAGATACAAACTGGTAAACAATTTAATGGGTAAACTGGTTGCCAAATATGCAAAACCAAATCAATCTTATGCTGAATTGAGAGCAAGATATGGTACAGTAAACCGCCAGAGAATTGATATGACAAGTGCTATTAGTTGTTATATCGGTGGCGTATATATTGATAGAAGCCAGCCAGAACAAAAAAGTGTTAACAAGCCTATGACACCTACTCCTGTTGCAATACAAAAGAAAGCAATGGAACTTTTAACAAAATATGTTTTTGCTCCTAATGCTTACGATGCAGATACACAAGTGTTCCCTTATTTGCAACGCCAACGTAGAGGTTATGACCAAGGTGCTGGTGAAGATTTTAAAGTAACTAGTTTGCCTGCTTCAATACAATACAATGCTTTAATTCATATTTTAAATCCGAATACTTTACAACGCATTACCAACACTCGTTTGTATGGAAATACATATAGTGTTGCTGATGTAATGAATGATTTGCAAAAAGGAATTTTTGATGCAGATATCAATGGTAACGTAAACTTATATCGTCAATATTTACAAACAACTTTTGTAGAACTTTTAAGCACCATTACACAGGGTAAAATGGGTGATGATCTAGCTCGTGCTGCTGCACGTTTTTCGTTAAAGAAAATTAAAACTAAATTAGCAACTGCTGTGTCTACCAACGAAGAAACTAAAGCTCATCGCAGCAACCTGGTATTCTTGATTGATGATGCTACTACTGTTAAATAGGTATGTTTCCTTAGTTAAGGGAGAATATGAAAATAAAAGGCTGCTTCATAAGTTTGAGGCAGCCTTTTATTTTTGCTGAAATGATGGATACAATTTATCTTGCCAAAACATTATTATGAAAAAATTTTTATTCGCTACTTTTTTATTCATTTCGCTAGCATCATTTACTCAAACCATCATACAAAAAGATGCTGAAATTGAAACCATGGTGAAAGAAGTAAATAAAGATTCGCTTCAATCCTACATCAAAACATTAGTATCATTTGGCACAAGAAATACTTTAAGCACTCAAACAAATGCTAAACGTGGTATTGGTGCTGCACGCAATTGGGTATTAAATAAATTTAATCTTTATGCCAAAAATAGCGAGGGAAGATTAACTGCATTTGTTGACACTACTACTTTATTGCCTAATGGTAAAAGAATTGATAGCACTATAGTTTTAGGCAATGTAATGGCAATTTTAAAAGGTACAGATACTGCTGATAAAAGAGTCTTTATTATTAGTGGGCATTTAGATAATATGCGAACCAATGTAATGGATAGAACGAATGATGCACCTGGTGCAAATGATGATGGCAGTGGTTGTGCAGCAGTAATTGAATGTGCCAGAATTATGAGTAAACATCAGTTCTCTGCAACAATAATTTTTGTTACAGTAAGTGGCGAAGAACAAGGTTTGCTTGGCTCTTATTACCTAGCTAATAAAGCTAAAAGAGATGGTTGGCAAATAGAAGCTGTTTTAAACAATGATATTATGGGCAGCAATAACAGCAATGAAACCAATATAATTGATAATACTAAAATTAGAGTTTTTAGCGAAGGATTGCCTGCTTATGAAACTGAAAAGCAAGCTAAGTTAATAAGACAAATGGGTTGGGAAAATGATGGTAAAGCAAGACAGCTAGCAAGATATATTAAAGAAATTGGCGAACGATATGTTGCTAACATTGAAGTAAAATTGGTGTATAGAAATGATAGATTTTTGAGAGGCGGAGACCATACACCTTTTGTTGAACAAGGCTTTGCAGCAGTTAGGTTTACAGAGATGAATGAAAACTATACACGCCAACATCAGGATGTGAGAATAGAAAACAATATTCAATATGGCGATATTGAAGCCTATATTGATTACGAATATTTACGTAAAAACACAGCCATCAATTTATGTAACCTTGCTAATCTTGCTAAAGCACCCTCGACACCTAATGAGGTTAAAATTGAAACAAAAAAGTTAAGCAACTATTCACTAATTAACTGGAAAGCCGCTAAAACAGGAAATTTGAAAGGCTATTATGTTTTAATCAGGGAAACTACAAATGCATTTTGGGAAAAGAAAATATTTACAACTGCAAACTCAATTCAATTGCCATACAGCAAAGACAATTACTTTTTTGCTGTGAAAAGTATTGGTGTTGATGGAAACGAAAGTTTAATGGTTGTGCCAGATATTAATGGCAAATAAATATTTTTTGCATCTGTATTTTGTAACTATACATTCTTAACCTCAGCCAATAAATCTTGCAACGCTTTTTTTGCATCACCAAAAAGCATTGATGTTTTTGGTTGAAAGAATAAATCGTTTTCTATGCCAGCATAACCTGGTTTCATACTACGCTTATTAACAATAACAGTTTTAGCTTGTTCAACTTCTAAAATTGGCATTCCATAAATAGGAGAGTTGGGGTCATTTTTTGCGGCAGGATTTACCACATCATTTGCACCTAATATCAACACCACATCGGTAGATTTAAACTCATCATTTGCTTGTTCCATTTCCATTAGTTTGTCATAACTAACATCAGCTTCTGCAAGCAACACGTTCATGTGTCCTGGCATTCTACCAGCCACAGGATGAATAGCATATTTCACTTCAACACCTTTTTCTTCTAATACTTTTTCTAACTCGTGACAAGTGTGTTGTGCTTGTGCAACAGCCAATCCATAACCGGGAACTATAATAACTTTATTTGCATAAGCCATCACAGTTGCTGCATCGCTTAATGAAATTTCTTTGTAATTGCCTTGTGCTGTAGCGCCGCTTGCCGCACCACCAGTTTTATTTCCTCCAAAACTGCCTATCAATACATTGCTTAAACTTCTGTTCATTGCTTTACACATTAACATAGTTAATAGTGTACCTGCTGCACCAACAAGAATACCACCTGTAAGCATTACTTTGTTATCATACAAGAAACCGCCACAAGCAGCTGCAACACCAGTAAAAGAGTTTAGTAATGAAATTACAACCGGCATATCTGCACCACCAATTGGGAAAACAAAGAATACGCCATAGGTTAAGGATAAAGCTGCAATAACGTAAAATAAATAATAGTTATCAGTAGAAAGACTTGTTGTTAAATACCCAGCTAAACCAATAATTACAGCCAATAAAACAAGGTTAAAAATATGCTGACCAGCAAAAGAAAAATCTTTCAACTTGCCATTTAGTTTACCCCAAGCAATCATACTACCTGCAAAAGAAATAGAGCCAATTACCAACCCAACCATAATAGTAATTAATGTTCCTGTTGAAGGAGTTTCTGAGGCAATATTTTTTGCGTGATGACCAAATTCTATAAAAGAAATTAATGCAGCACAAGCACCACCCATACCATTAAAAAGGCTCACCATTTCTGGCATTGCAGTCATTTTAACTTTTTTAGCAGCCATTGTTCCAATTACGCCACCAATTGCTAAAGCTGCAAAAATCCAAGGGTAGTTGCCAAGCTTTGCTCCATTTTCTTCATATAAAAATATAGTACCAAAGATGGCTATCGACATACCACCTGCTGCAACTAAGTTTCCTTTTCTAGCAGTTGCAGGATTGCTCAACATTTTAAGACCAAGAATAAAGGTGATACTTCCTATTAGATAACAAAGTGTAAGAATATTTAATTCCATAATATAAAAATTAATAATAAAAATCTAAAAACTATAATGTATAACTAAAAAACTAATAATAAAAATCTAAAAACTAAAATGTGTAACTAAAACTAATAATTAAAATCTAAAAACAAATGCAAACAATATTAATCAATCAACTTTCTAAGTATAGCTGCAAAAATTAAAGTAAGTTGATTTGCCTCATCAATTAATTCCATTCTTTTTTGCTCTAATAATTCTTCGGTATTTGTTGTGATATGTTTTAACCAGTAAGCAGATTCCTTTGCTTCTTTCTTGCTGATTTTTATCTTCATTTTTTTATCCTTATTTCCCAACCCATCATTCGCCTCAATATAATTTGCCCCAACCGAATCAGCAGAACGAACCAATTGTCTTATATACTCTGCATTAATAATATCTTTTTTACAACAGTAACAAAAATCCCTAACAGCCAATGAGAAATTCAATGATCTTTCTTCTAAATCTAAATATTTGTTCTCCGCCATTTAGTTTTTAGTTTTTTATCATTTAGTTTTTATTTTTTCTTTTTATTTTTTCTTCTTCTTAAACATTTCCAACATTCTATCAGTAACTACAAAGCCACCCACAACATTTAATGTTCCAAGAATAACAGCTACAAACCCTAAAGCTAAGGCCAAATAGTTATCACTTTCTGCTTTGCCCATCACAATAATGGCACCAATAATTACCACACCGTGAATGGCATTAGCCCCACTCATTAAAGGTGTGTGCAATACACTTGGTACTTTTTCAATAATTTCAATGCCGCAGAAAATCAT
>Ga0114975_10001585_pt1 | contig 16084 bp, 18 predicted proteins | sample S_130626_EF_Meta_FD_87031 | JGI IMG/M metagenome (GOLD analysis project Ga0114975, IMG submission 87031) | Freshwater microbial communities from Lake Simoncouche, Canada to study carbon cycling - S_130626_EF_MetaG | ecosystem: Environmental > Aquatic > Freshwater > Lake | place: Lake...
GCGCGTGCTTCTTCTGCGGTGAGATCTGCACGTACGGCCGCAAGGAGCTGAGTTGTGAGGAGGTGAGCGACATGCTCGCGGAGCAGAAGGTGCTGTCCTCGACGGACGTGTTCCACTGCACGATGCACAACATGCTGAACCACTGCCAGGGCGCATACAAACAGTCGACGTGCGACGGAAGCCGCGTCCTGGCGTGCACGGCGTGCTACAACTGGATCATGCACCGCAGACAGACGCTGCCGTTCATAACGCCGGTGCAGATTCTGCACTGGTTCTTCAACACGCTGAGTAATACCATCCCGAAAAAGATAGACAACCGGATCATCAGTGGGGTGTGCGACCGGCTCGTTCGTAGGGAGCATAACATCCCGAACTACTACTACACACTGTTCAGTCCACACGAGCAGTCGACGATTCAGAAGATTGCTCGGTACAAGGAGGCTGGCATGCTCGAGGGCATCGTTGCCCAGCACTTCTTCCAGTCGTGCAAGGAATCTCCGATTGTTCTGGGGTGCAGCATCTCAAATTTCTTGCGGCACAACATGAAGGACGACGACCCTTTTGCCATGAACGTCTACCGAGCCGCGGAGGCGATATGAAGAATGTGGGGGCGCGTGCATATAAAAGAGAAAGCATGATGATACATGTCGTCTGTCGCGGAAGACCCTCTGGCAATGACATACTTTCACATCAAGAAAGAAAACGACGTTATGGATTGGCACGAAATCACGACACAAGCTCAGGAATTCACAGACGCTTTCAAGGGACAGTTGGAAAAACCTCTCGATGAAGATAAGGACGTAAGAGATTATTTTTGGAAAAATATTGGAAACATCGTCGCAGAAATGCCAGAAGTCACCCTGGTTACTGAAAAGGTTGATGATAAGACTGACCCACTTTTGATGCTGAAACGAAATAATTTTACTTTTGTGTACTTCAGTTTGATGAAAACTGGTCTGCACGTTGGGTGTTGGATGGCTGTGCCAAACGATACTACGGCACATCCAAAACCCAAGCTCTTGTGTTGTTTTTTGCATGAAGCCAGGATACAGAAAAGAGCCGATTGGAGAATGTTTACTGACATACAAAACCATGTAGATTGTGACAACGACTTTGATTTGTCTTGAAAAGAGTCGATATTATTAAGGATGTATAAAATAAAAATATGAGTCTCGATGCGATTTTCGACGACAAGCGAGTTCTCGCCATGCTGATTGCCGGCTGGACCACGACGATATGTATTATTTTTATCTGTATCATGGTGGACGACGAGAGTCCGTTTCTGAGTTTTGGGCCCAATCCGCGCACGGTTCTCTTCGGCTTCAAGCTGGACACGTGGACCAAGTGGGGCTGCGTGGCCCTGTACACGTTTGTGAGCACGTGCATCGCAGACTTCACGTCGGACAGCGTGGGGCCTTGGATCACGAACACGATCCAGGACCACAAGAACATGTATCTGCCGTACCAGAAGTGGACGTGCGTGTGCATCGTGCAGACGTTTTCGATGTATGCGATCATCATGGGCACGATCCACCTCTTTGTCGCGCTGAGCCAGATCGACTTCATGCTGATGCGCATGTTTGCGGATCTGCTGGTGAACTACTACACGACGAGGCGGTTCATGCAGTTCAAGCAGGTGGACCCGCACAAGTACGCGATGCACCTCGACATGATGAAAGGCTTCGACACCGTGATGATTTCGCATCAGAAGGAGCCGGGCGAGGACCGCGAGGATGTGCGGAGGCAAGAGGATGACATGCACGTGGTGTCCCCGCGTCTCGTGATGCAGGTCGTGAACCCGCACCACGTGCCCGAGCCCGACGAGATGGACGGGTCGGACAGTGCCTTGAAAGAGCTACTCTGCAAGTGAGTGCGACGCCGTGCTGACGTCCTCGATCCACGCGCGTTTGGCGCGCGCGTGGCTGGTGTTTTTGCCCCCGTACGTGCTCGTCTGCGAGTGGCAGAGCGCGCAGAGGAGCTCGAGGTTCTCGATGCGGTTGTCTGTGCGGTTCCCGTTCTTGTGCTCGAGCTGGAGTGTCACCGGCTCGTCCATCCACGTGATGACGCCGTCTTGCGTCTTGAAGTGCACGTTTTTGCACTTGTTGCACTCGTACGGCCACTTCAAGTCGCGGATGAGACGGTGCTTGAGGGACAAGTTGTGGAAGCTGCGGTTTTCGACAAACACTTGCTCGGCCGTTTTCTTGAGCCCGCCGCACCGGGTGGTGAAGTGGCTCGTGTCGAGGTTGAGGATCTCGGCGCGTGGCATGCACTTAGAATTCTGGTCCCGGAAGTTGTGCTTGTACCCGCACTTTTGCATGAGGTCAAACCAGCTGGTGCTGCTACCGACGAGTGCCCGGAAGCGCTCGTCGTCGACCGCGTGCAGCTTCGTCGACGTGCGTGGCTTCAGGCTGGCGGGCGATTTGCGGACCCTGAAATGAGCGATGGGCAGGTGCAAGTCCTTGATGCGTTGCATGCAGTACGTCCGGGCATGTCTGCTGCTGTAGCAGTAGTTGCACTTGCGCATGAGCTCGGAGAGCTTCGTGCTCTGGCGCACGAAGTCACGGAACGCGTCGTCCGGGACGTCCGGCCGCGTGTTGCGCGACGTGAAGTGCTGCGTGTCGAGCCGCATGGTGAGGACCTTCTGCTTGAGGGCGAGGACGCATCGGCTGGTGCAGAAGCGCCCGAACTTGAGCGGCTTTCCGCAGCGACGCGCCAGGTCGCTCCAGCTGTCACTGACGCGCACGAGATCGGTGAATTCTTGTGGGGAAATGTGGTACATTTGGGGAGGGGAGACACACACGCACACATGACTGATCAAATTTATTTTTTTGTATGTGAATACAACGCACTCAGATTTTCAATTGCACAGAGCAATCTATTAGTGAGAATGGTGTGTGATGCATGGAAATCTCTCCCCTACAATCGATACGATTCTACGGGTTCTGGGACCAACCCCGGCGCGTGCTGGTCTGGGAGGACATCACGGCCCGGTGCTACTCGTGGCGGCGGCTGCGGCAGGAGATCGGGCTGTCGCCAACCGAGCTCATGCGCATCCAGCCGTCGCCGCAGGAGTGGGTGAACCGCGGGGCACTGCAGCTGGCCGATTTGCCGGACATGGTGTGCTTTCCTGTCAATCCGTTCACGCACCTGCACGCAGACCTGGCCGAGGTTTGGGGCATGCGCTGGTCTTCGGATATGCTGTCGCAGATGAAGGTCACGTACGACCAGCTGCGCGCCAAGGGCATGAACGTCCATGTCATGATGCACTTCGATTACACGCTGAGCCAATGGATGAACCTTGGGTTCCACGTGCACCATGTCGAGGGTATGTCGGACGAGCAAGCGCTGGACTTGTTCCAGATGCCGAAATACGAGATCATCGACATCATTCAGAACTTCAACTTATAGCCTTTGCGTAGATCAGGTCGTCATGAATCTTTTTGTCGGCTCCCAGTCGCGCGTTTTGATAAATGAATGCGGAAAATACAAATGCTATGAATACCGCAGTCACGAGCTTCCATGTTGGTGACGTCTCCCACTCCTTTTTCTCGTCTGCATGTCGGAACTCATACCAGATACTGTGCAACGTGCCCAGGGAGACCATGGTTATGATCGCCAATACACGCAGCATCTCGTACGGAATACCCAACGTGAAGGCTTCATACGTAGGCGATATGCGCAGGTAAAAAAACACGACCACGATACCAACGAAGAAGAAGATGATCAGCCTCGATCGTGCGATTGTGTTGACGATTCGTTTACGTTCATCGTCTTTCAAATTAGATGGAGTATCTACGCACACGTGCCTGTGAAATATCATGAGTACATTCGCGACATGCTGCAAGAAACCAATCGTGACGACGCACACCACATCGAAAAATACGGTAGAGTCGTCGTGCACTGACGACAGAGCATTGAATGCAGTGACAACCAGCACATACCCCACGATCGAGTTCAGGTCTTCGGCCACAGTGATCCAGAACATGTTTATCGTTTTTTGTTGGTCTAATATTTCGGATTCGATTTCGTCCTTGAAACCTTGATAAAACAATATCAAAAGAGTTATGATAAAGGTAGCCAGATGCAAGGTGAAAATAGCACCGACACTCAACATGATAAAAGGCCAATCAAAATTGTCCGTCAGAGTAGTCGCATGCAATATGAACCCCCAGAATTGTAGGAATACAATCACGAAAACGATCCCCCATGAAAGTTTCTGATTCAATCGAATGTCGTGGTTGGACTGCCATCCAAATATGAAGCAGCAACAAAAACACGTCAGGGCAGCGATCATATATTGAAGGGGCCGTATTTTTCCGGCGTACTGCAACGAATACGTGACGGTGTCGATTTGATGCTGGAATTGTGTCAAGTAGACCTCGTTGAAGGCAGTCTGATCCCATATGAACGTCATAACAGCGCAACCCACAGCCACCACAGCAAGCAGTATCCAGATGATGGTATCCCAACTCAAAAGCACGAACGTGGAAGAAGGAGCGTCTTTTGTATGTTCTTTCACTTTCAAATTGTTGATGTATGGGTCTGTATTCTGTACGAACGTAATACGCCCCGCCTGTAAAGGTTGCACGAGCTCGTACGCATGCTGGTGTGTTTGTGACATGTCGAAGGTATCGCCGTACAATCTATGTTTTGCCGTCAGAATAATTGGGCGCTGCATCCTCATACACGTCGCCTTATGCGTCTTTTATATAAATTGAGCGGAACCGCGCATGTGCTCAAATCAATCTATTTTGAAGTGACAGACACCGCGCGTATCTTTGTGATACCCGTACCCGTCGAGTGTGGGATCGCTGTACTGTTCCAGTCGCGACCAATACTCGAGCACAGTCCACAGCGCATTCCTCACGTGGTTTCGCATGTGTGTCGCGGGCCATATTCGGTCGCGTGTTTGGGCTGATATGTTGAAATTACCTTGTATGTGGGATGCCGTGGCCTCGTAGACGTGTGCCGCTTGCTCCGGTGACGACGCCGAGGCGGTGATCTCCGACGGATTGGTTGTTCCTACTCGACTCGCGAAGTTCTTTGTGTATGCGTGTGAGATCGTCGCCAGCGCGCCTGCCTCCGAGCTCACATCGATGTTTCTGAACAGGTGCCGCGCGGCCCACAGCTTCGACGGGCCAATGACGGGCATGGAGTTGCAAAAGTCACAGCCCGTCAAGGCGATCAGCATGGCGAGCGTCTGGACGGGGTGCTCGTGACGCGGGAGCAGAGTGCGCACATGCTGATGCAGACTGGAGATGTCGACAAACTCCATTTTTCGCTTGCTCATGCCCTCGGCGGTGCGCTTCTTGCAGGTTCGAGTGTGTATGCGCTCGAGGAAGATACGTTTCGAAGGGTCTTTTGCTGTTTGCAGTAAAGCCAGCGGAATGAAGTCACCGTCTGTGGACTCGATCAATGTCGGGCCCCATCCTGTCCATGCGAACGCCTTGACATCGCACTCCCCCCTCTTGCTGTCAGGGTCCACGACACAATCGGGGAGCGTCCTTCCGTCCTGCTCCAACTGTCTGCCAAGCACCGCGGGCGCCCCGACCCAGTCCACGATGACAGTTTTGTCGAAGTTTTTGTAGTGCAACTTGATGTTTTTGACGATGAACTGTATGACAGCGACCTTGAACGTGCGGTTGCGCATGGCCGCGTTCCAGTCTTCCGGCGGGGCTTCTGGGAGACCCTTGCTCGAGTCATACGCGAAATCCTGCGCGGTCTTGTTGCGTTTGCGCTGCGTCATGCCCTTGCACTCCGGCACGTGGGTGTAGTCGTCGAATCCCATGACCACGATGCGTGCGCCGCTGTCGAATGCCCGATCTATGGTTTTGATGAACTGCATGCGGAAGAAGACCTCCCATGTCTTAATCCACGCCGCTTTCATGAGCTTGATCTGTCCGTCCACGAACCAACACACGGGGACGGCATCCATGGACTCCTTGAATGCGGCGGGATGACTGCTCTTGAGAATGGACACCCATTCTGCGTTTATCGTCATTGAGTCACACAAACGTCGTGTCACTACCGCCGGAAGTTCTCTGGAAATCGTAAAAAGACATCACTTCAGGGTGTACTTGTACGCCTTTTTGAGCAACTCGAGCAGAGACTGCTTGGTCCGTGTGATGGCGAGTTCCTCGTGTGTTTGGTTTGCAGTTTCTGCTTGTCTGATGTCGAAGAGCGCCGCATCTACATTGCTCATGCTGTACCCGTCCCTCTTCGCGGAATCCACGAGGAACATCACGTAGTCGTGGTACCAGTACAGACGATCGAGGCCTTTGAAGAAGTCACACCAGCTGTGCTCGATGTCACTGCGCCAAAGAGCATTGTCGACTGGGTTTTTGAACCGCTCCAACGCGAGGTGGAGGTGCATGTCCGCCATGCTGCTCGTTTCCCGTCGGAATGTCGCACAGTACTCGTTGTTTTCCCTCGATATCATGAGTTCGAGCAGTCTCGTGTACAGACCAATCGCTCTTTCGAAGGAGGAGAAAGCCAGGAAATTCACTTTGCACTGCATGATGTTTTGGAATATAGAGGTCATGTCAACGTACTCCTTTGATTCTGCGTGCACGTCCAGAAACTTCAAGTCGTAGCAAATCGTTACTTGATAGTTCATGCCCTTTGTGACCCACGCATCGTTTGAGTCGGTGTGCAGGATGAACGCAAAAATGGCATTGTGCGAGGTAACCTTGTCGTCCACCCCTGGAAACAAGATACTGTTCAGGTACGTGCCATTCTCTTTCAGTATGAAATTCACGAAATCGGGCATGACATAGACATTTCCAGGGCTTTGGTATACGTCCAGGCGCAGCATGTCTACAGGTGCCAGCGGGAACTAATGCTTATTATGTATGTTGGTTTTACTATAAAAAATTGCATGAACTATTTAAGAGCATCATTTTCTGTGTATGACTGCCTTGAGTAACAAATGTCACCTCATCAAACGACGATTGAGTGTTGACGTAACTGGGAGTTTGCAGCAGTTTGCCAAGTCAGGTCCAGATGCCGCCCTGTGGGCGCCGAACAACGCGAAGATTGGTGAGATTCTCGGGGTGTCTGATGTTTTCGACAACGTGCCAGACGTCGGGCTGACGGCTGCGTGTCTGCAAAACGCCGTGCTGCACAAGGTCGTCTGTCTCGAGCACAAGAATGACTTTCCCATCCACCTCGGTGTTTCTCTCTCCTGCATCCCTGCAGACGAGACCACTCGACACGGTAATAAGTTTGCAGTGACAGCATTTGCAAAAACCCACAACCCGTATCCCATCACGCTTTTTGAAGCAGAAGCGGGCTCGAATGAGGCGATGCAGTGGCGCGAAATGTATCCAAACTACAACTCGACGAATCTCGAGAAGGAGGGGGTGCTGGAGCTCAACCACCAAAATTACCTGTTTATGTCGCGCAACCATCCAGTCGTTGAGATTCTGCGGTCGAACAAAGACCTGCTGAACGCAGACATCGACAAGCAGCAGCTGATTGACGGTGAGTGGTACAAGATTACACGGCAGGTCTTCAATACCTGCTGCAGTGCACTGCGAAGTAAGATCCTGAATAGAGTATCTACGCGCGATCTAAACAACTTCAGTGTGCAGGTTCACCGTCTGCATAACAAGGAGTGGAGTTCAATCTTGAATAGTAACGATTTACTGAACACCATTCCACCAGACATCCTGGCGACAGACGACGCCGAGAAAATTACCGCCTACATCAAGCAACTTTCTCGCCAGCAGCACAGCATCAACCTGCGGCTCGAACTGACGTATGAAATACAGACGCGTGCGTGAAGTTAGCCGCGGCTCTCGCGTGGTCTTCATCAATCATTTGTTTGGGTTTGATTTGTTTTTACAAAAAAAAAATAACACGTCACTTAAAAATCAAATCAAATAAAATCAAAAAAAAGCAAAAGCAAACCAGGTAGCAAGCATGCTGCATGATTATGATTTCGAGTTGATTGACGAGGAAGTCATGCTCAACGAATGCTGCCAGCAGAGCTTCCTCGAAGAGATTTTGATGAATGATGCAGCCCACAAATCGACGGAGTACATCCTGCTCTCCATGTTGGATGCAGACGAGAGCACCCCCACGCGGAAGGACGTGCTCCGAGCCAGGAATAGAGCATGTGCTCAGAAGGCTCGTGCCGCCGATAAGCTTTTCATACAATCGATGCAGGAGGAACTGAAAGAAATACTCGAAACGCTTGAGCTGTATGCCACGTACACTGCCAACCTCAGGATGCACTCGTCTGGCGACATGGAAGCCATGCATTTGTTCGAACAGAGGCACATGACACACAAAGTGAATGTATCACTACTCCTGATGAACGAGTGCAGCGAAAAAGACAACCCGGATGCCAGCCATCAGCCACTCCCGACCGAGTCCATTCGCGAACGCAACCGAAAGCACGCACGAAAAAGTCGCCGCAAAAGGACCCAGTACATGAACGACCTGACCAAGGAGCGCGACGAAAGCTTCCTGACTTTGGAGCACGTCATGAAGTACACAACAGCACTTGAAAGCTCGTGCAGCTTTCTCGAGGTTCTCAACGAGTATGTGAGTGCGAATTTGATGGAGCTGCGACAGAAGCTGTATGATCGCACATGTACACACCATGACAATTACGCACAACTGCAGTCCTACCTGATATTCCGCGGGACGTACCGTGTAAATTTTAAGTAAAGTATGCACTAGTACGTGCACGTGGTAGTGTAGTATGGATGTCATCTGGAGATTGTTGAGGGGACCGTTTGTGCTGCCGGAGAACACCGAGAAATACCACGAGTGTCGATGGGAGAAAATAGACTTTGACAAGGCCGGGTGTTTAGTGTGTGGGAAGATTCACAAGTGTGATTGTATTACTTGCAAAGACGTGTCTACGGCAGATGATTGCTTGATATGCAACATAACTGGATGTATATTGAATAAAGTGTTAGTTACCAACCAATGGACAGACACCTGCATGCCATGTGCTCCCGAAACAAAGGTCGAACTGAACAACGACATACAAGAATTCCTTGAGGAACTGCTGATGTCCGAGAAGACGGAAGCATGTCTTGTGCATGAGCGCAAAAAGGTTGCGGAAACTATAGAAGTCAAAATGATGCACCATTTCAGCGACGACGGAATGGACAACGCTGTAGATAGATTGACGACCGTGCTGCATAAAGTGGGGGGTCGGATACCACCTGACTTTGACCTCCAATCACGAAAAATTGTCATAGAGACCTGCATGCGTTTTCTCAGTCCTGTGGTGGCGACAATACAAGGCAGTCACAGTTTCAGGAGTTTCAAGTACAACACCCGGCAGCTGGTGTTTGGCCTCGTGTATCTCATGAGGACTGGTGTTTATTGTCACAGTGAAACCATTCTGCCAAAGATCGAGAACCTGCAGTATCTCGTGCCGCGAGAGTGCTACCTCCGGAGTTTCTATGGCATGAGTCCCTCCATCATCACCGACACAGAAAACAAGCTGAAGTACCTCATCCGGCACGGCTATATCCGGAGCGCAGCTACGCGTTCCTGATAGTTTGAGATCCTCGCGCGGAGGCCTGCGTTCTCGCACCGCGACACGGTCAGCTCGTGGTATAATCTGATCATGTTGTCTGGGGAGAACGTGAGGCCTGTCACGTCGCGGACGTGCTTCAACTCGTTCATTTTCTTTTGTTTTTGTCGTTTGTAGTAAAACTTGCGGCGCAGACTCGTGTTGAGTTTGGAATGGAAGTTTCCAGACACATTCAATCCCCCGTGGATCCTCGCGATACTCGTGGCCATTTCGTCCGACATCAACCTTTCAAACGGAATGACGCACGTGCTCATGCGGAACAGCTCGAGGAAGTCCTCGATCATCTCGATTGGAATTTTTTTCTTGAGTAACAAGATAGTCTCGTACTCCTTGTTCTCGTACGATTTGACGTATGAGCTGTAGATGAGTTCTGGTTGCAGGGCATACACCAAGCAGCTCAAAAGTAGTGTGCGGTCTGTCGTGTTGCCGAACGCAACAAACGTGCACATGCAGTTGTATTTGAAACTGCTTTCAACCGGCATCGCTCGAAACGCGGCCATCTGCTGGTAGATGGTGGCTGCGTGTGGTGTCTGCCCGCTCAGTATTTTCTCGATGTGTTGGATTGGATATTCCATTCTGTGACGAACAAGTCCGCTGCACGCAGAACTGCTGATTTTTCTTCAAGAAAATAGGTTTTTTAACTCTGCTTCGGAAAAAATGCCACACTCCCACAACGTTTTGATGTCCTGGATGTGGCGTACCTCCATGGCTGGGCTAGACAACGTCACGCGCACTTGGTCCGCCTCGATTCGAAAGCAGCATGCGTATGCCTCCTGTAGTAATTCTTGCACCATCTGCGATATGAATGTGACTTTGATGGTCTCGTTCGATGCATCGGACTCGGAAGTCTTGCTGTTTGAGTTTCTCGTCGACGTGGGGATCCCGAAGTACGCATAGCATGCGTGCACGTACTGCGTGTACAGCTCCTTGAGCACATCGGTAGACGTAGTGCTCGACGAGAGCGCAGTGACTTGGCTGTTTGGTGGTATCGACGTCAACTCGACTTTGGCTTGCATTTCGTTCGTCTGTTTCATGGCATGCTCTCTCTCGAGGTTCACCGTGTCTGTGCGAGCCCCAGCCAGCCGCACGCCGAGCTCGTACTGCTGCAACGGAGTAGTTCCTTTCATCATGTACAGCCTCGCGTCATCGAGCATTTGAATCCCGTTGAGGGTTTGGTCTTTCACATCGATCTTCTCCGAAACGAGTACGTTCACCTTTTCGCTGTTCTTGATGGAGTACGTGAAACTGTCATGCACGGTCTTGTAGTTGGTAAGCAGCATCACAACGCTTTCCATCGGGGAGTACATCACATGTCTAGACGGCACGTCTGGGGAGAATACGTGCACGCGCTTTTCATCGAAGGTGCATTCTATGCCCTTCACTCTGATGGCAAAGGGCCACGTTCGACTTTCGCCCCCTACGCGCTCGACCGACCACGTGAAAGACCCAAGCGGCAGCGTGTGCGGTAGACGGATCCCGTTTCTTTTCTCGACGTAGTACGCCACAAAACCGCACATGTAGTGCATCGCTATCGCGTCCGAGGCAAATTTGACAAAGTGATATCGCAGCTTCTGTATCAACTGCGGGTTCAATTTCTTGCCGCTCTCGTATATGTTGATCGGGTTGGACAGGCAGGCATTACAGATCTGGCGGCAGCAGAATTTGACATTCGGTTCTGTGAGCATGACGGATGCCAAAAACTTGACGTATGCAATCTCTTCCTGTCTCGTCCTCTGCATGCCAAAGCCATGGTACGGTAGTGACATAGTGTGCTGGTTGTTTATAAAATGTAATGCTGAAAACTGAAAAAAAAATCACGCCTCAGAAAACATCGTCGTTTTGCGCGCCTGACGCCCCAAAACACGGAGTGCCAAGGTCTGCATTTTGCTCGTAGTCAAACTCCAGTTTCCAAAGCTCGTTTTCCTCGTACACGTCCTGATACACCTTTGGATTCCTGTCCTTTTCGTCCGGGTCGAATCCCTTCTCGTAAAAATGGCTGACGAAGCAGTCGTGGTCCGCCGTGATAATTCTGCTGACAATGCGAGCCTCATCCACGTTTTCCAGTGGAATGTATTCGTTGCCGACGCGTATACTGAGGGACTGAATCTGACCGTTGGGCAGTGCGAGTTTGCGGATGTACTTCTCGATGACTTCTGGATTGTTTTTGCTTCGAGTCGGGAACTCGCAAGGCTCGAAACGGCCGCCGCGGTAAAAGCACAACATCATTTGAGGATGCATCCACTCGTTCATGTGATGTGTAAAATGACTCAAAAAAAAATTAAGTTTTGACTCGTCTGCTTTAAACCACATCGCCAAAGCCCACATGCCGTTCCTGTTGTTGCAGCGCGATTCCAAACCGTTCCTGGTGCTGAATCAGTTTTCGACTCCGTTGCCGTGGGACACGGGGATGTTCCTCAAAATTCGCCTGCAGGCATCACACATCATACTGACAAGCAACGCAATCACTTACTTCCGGAATGCTCCCCTAAGTGCTCTGCCGTCGCACGCGTGGGACTCTTTCAGCTGCATGAAATCGGAAGACTCGCTCTGCTGGCATAGTCCGGAACTCGACATGTTCAATTCTAAGGTGGTGCAAGAACCGTACGTGTACTCTGACACGCTGCGCAAGCAGTACAGATTCGGTACGGACGTGTGCTCCAAAAAAAGCGCGAGGCAGGTCGTCAACGGGTCTCTGTACACGGTGTCGATGTGCGACTTGATCGACACGGGAGCGCAGTTCGTCCTGTCCGAAGGCGTAGACAAGCGGCTTATGTATGTGAATCCGGACTCGACGTCGATCGTGGAGTACGCACTCCTGGCGTGTGTCTGCCTGTACGCCGTCGCGACACTGGCCAAGCACGGCATTCTCTTGATCAAGGCAGAGGAGACAACGGGAACACACACGTATCCGATTTTACAATTTATTCCGCAATCGATACAAAGGTACTTGCGCATGTCAGTGCTGCATGTAGTGCTGAGTCTGTACGTAGCCATAGCAGTGCTACTCGACATGCCCAGCATCGCCACCCGCAACGAGTACTGGCTTGCCGGCTACCTGGTTTTGTATGTTCTGTGGGATTGTGTCTTTAGTATATCTAAACTCACGCACAATTTGAAGGAGGAGCTCAAGCAGATTAACGTGATGGTCGTGCTACTCATGATGTGCTGTCTGCGGTTGTACCACACGTTTCAGAACGTCTTTCACATTCTGTTGACTGGCATGTTCGCCATCAGGACCAGCTGCAAGTTGGTGATCGTGCTCCTGATCAACTCGAACATCAACGAGCCCGAGTCCAAGCTCCTCGGGTGCAACTTATCTGTCTTGTACGACGTGCTGACCTTGTACCTGATCCTCTTGTGTCTGAATCACACGACCGAAAGTGAATTTCACAGTCAGGTGCTGGACAGCAGCATACTGGCCATTGGAGTGCAGCTTGGAAGCGTTGTCGCGTTGATACACAAGTGCCGGTGATCACTCGTCAGCCACATCCAGTATGTTCGGCCGCTTGCGCTTGCTACCCACGCTGCTCATCGCCCCACGGCGCATTTGCAGCGTGAGTATTTTCTTCGGCGGGGATGTGCTGCTCTGCGGTTTCAGCAGGATGTCCAGTGTGTTGTACGGTCCGGACTTGGCATGCGACAGAAATTTCGCGGGGTCGCTGGACTCGGTATCGCAGCAGAACTTCACCTGGTCGTGCACGCGAATGTAAATGTGGTTGGAGCAGTTCAGATGGTCCTTGTAGACGATGTCGGTACAGGAGTACGTGAATGTGCTGAACTCCGAGTCCTTTTCCTTGGCCAGCTCGAGCTGCATGTTGCCCATCACCGTCGAAACCTTCATTTCTTCCGGAAAGTTTTGCGCGAAGGACCTCATTTCGTCCTGCACCCACGCAAGCGCGTTGGCTTGTGTCAGAGCGTCGAAGAAGAGCAGCTTGTTGTAGTCGCACAGCATACAAAGCGCTGTATTCGGGGCCGTGGGTTTGTCCTCGTTCAAGGCGATGGTGGTCTCTGGTGCAGTCTGCAGAATGAGGTGAACGGCGTCCATGCTCAGTGCGATGTTGAGAAGCCGCAGCGCCGTCTGCACGCAGGCTGTGTCGAAACAAGACAGCACAAGACTATCACGCACGAGGATCTCGTCTGTGAAGCCTTCCTTGTTGTTGATTGCCGCGTTGCAGATCAGGAATCCCTCCTCGGCGTCGTAATCCGCAAAAACGTCACGGCCCATGGAGGACACAACACAGTACTTGGTGTCGAGCTTGTCTGAGATGCCACCTTTCATGGTGGTGTAGGTGCTGCGGTACTGTTCCATGAGAACTTCGTACGCCTCCTCCGTCTGCGGCATTTTTGTCAACGCGTGCATCAGATCTTCGGGCGGGGGGATGTACTTGATTTTTTTCAGCTTCAGTAAGTAGCCCGCGGTAGCTCCGGTGACGTTGCCGCTCGCAACCTGCAGACAGACGTACTGCAGTTTCGAAATGAGTTTGTCTGAAAGAAGCTTGGTGCTCTGGAACATTTCTTCTCTCAGGAAGAACGTCAGACAGAGACCCGGCGCAAGCACACCGAAGCAGTCGTCACACCGCACGCCTTTATCTTTGTTCGTGTCGCCCTTCTCGTACGCGTAGAACTTGACAAGTCCCGCATCCATGCTCTCGTAAAGGCATTTGCCTTGTTCCTCTTCGAACGCCAGCTTCTTCACCTTGTTCTTGTGCTTGTACGGAACTTTGCCGAACCCAGGAGGTCCGATGCTCAGCACCAGGAACTTGCAGACTATGAAATCACGCGCGCCCCTTTTGGCATCGAACTCGGCGCTAGTGTGCGGGATGTCGTCGAGGGCGATGCCGAGCACCTCCACGTCCGGTTGTGACTTGGAGATGTACGAGCCGCATTTCGTCGCGGTGTACTGCACAGGGGCGGCGAGGTGCAGCATGGCAGGGGACGACAAACTGGATCAAACAATTGGTGCAAATGTTTTTTTCTAAAGTAACTTTCACCACGTCATTTCTATTTTTTTATTGTAAGACAAAATGAATGTCCAAGTAAACAGTCCTATATCGTGCACAAATTCAAAAGCTTCAGCTGTGTTAACAGAGCTGGCACTTCCACCGATGCCGTGTCTTCCTCGTCTTCACTCTGGTCACTCTCTATGTCGTATGGATTGCGTTCGATTTTTATTTCGCTGTCTGGAATAGCAGTTTCTTGCATGCCGTGCTTCTGTGCGTGCTTTATAGCGTTACACTCGCAACTGTCTCCTATTTTACGAGATGCTTGAGAACTTCTTCGCGTGTCATGTCCTCTGAATCTCCGTCGTCGTACTGCACAGAGTACTTGACGGTCGACGTAACGCCCGCTCCAAAACTGTGGACGAACCTGCCTCTTTTCACACGACATACGCTGACGACCTCACCTTGGTACCATTTTGCCTTTCCCGATTCACTCAAAAACTTCTTCCACACGATCTTCCCGAGCAGCTCATCCGCGACGTCTCGTTTCACGGGCTGGTGTCGTATCTTGAGGCACGTGCCCAGTGAAGCCTGCTCCTTCTGACGCATCTGCTCGAACTGCCGCACGCGCGCTGCAATCTTGCGCTTATCTCGCTCGGAGTCCAGGCATACAGAGACCTTGTCCACTCGCCTTTTCTGGAACATCGCGGCCGCGTCGGCCAGCATGTCCAAGGCATGGTGTTGCATCCTCGAAACCACGTCATTCACAAAAAAATGCGAATTTGAAATTACTACCTGTAATTCACGAATCATTAAAAAAAACGTTTTAAGACTGTCCCTGCAGATGCATGATTCTGTTCATGCACACCTGTCCATGGGCTGTGAAGATCTGGGCGCTTGTTATGACGGTGATGAGTGACTTCGTCGCAGTTCCGAGTTCCAACACAGAGAGATACAGATATGTGTTTGCACTGGTATGCTTTGCCACGCTTTCGTCGGTCATGCCCAGTCTGATTTTCTCCATCTCCAGTCGCAGCCTCACTACCTCGTACATCATGCAGAGCGGTTTGTATCTGGCAGGCGCACACACAATTCTGGACCTGCTCGAGGTGTTTAGTCCGCAGTACTGCGTACTGGTAACGTACCTGTTGATGTGTCACTTTTTGAGTGCCCAGCTGATGGCCCTGAAGCATCATCGGCGGACGTTGCTGTACTCGAACGTCATCTTGAATCTGAATTTTGTGCTGATATGCATTTTGTCATTGGTGTGTCTTATGATCTGTCCGCCGGTGCACATACAAGGACTATGGATGACGGTAATGCTCTTCATGCCGGAGGTCCTTGGCCTGACTGTGTCAGGTGTACACTGTGTTGTGAAGGGGTTGGGTGACTTATACGAGGAATACATGGCCGAGGACTTTCATTATAAGAACGATTGATATTGACACGTAAAAAATTTGGGAAACGAATTTATTTCACTTAAAACGGACACGTAGTTCAATCATGGGTTCTGTCCTAGCAAAATCATTTGTCGAGCGATGCGCGACGGACATGATTTACCAACCCCCGCCATCTTCGTACCAAA
>Ga0114975_10001592_pt1 | contig 16035 bp, 15 predicted proteins | sample S_130626_EF_Meta_FD_87031 | JGI IMG/M metagenome (GOLD analysis project Ga0114975, IMG submission 87031) | Freshwater microbial communities from Lake Simoncouche, Canada to study carbon cycling - S_130626_EF_MetaG | ecosystem: Environmental > Aquatic > Freshwater > Lake | place: Lake...
ATTGAATGTACCAGCACTACCCTCATTAATACTTGAAGGTACTGAAGTAAATCCTAAATTAGGAGTTAAACTTGTATCATTAATAAGAATTGGACTAGCAGTGGTTGTTACTGTTGGTCCACTTAATGAACCAGTCAACAAAGAAATACCTAAAGTTTTTGTGCCATCAGTATTGGCATCTGAAGCAATTGTTACATTAAATATTGCTTGATTATTTGTGATTGTAATACTGCCGGTATTACCACCAACTATATCGGAGTTAGTAGTGTTGCCTGTAGTTTTCCAATACAAAGTGGTACCATCAGGTACCCTAGAAGTACTTACTGTATATTGTATCGTGTTCGATTCGTTAACGGCCATTTTTAATCCTTAACTTGCATTAGCAGTTATTAAATATGTTGGTCTAATATAATTTGATCTGATAATTGGACCTGTAATATCAATCCAATTATTTGAAGTGCCATCATATGTATAACGAAGCAATACATCAGTTTCGGTATCATACCACATATCGCCTATAGAAGGACTAGTTGGTGCAGTAGTACTTGCGGTAGATTTTGAACCTGTATTGGCTTTAGCAAAAGCTGCATTGGCATGTGTATAAGAACTGTTAGCTTGAGTTCTTGCAACGTTATCAATTGCAGCACCACCCGATACAGTATTGGCAAAAGCAAAGGCCGCATTGGCATGGATGTAAGATGAGTTAGCGTATGAACCAGAAGTGACTGCTCTTTGATCAGCAGTATTGGCTGCAACAAAAGCACCATTAGCATAACTTGATGATGAGTTGGCAACACCAAAGGCTGCATTGGCATAGGCACCAGAAGTAACTGCTCTTTGGTCTGCTGTGTTAGCTTGAGTTAGTGGATCTAATCCACGGATCAATACTGAGTTGGCTGTTAGATTGGCACTTAATGTGGCAATTCTAAAACTTGGACTGGAAATATCAATTGTTTGACTGGTAGGTTCGCCATTCCAGTTTTCAAACAGATAATACTTATCATCATCAGCATGTCTAACAAGTCCAGTATGTACATTGGCACTACCATTATTGTAATGACCTAAGAAACCAATATCGATTGTATCTGAGATATTATTTTTTGCTAATTGAATAATAGAATCTTCAATTGCTAAAGTGGTTACATTAACTGTAACAGTAGTACCTTCAACACTCAAGTTGCCTGTAATTACTACATCACCAGTGATTGTTCCACCTGATGAACTGTATTTTGTATTAGCAGCTGCATAAGCCGCATTTGCATGTAGACCAACTGTATTAGCTTTAACATAAGCTGCGTTAGCATGAGCATATGCAGATGTAGATAACGCTTCAGCATTGTTAGCAGTTTGAAATGCCGATTGAGCAACTAAACCACCAGAAAGTAATGAAGAAGATTGCCATGATCTATTACCTGGTGCGGATGTACTGTACGTAAGAACGTAACCTTCAGCAGCTGCAACGCCAAGGTTTGGTTCTGCTTGTTCTAATCCGAGATAACTATAACGATCTGATGCAACATTAGCTGCAGGCGTTACTTTTACTCGGCCGCTTAATAATTTATGTTTAGCCATTTGAAGTTTCTAGTATTGATAATGTCAACTCTGCGCTACCATTTGCACTTGATGAAATCCTAAAACCATCTCCTGCTTCTAAAACTAATTTACCCATTAACATATTAGTTGCATCTTCTGTAGGTATTTCCGTATTTGCAATTAGTCGTGTAACATTACCATTACGAATATGTGAAGCAGTAACATCAACATAATTTGATGTATTAATATTAGCTACTTGTGCTAAAAGAACAACTGTTGTAATTCCAGCTGGACAAGTATAAACGGTATTTGCAACCGTGGTAACCGGTAATGCAATCGTTTTAAAAACATTTAAAGGTATATTTTGTGCCATTTTTTATTAGCCTTCCAAAGCAAGAATGAATGGTGTCATTTGAGCAAACAAGCTCTTTGTAAATGTTGTACCAGAAATTGTACCTGTCGCTTGATCAATCGACAAATCTGATACTAAGAAATTGCCATCTTGATCGGTAGAAGTGCAGAAAACTGCGCCTTCGTTGTAGCGAACAATCTGTAAAGAAGTATTTGGTACTCCACCATTTCTTGGTAATGCTGTACTTAGTGTTGTTCCAGCTCCTACAAATTCAAATGTTTGACCACTTGCTCTTAATTGACTTTGTTGATAAAAATTAATTGTTGTACCACTTGTAAATACATTATCTAATGATTCTCTAAATTGCACTACTGTCTGTCCACCAGAAATTGGTGAAGATGTTGTAACATAGTAATATGTTCCTGATGTGTCACCATCTACGACACCAATCAAACCAACATACGGCTCAGTTGCAGTTACACTAAAAAATGGATTACTATTTGCTACAACATTATTTAGATTAGCACTAAATGAGCCAACTGTTGTAGCACCATTAAATGTTGCACTCATTGCTAAGGCACCTTTGCCATTAGCTACAAGGCCTCTATTACCAAAGTTAACGTTGCAGTTACCCATTGAAGCTGTACCACCTGAATCTGCTAAGAAAGCAGTATCGCAGAAAATACCATACATGGAAACTAACTGAGCATAACCATCATTTGATACATGGAATCCTTTACCACCCACATTGATTTGTGTGAACTGTGCAGAAACCATACTCTTATTACCGGTTGCTAAAGAACCATCAACACGCAAACCTGTACCTGTTGTTGTGCCTGAAGAACAAACATAAACATATGGTGATGCAGTAATGTATGTAGACCATCTTGCAGTATTGGCCGCAGGAGATGATCTTAATGGAATTTTAATTGCATATACAGAAGTATTGTCTGGTTGTGTAGACCATGCAGAATTAGCAGTAACAACTTTTGTTGTTCCGTTATACGAAGAAATTATTTTTCCTTGGCCTGCACCTGTACCGCTTGTGATACTGATGGTCATATCTCTATAAATGCCATCTAAAGCATCTTCACCAGAAGCTAAAGTAATTGTACTAGCACCACCACTTTGAGCAGTACCAGAAGAAATTGTAGAACTTGGGAAAGCAACAGCGTTAGCTAAGTAGCCTTCAAATTTCATGTTGTTAATCCAACAACCATTATTAACCCAAAATATATCTTTTGAAGTGTCTATTGGTTTAATAATAGTGGTTCTTTCACCATCACCTTTTACTTGTACAAACTGAGGTACAATAATTGGAGTAATTTCTTCATATGTACCTGTTGCAATAGTAACTTGTGTAAATGGTCTAGCTGCGTTCATACCAGCACGAATGGTTCTCTTTGCACGACTAGATGCAAGACCATCATTATTATCATCACCATTAGGTGCAACAAATATTTGACTGCCTGTATTGCCTTGTGCAAGTTCAGTAAGACCAAATGTAATTGAATCTCCAGTTGCATTACCTGTAATGATAATACCATTTGCTGGTGTTATTGTAATTGTATCTGTTTGAGAATCTGCTACAACACTTGTACCATTGGCATTAAAGGTTAAAAATGATTGTACAGAATTGGCTTTATCGAAAGCAGCTTGTGCTAATGTATTGGCAGTATTGGCTGCTGCAAAAGAAGCATTGGCTTGAGCAAAAGCTAAATTACCAATAACTCCTGGTGAAGTATTGGCAGCTGCAAAGGCCGCATTAGCATGTAGATAAGATGAGTTGGCATGAGCAAAAGCTAACTGACCTATTGTACCTTCAGCTGTATTTGCTTTAGCAAAAGCCGCATTAGCATGAATGTATGCTGAGTTAGCATAAGAACCTACAGTTGTTACAGCAGATTCTCTTGCTAATGGAAAACCACCAGCACTTGAATTGTTATGAACAACAACGGTATTTTTATCTGTATCTACGGTAATTTCAGCCAAAGCTCCTGTAAAGGTGCTGTGGGATACTGTATTACCTCTGCGATGTTTTAATGTTATAGACATAATTCTATTTATAGTGTTCCGTAATCTTGAATTGTATTATTTACATCAGTTATTAAACCATAATCGAACTCACCAGAAAGTGGTTGTGAAGCATTAAAGGCATTATTTGCCGCAGAGAAAGCCGCATTAGCATGAATGTAAGATGAAGTAGCGGTATCTTGTGCAGCTGCAGCTGTACCTAAAGCAGCATCTGCGGTACTTTGTGCTGATGAAGCACTACTTTGTGCAGAGTTAGCCGCAGAGAAAGCCGAATTAGCTTGCGTTCTTGCAAAAGTATCTACTGTTCCAGAAGAAACAGTATTTGCATAAGCAAAAGCCGCATTTGCGTGACCATATGCCGAATCAAGTCTTAACGATGTAGGACTTGATAATATTACCCAAGCAACTCCATTCCAAGTCCAGGTTTTACCTTGAAATGAATACTGTTCATTTAAAGCTGGACTTGTAGGAAAATTAATATTTGGCATAATCTACTTAATCTTTAAATTAGATTAAACGCCAAGTTGTACCCATTGCGAATTGTCGCCATCGTTTATGTAAGTAAACAAAATGCCTGAATCAGATTCGTACCATTGGTCACCTTGTTTTGGTGTTCCGCCAGGAGCTGTATCAGAGTATGTAAACAATACTCGACTATTAGCAGTAGCAAAGGCACCATTAGCATATGATGAAGCACTATTGGCACTTGCAAAAGCTGAATTAGCATATACACCAGAAGTTACTGCTTTCTGATCTGCGGTATTGGCAGCTGCAAAAGCACCATTAGCATACGAACCAGCAGAGTTAGCGGTTGCAAAAGCCGCATTGGCTTTAATGTATGCACTATTGGCATAACTTGAAGCACTATTAGCTGCATCACGAACCCAAGTATCAACTGCATTATTAGCTGCATTAAAAGCGGCATTGGCATGATTGTAAATTTGTATGCCGTTAAGTGTTACAGTACCACTCGTTACAGCAACATTAATACCATTTGCACCAGTTACAGTAATTGACCCACCTAAACCAAGAGCTTCTACACCACTATTACCATAAATGTTGAATGTAGAATTTGCTTTTGCATATGCAGAGTTGGCATAAGAACCTGAAGTGACTGCTCTTTGATCGGCAGTATTAGCTGCACCAAAGGCCGCATTAGCATAAACACCAGCGCTTACGGCTTTTTGGTCTGCTGTGTTAGCGGCAACAAAAGCCGCATTAGCATGCCCGTAAGCAGCTTGTGCATAAATTGATGCACCAGAGTTGGCAGCTGCAAAGGCTGCGTTAGCATAAACACCAGCACTTACAGCTTTCTGATCAGCCGTATTAGCAGCTGCAAAGGCCGCATTAGCTTGTGTAAGTGGATCAACATTTCTTAATAAGATTGAAGAAGCAATTATGTTGGTGTTGATTGTAGCAATTGTAGCATTGGCAACATCAATAACGGCAGATGGATCAGGTAAATAGTCTTTAAACAAATAGTAGGTATCATCAGCTGCATGACGAACCAAACCTGTATGTACATTAGAAGTACCATTACTATAATGACCTACAAATCCAATATCAACAGCATTAGTAATATTACTATTTGCTAATTGAATGATTGAATCTTCAACTGCTAAAGTACTAACGTTAACAGTTACAACGTTACCTTCAACATGCAAGTCGCCTGTAATTGTAACATTACCAGAAATAGTACCACCAGAAGAACTGAATTTACTATTAGCAGTTGCAAAAGCACCATTAGCATATGAGCCAGCACTTACTGCCTTTTGATCTGCGGTGTTAGCGGCTGCAAAAGCAGAGTTAGCATATGAACCACTTGTTACTGCTCTTTGGTCGGCTGTATTAGCAGCAGAGAAAGCACCATTAGCATAAGATGAAGCAGAGTTAGCTGCCGAGAAGGCTGCATTAGCATAAGTGCCAGAAGTTACTGCTCTTTGATCAGCTGTGTTAGCGGCAGTGAAGGCACCGTTGGCATAAACACCAGCGCTTACGGCTTTTTGGTCTGCGGTATTGGCCGCTACAAATGCGCCATTGGCATAAGAAGAACCAGAGTTTGCAGTTTGATAAGCTCCGTTAGCATGTGCATAAGCAGCTTGTGCAAATGTACTAACACCGGAATTGGCACTATCAAAAGCAGCTTGTGCTAAGGTAGTTGCAGTATTTGCTTTGGTGAAGGCACCATTAGCATATGACCCAGCACTTGTTGCTTTTTGATCCGCAGTATTAGCGGTATCAAAGGCTGCATTTGCATGTAGTCGGATTACAGATGTGATTCCGGTCGAGATTAGTTCCCATGCGGTACCGTTATACTTCCACGTTTTACCTCCAAAGGAATATTCGTCATTTAATGTTGGACCGGTTGGAAAATTAATTGTCGGCATGTTTTTTTTCTCTCGTTTTTAGGACCAAGTTCCTACGTTTATATTTGTATTTGCTGCACCTACTGGTTCCATTTTAAAGTATGACCCAGCTAATGTACTAAATGCTCCACCAGTTACATCAGATAACCTGTATTGTGGAGTAAAAGTACCACCAGATCCAACAGAAATCATACCTTTTAAGAATATGTTATGATTATTCACATTCGTATTTGATGATACTGTTGTGTTTGATATGCTATTTATCATAATTGAGGTTGGTGTTGCTATGGAATTCAATGCGGAACCACTATAATTTACACGATAAAGTATATGATTAATCGTTGAAGTACCTGCAAAACCAAGTTGAATACTGTGTGGATTTGTACCAGAAGTTTTCTTTAATGCAAAAGAAGCTTCAAATTCATACACCACATTTGAACCAAGTGTAATACTGACACCGTAAATACTCTGTACGGTGTTTAAATCTGTGCCTGCATGATCGTTTTCTAAGACATAGTAAATATTATCATCAACTAAATTCTGATCAACAAAGGCGGATAGTTCAATCCATTGACTGGAATCACCATCACTAATATAGATAAATTCTTGACCCAAATCGGAATCAATCCATCGATCACCAACTTTTGGATCGCCTGGTGGGAATGAATTAAATGTAAATGTACTCTTGCCATTAGCCAATTCATATGAAGAATTTGCTTTATCAAATGCAGCCTGAGCGGTTGTGTTTCCTGTATTGGCTTTATTGAATGCTGCCTGAGCCAAAAGAGTATTAGTGTTGGATTTTTCAAATGCACCATTGGCATATGAAGAAGCGGAGTTAGCGGCCAAATAGGCTGCATTAGCATATGTACCAGCAGAACTGGAAGCAATGTTAATATAGTTTGTGCCATCATTAGTATATTGCCAAGAATCTACGGACTCATTCCAAAGTAAAGAAACATTATCTGAAGAACCACGATCAATTTCGATACCAGCATTAAACTCCGGTGCAGATGATTGATTGATAGCCGCATTAAGTGTAACAATATTGTCCGCTAAAAGTACTGTACTGGAGTTTGCATATAACAAACCACCAATAACTGTAACACTACCTTGAACTGTCAAACCACCAGTAAGTGTACCACCAGATAAATCTAATTTATTATTGGCAGCACTAAAAGCCGCATTAGCTTGAATGTAAGAAGAATTTGCATGACGCCATGCAGAAGCAGCTTTTTCGTTTGATACGTTAGCAATCTCAAATGCACCATTGGCATATATGCCAGCAGTTGTAGCTCTTTGGTCTGCCGTACTTGCAGATGCTAATGCAGAGTTGGCAAATGAACCTGCGGAGTTAGCGGCACCATAAGCCGAGTTGGCATATGAACTAGCTGAGTTTGCAGCTTGAAAAGCCGCCTGAAGAATTGTACTACTACCTGCATTGTTGGCAGTATCGTATGCAGCTTGTGCTAAACTATTAGCCGTGTTTGCTTTACTGTGAGCCGATATAGAATGTGCGTTTGCAGTATTGGCAACCGCAAAAGCCGCATTAGCATAAACACCATCCGATTCGGCACCAATATTATTATAGATTGAACCATCGGTTGTAAATTGCCATTTATCGAGAGATTCATTCCATCTAAGTTGTACAGCACTTTCATCACCACGAACTACACGCAAACCAGCATTAAGTGTTGGTGTTCCTGTTTGGTCGGATGCAATATCAACTAAATTATCTTCAATCGACAATGAAGATACAAAAAATGTTGCACGATCACCATCAACTCGCAAATTACCTGAAACCGTAAGGTCTCCAGTAATTGTTCCACCAGAAGCTGACAGTTTTGTATTAGCTAATGTATATGCGGAGTTAGCATAAGATCCTGAAACATTAGCCTGTGTATATGCCGCATTTGCATGTGAATACGCAGAGTTAGCATATGAACCTGATAAGTTTGCTCGAATGAAAGCTGCATTAGCTTGAATGAAAGCTGCATTGGCAATTAAACTGCCTTCTGAAACTTGAATACTATTAGCTAATGCGTAAGCAGCTAAAGCAATTAATGTGGCAGAATTTGCTTCTCTAAATCCAGAATTTGCATGAACAAATGCGGTGTTTGCATATACACCAGTTGTATTTTGACTTGCATAGGCCGCATTGGCTTTTAGATATGCTGAGTTGGCGTAACCACCAGCAATTATACCACCAGATTGATAAGCATTATTAGCGGCATCAAAAGCCGCATTAGCGTGATTGTAAGCACCTGTAACAAACAATAATCCTGAGGAATTTGCAACAGTAAAGGCCGCATTAGCGTGTGCATAAGCGGCATTAGAGTGACTGCCTGAAGTACCATTAAACGCAGAGTTAGCTCTTAAAAATGCAGAATTGGCATATGAGCCTGCTGCATTGGCCGCAATAGCAGCACCCAATACTAAAAGTTGTGTTTGTCCAGAGAAAGCATAAGCTGCGTTAGCAGCCTCAAAGGAACTATTAGCATAACTTTCAGCCGCTTCAGAAGCAATATTACTTGTGCCTGTATTACCTGTAAACTGCCAACGATCTAGAGTTTCATTCCAAAGGATAGAAGCATTTGCTTGATTGCCTCGTTCAATTTCAATACCGGCATTTTCTGTTGGTGATGCAGACTGTCCTAGATCCGCATTAAGTGTAATGATTGCATCACCAAGATTTAATTGATTTGTGGCTACATAAGTTACATTACCAGAAATTGTGAGATTACCAGTAACATTTACATCACCAGAAATTGTACCACCTGATGAACTAAATTTACTATTTGAATTTAGATAAGATGCATTGGCATGCCTGTAAGCAGCATTAGCATAATTACCAACAGTTTGTATTTGTGTTTCTGTAGCTGTAACATTAGCAAAAATATCTGTTAATAATAACGAAGTATTTACAGAATTGGTAATTGCAATATTAGCAATGTTAAAAGCCGCATTAGCATGACCATAAGAAAGTAAAGCAGTATTAGCGGCAACAAAGGCACCATTAGCATAAGAACTGGCACTATTAGCAATTCGATAAGCTGAGTTTGCATATGATGAAGCTGCTGTTGCAGTTGTATTGGCCGTATTGGCCACCGCAAATGCAGAATTGGAATATGAACTAGAAGAAGTTGCAGTAGTGTTGGCCGTATTGGCAACATTAAAAGCCGCATTGGCATGTGCATTAGAATTTAATGCAGTATTGGCAGCTGCATAAGCCGCATTAGCATGTAAATAAGAACTATTAGCCTGATTGTAAGATGCTTGCGAAAAATTGGCAGCATCTGGAAAATCAATTGCTACATTTGAAACACCCGTAATACGACCATCTGCACCTACAGTAAATGTAGGAATGTATCTTGTATTACCATAAGTACCAGAAGATACACCACTATTTGTTAATTCTACATTGAGGGTTACATTTGCAGAACCATCAATTGAAATATTACCAGAAGCATCACTACCTAAATTGATGACGAATGGATTTAAAAGTTTAGAAGCAGTTGCTGAGTTACCTGCTAAATTACCAACAAGACTGCCAACAAAACTATTTGCAGTAACTACATTTGCTGACAATGATCCTTGCGGATCACGAACTACTATGGTATTAGGTACTGATAATGATGTATTAGAATTTATTAAATCAGTATAAAATTGTCCACCAATTACATTGGCTTCACCACCATATTCATTTCCAACAAATAACTTTTTGGAAACTTCAGAATAGGCTAATTCACCAGCGGTTAATGAACCATTAGCTGGTGCAGTATTCGCTGAGGAATACTTTATCTGAATAATTGTCATTTAAAACGATCCGCCTGAAATTGTTGTAATACTTTTATTTAGCCAGCGACCGGTTCCAGATTCATAAACTAAAACTTCATTATTGGCTGGTGTAGTAATATCAACATTATTCAGTTGTGTTAAATTTAAATTAGCGGTTCTTGCAACCGTTACAGATGAGATTGTCGTTTTTCTAGGTTTAACTTGTACTGTGATGGCCATTTTTATCTCGTTACGTTAGGTAATACTGTAATAATACCTTCAAATATTCTTGTGACTTCACCAGCACCATCATCTATTTCCACATCATAAACATATCTACCAGCAGTTAAATTTGCCGTATTGGCCGCAGTCATGGACATGGTAATTTCACCCAAGGCTGGTGTAGATACTGAAACTGTGAATTCTTTTTTGGAAGAGGTGTAGTAGGAACGGCGCATCATAGAACGAGCCGTGTATCCAGTCAGGTTTTGAGGAGAGCCAGTACCATCGTTTACATTGATAACTGTGTTAAATGTTGCACCTTGCTCTAAGGTAAGTTCTACGAAATCGGCCAAAATGACGCTCCTATAATCCTGTTATCGTCTATTTAGTCATTAAGGTAACTATGTTTTACACCGAAAAGCTACTTCCACAACCACAACTGGTTTCCGCATTTGGATTGTTTATACTAAAAGATGAACCAATCAAATCTTCTTTATAGTCAACTTCAGCACCATTTAGATATGACATACTCATACCATCAATTAATAGATTGACACCTTTTAACTCCAAAGAGAAATCATCTTCATTTGCAAATTCTTCCAAATCAAAGCCGTAACGCATACCCGAACAACCACCACCCTCAACATAAATTCTTAAAAATTTATTGGGTTCGGAATCTGACATAATTTCTTTAATTTGTTTGGCAGCGGCTTCAGTAATTTCAATCATTTTTTCTCCTAATATAGATATATGATGACCCACAAAAAAGTTCTAATGATCCATGAGGTAACTGAAAAACTATTCAACTTACCTTTGGAAAACTACATCTTAACTTTTGACGATGGTCTTTATAGTCAATACTATCATTTTAAACACTTCGAGTCAATAGATACTGAAAAAATATTCTTCATATCTTCCAACATTATTTGTGATGGTAATCAATCAAATAATTTTTTAACCTGTATTGAATCCCACAATAAAGCTTTTCTAGGTAATAAAGAAGATTACATGACTTTAGAACAGGTTAAAGAACTAATGTCAAAACCTAATGTTACTATTGGTGGTCATTCGCACAACCACATTAATCTATCCAATTTTGTTTCACTATATGAAAAGACTACTTACATACAAAATGATACTCAAAATATGTTAAATTGGTTTGAAATTAATTTAGGTTTTAAACCTACTAAGTTTTGTTTCCCTTATAATAATGACTGTGATGGTTTATACAAATCATTACTTAAAAAATATGGTTTTACCGATTTCTATGGTAACGAGAGAACACCAATTGAAACGCTTCTGCATATTTAAAACCTACTTGATAACCACGGTACTTTGATAGAGTAGTCATAGCTTCCACACTTCTTGCATCAGGATAATCATAAGTTTCGGTGGTATATTTAGATAGTGCCAATTGCTTCATTGAAATATAATCACCAATATCTACATAACAATTTGGTTGAAATGATGGCTGTATCTGTGAAAAAGTCCAATCTGTACTAGACGGCACTTCAAAAAAATATAATTCATTCACACTAGATTGTGGTTTGGGTCTACATGCAACCAAAGTTGCCTCAGCAACAATTTGGTGGTCGTGGTTCATATCAGAAATATTGTGAGTATATACAATATCAGGTTTGTATAATTCAACCGCAGGTATTAATAAATTAGTAGTCTTATTAAGTTCTAAAGTTAAATCGTCACTATCATACAGTTTATACTCAGCACCTATTTTTTTGCAATTGTTGATAAAAACTTCAGTTCTATATTTTGAAACATGTTCTGGTGCATTAGGTCGTTTACCTGTACACAAACAAAATATCATAACTTTGTGGCCTTCTTGAATCTTTCTAGCAATAGTACCATATGGTCCATAAGCTTCGTCATCAGGATGAGCAACAATGAATAATATTTTCATAGTAAAGATTTGATAATATCGTCAATAGAATATTTGTTTGTATGTATAATTGTTCGTTTTAATTTAGTAAGATCAGGTATTCGTTTATTAATGTCTACATAATTTTCGGTGTATATTTGTTTAGGATCTACAAATTTTATTTGACTTTTACTACCACTCAATTCGATAACCTTTTCTGCCAGTTCTTTAATCGTAATGGGTTCATCATTACCTACATTGAATATTTGTTCTTCTAAATCTTGTATCTGCAATAGTATATTAATTGCATCTTCTATGTGACAGAAAGACCTAACTTGTGAACCATCTCCATGGACAATTAAATCTTCGTTATTTTTTGCAGCTTTAATAAATCTCGGTAATACCATACCAAAATTTGGTAATTGACCCGGTCCGACTATATTAAAAAATCTTGCTATAATATATGGAAAATTACCTGTTGTAAGATAGAATTCTGTAAGTAATTTGGAAGCAGCATAAGACCATCTTAAATTTTCTGGTGATCCAATTGAAAGATTATTTGACTCAGCAAAAGGACCATCACCATACACTTCAGATGTGGATGAAAAAATAACTTTAGGTTTATATTTTTTAAAAAGTGGAAAAAGAGTATTAATTAAATTAATATTATTTACTAAACATTCTCCAGGTCGATCAATAATTTTTTCTACACCTACTGATCCAGCCAAAAAATAAACTATCGGAGATTCTTTGATATATTTTTCAATATCAATTTTGGTTATATCACCTAATACAAATTCACAATTTAAATCGGGCTTATGTGAGGTAGATAAAGAATCAATAATAGTAACTTCATTACCAGTTTTGATTAACCTTTTGGCTAAATTTTGTCCTATAAAACCTGCACCACCCAATATCAAATATTTCATAATTTAAAATATTCTTTGATAATAGTATCATTAGGATGTAATGGTGGAGAAGTATGTAATTTACCTAAAGTCAAAGCAAATTCTCTTTGTTCTGGTGTAATTCTTTGAAAGGTAAAAAAGTATGAATTGTTTAATGCATTTTCATATTTTTCAGATTCTTTTTCAGGTTCTAAAAATATACCAATTTGCCCATTAGGAGTAGGATTGTAATAGTATGCAAAAGGATCCATGCAATAATATCTACCATCAAAATTGTAAACCGAAGAATCAAAGTATGGAGTTAAAAATGGATTATAATCTCCACTAATATATTGTTTAATTTTATCAAGTGTTGGTCGGTCTAAATCATCAATACTAATATGCTTCATATTAGTTGGATCGTCACATTCAATTTTTAATTGGAAAAAATTAGGAGTTTCTAAAACAAGTTTAGGTAAACCTGGTGGATTTTTTGCAAACACTTCATTTCGCATCCAGTTTAAATCGGATTTTGGTAAATATCCTGGAACCTCATGTCCCAAATATTGTTCAATTTTTTCAACATATTGTTTTTTTACAAATCCTTCTTCAGCAACAACTCTACAATCTTCGTCAAGATATTCTTGCAATCTTGGCTTGTAGTAGTATGCATGACCTTCATGTATAAAAAATAATTCATGCATACCCCAATGCATATTGAGATCGACAAAGGTATCAAACTCAGCTTCGAAAGCAATTATTGCTCGTGTTCTCATTGGAGCTTCTTCTCCAGGTAATCTATATTCGCTTGGTATATTTGGCATAACTTTTCCTAACTAATTTATTGTGTATTATTTATATGATATAAATTCATCTTCTCGGACCAAATCTAAAGTTGAACAATGTATACCGCCAGCAAATATCTCACCATTATCCAATTCAACTTCAATAATATCAAATCCATTTTTACTCAAAATATCTTTAACGCCATAAGCCCGTTTATTAACAACTACTGTACTTTCATCTATACTTAATATATTAACATCCATACCCCTAGAACTGGCAAGTCTAATGTCTATATCTGTCATACCCGTAACATCTAAATTTACTGTTAAATCTTCCGGGTATAAGTAAGTCCAATTTTTAAATTTTTCTGGCATCACATCTCTGATATTAGTATAGATAGGATTGACCAAAAAGACTCCAGGTCGCAAAGAAATGATGCAACCATCTATGTGGTTGTCCGCAACACTAATCATGTGGAAATTGGTTTCTGGAAAGAAACTTTTAACCCATTCGTAACCTAGGTATTGATTGTAACTGTTGACATTAACAATAACATCTTTACCTATCCTTAAAAATTGGGCACCATCAATTGCCATGGTATAATTTGCCGGCACATTAGAATAATCTCTTGTATCACCCCAATGTTCCAAGTCCATTTTTTCTTCTGACAAATCCGTTTGTGGGCATCTAATCCATTGACCACCCCTACCTTTGTCCCACACTTTATTATAAACATTATACAATAAAGTATTTTCATAATAGCGATTTCTTACATATGTTGGTGTTTCAATAAGTTTATTACAATACACCCAAGTAACATCTCTTACATTACTGGCACTACTCAATTCAGATTTAAAACTAGGTGTAGTAAATGGAACAATTTTATTTAATGTATCTGGTCGATGAACTACGATTCCTTTATCTTCTAAAGTTTTGGCTAAATCATTTAACTGTTCATTTCGTTTATCAATTAAATCCATATTGACATGATAAGAATCAAAAGGACTTTCATAAACACTTTCATTGATTGCCGATTTATAGAACTGTTTAAAAGTAATATCAGATAGTCTTTTCGTCAATGACAATTCTCTACCCACAACCACCTCTTTTAATTTTCCAAAACTGGTATGCGAATTAATCATTTATCTTTTTCATTCTATTAAAGTATTCCACTTTTTCTCTAATTTTATCATACTTGGGATCAGGAAGCAAATGTTCATGCCAGAAATATACTTTTTTTAATTCTTCATCGGTAAATTTTTTAACGGGAGTATACCATTCACCTATTTGGTATTTTTGAATTGGTTTTACTGGCCAAAGTTGTTTATTATAAATTTTATCCATAACGTATTCTTCTAGATAATAATCACCTGAAACTGCACGAACTTTTTCCCATTCTTCATCGTGATTATTCATGGTATCGGTCAATACATCAAAAAAGAATTTGTAAAATCCACTATTCTTTCTACTAATAGTGAAACCAGTATCAAACGGATTTGACCATCCTTCAGTTACAGTTCGTTGCTGAGCTGTGCAATAGTCATCATATTGCCCACAAACTAAAATATCACTATCGACCAAATTTTGCGGTAATGGTTTAATTAAATTCATATCCAAATCTATTTTAATTAAAACATCTTCAGATAGTCTTTCTTCTAATAATTTGCCAATTAAAGGTACATTTAAAAATCCACTAATAAAAGTTTCTGTAATGGGTTGGTATTCTTCGATGTAATTTACATTTAATTCTTTAAATTGATTTTTTGTTTTTTCTGATATAACATTTTTTGTTGGACAAAAAGTATAGATTGAACAGTCTTTTAACCACCCACCATTTTTTCTCCAATTCTCAAAACAAAGTACGGCCTCACTTTCAAATAATCTTCTTGTTTGTACTATACCTTTTTGTTCATTTAAATTGTTACCATCACCTTCAATAGCAGTAATCAATGCGTACTTCATACATAGTCTTTCAAACAAGGTATCAAAGATATGTTGGGATAATCTTTAAATGTTCCTGGAGTATAATCACCAGTTAATTGATTTAATAACAATATTCCCTTTACAGCTTCGTCTGGACTCATATACATATGATAACCCATTATAATATCTTCTGGTTTTTCGTGTGTCACAGGAATGCTACTATCTCTTCCATCGTGTCGCATCCGTTTTAATTTTTTATACATTTCTTCATTGTCTAAA
>Ga0114975_10001593_pt1 | contig 16031 bp, 16 predicted proteins | sample S_130626_EF_Meta_FD_87031 | JGI IMG/M metagenome (GOLD analysis project Ga0114975, IMG submission 87031) | Freshwater microbial communities from Lake Simoncouche, Canada to study carbon cycling - S_130626_EF_MetaG | ecosystem: Environmental > Aquatic > Freshwater > Lake | place: Lake...
ATGCCAGTCATCCGGTTGAATTAATTGGATTTGAGTTGGGCTAGTAGACATATATTTTTATATTTACTGAATTAATTAAGCAAGATGATTCGGAAATCATTCACATTCGTAAGTGTAGGACCAGTTTCCACCAAAGCATCCAATTGGGCAAAAAAACCATAGGAATCGTGCTGAGCTAAATATTGGGTAGGTAACAAACCCTGCTCTCCTGCAGTCTTTCGGGTTGCTGGGATAAACCAGGCGCCAGCATTTTTTTCACTGCCATCAATACCGTCAGTATCAGCAGCTAAAGCGGCAATGCTATGAAGATCCATAGAGGCAGCAAAGAGTGCAAGCAAATATTCACTACAACGACCACCACGTCCTTTGAGTCCAGCAGGAATGGTCACAGTGCACTCGCCACCAGAAATAAGCGCCAATGATTTGCCCTCCTGATTTGCTAAATATTCACGCGCCATTGCTGCCTGAGTAATACCTACATCTTGCGCCTCACCTGTAATGGTATCGCCCAAGATCACCGGCTCATATCCCTGTGTACGGATATAGTCTGCTGCTGCCTGAAGACTTCTATAGGCTGTGGCAATCACATGATTATTCACTCGGACATTTTGTAAATCGCCCGCCTTTAATGTCTCTGGTAGTTCACCAGCAAGGCCACGATTCAAATGGACTAATACCGGCGTAGGAATAGAGCCTTCACCTAAACTGTATTTCGTTAAAATATCTATGGCATCTTGATAAGTAGAGTAGTCTGCAGCACATGGACCACTTGCAATATCGGCAGGTGAATCCCCCGTCACATCTGAGATCAATAAAGCCTCTACGCTAGCGCCTCTAGCAATAGCCAATCTCGCCAAGTTACCACCCAAGATAGCAGATAAGTGTTTACGCACCACATTCATTTCTTCAATGGGGGCACCACTTCGTAAAAGTTCTTCGGTAGTCTGGCGCATATCATCAATACTGATGCCAGCTTGAGGTAAGGTCAACAAGCTAGACCCCCCACCAGAGACTAGGGCAATCAATACATCCCCAGCATTTAATTTTCCTACTAGATCTAATATAGTTTTGGCTCCATCCATACCAGCTTGATCCGGCACTGGATGTCCTGCCTCAATAATCTGGATGTAATTAGTGGGCGAGGCATGGCCATAACGCGTTAGCACAACGCCCTCTAATTTAGTATTTGGCCAATTTTTTGCTGCATAAGCTTCCACTGCTGTTGCCATAGACGCGCTAGCCTTGCCAGCACCCACTACTAAACATTTACCTTGAGGCTCTTGACCTTGGGGGAAAATTTGCTGAAGGTATTCAGGGATGATTTTATGTGGATCAGCCACTGCTAATGCAGCAGCGAAAGCATTTTTAAGGATAGTTTCTGATGAGGTCATCAAGCTATTCTAATCAAGAGTAGCTTTTTTTACATTTGCCTCACGTTTGTATAGTGCCTATTAGTAGCTAAAAGGACTTGGTGGGGGCCATTTTCGATAATTTAGCCATGTTCCATTTCTAAAATCTGATTGGCATGGACGATGGTTGGAAGTCAACGGGCAATAGCTAAAGTGATCCGATGATCTTCAATATGGCTAATTCAATACTAGCGGGTTTTGAGGTTGATATCAGAAAACTAATTCAATCTGGATCAACTTTACGCATCCATCCATGAAGATCTTAGGGCTGCTTGCACCCTCCCCTTAAATTGTGATGTCTGCCTGCTATTCCTCAGTCCCAAAGAATGTTGCAATAAGTATTCTTTTGGCATAATTAGGTATGAACTTTTGCAGCACTTGTTATGTCAAACAAAAATAAGGGCTTGCTTTTAGGTCTACTTGGTGTTTCTCTTTTCGCAATAACACTCCCCCTCACTTCGGTTCTTGTTGCTGCTATTGGCATATTTGAAGCAAATTTTTTACGGGCTAGCTTGACTGGATTCATAGCCCTAAGTTACCTATTTATTTCACGAGCAAAATTACCTCAATCTCGTCAAGAGTGGTACTTACTGATGCCCGTCGTAATGTCGATTGGCCTTGGATTTCCAATTGGAACGGCTTATGCAATGCAATTCATTCCACCCGGACAAGGGGGTGTTGTTCTCGGCCTTACCCCCTTACTCACCGCCTTCATTGGGTCCTACATTTCAAAACAAAAGCTCCCAGCCCGTTTTTGGATAGCTGCTTTTATTGGTTTTACCGTAATTACGCTCTACTCCCTCAATAAAAATCAATGGGTCATCTCGCAGGGAGAGGTCGGCCTTCTCGTAGCTGCCATTTCAGCAGGGCTTGGTTATGCAAAAGCAGGCAAACTATCGCAAATCATGGATAGTAAGGATGTCATCTCATGGGTGATGACCATTTCCCTCATTTTCAATATTCCGTTAGCAGTCTTTTTTTTGGGTGATGACCTTTCGGGATTATCTGAGCAACTGTTTCAGCCTGCGCCCTTATTCGCGTTGCTAGCACTTGCAATCGTTACGATGTACGTTGCTAATTTTTTTTGGTACAAAGGTCTGTCGATTGGTGGCATTGCCATAGTAGGCCAACTTCTGCTGTTGCAGCCCCTCATCACCCTTTTTGTCTCAGGTCTATTTTTTGATGAGGCCATAGGAATTTTGGACTTTACAGTATGTTTGTTACTAATTGGAATTGTCCTTTATTGTCGAAGAATGCCTTTCAGCAACGCTCAATAATTACTTCATGTTGAGCCTAAAATTGCAATATCACTCACCATCACACTGACAACGACGGGAGTGCTACTGCCCCATGATGAAATCATGGTTTAGGTTTATGTCGATGACTCTTAAGCGGGTATAACCCACATTCTTACTCTATTTACCTGTTTTTCCTTGAGGCTCAAAGAGCGTTCCTGCCCTCCTTCGTTGAGAAATATTTTTTTAATAAATTATCAAAAGATTATTTAATGTCTTACAAAACACCATGGAATTTATGAATAAAGACCTAGTCGAAGCGCAACCTCACGGTAACGCTGAGATGTTTGAACCAAGATTTCATTGGAAATCTGGGGGGGGTGGCGCCACCTTGGGCCATGGTTTTCCCATCCATTTCGTCGATTCAAGCCAATCTCGCAAAAATTGCTTATCCAATGACGAGGGTAAACGACCAAGCTCATAGTGTTCAAGCGGCCAATATCGTGAAGAATCCGGAGTTAAAAGCTCGTCCATCAGGACCAGTTGATCGTTTTCGTCTAAACCAAACTCAAACTTTGTATCAGCCAAAATCATACCCTTCTCTTTGGCTATCCTCTCAGCAGCTAAGTACAGTTCAATACTAATCTCCTTCATTTGAGCAGCTCGTTGTTGACCAAGCCGGTTTTCTAATTCTGCATACGTAATATTCTCATCGTGCGAGCCGCTTGGCTCCTTTAATGCTGGCGTAAAGATGGGCTCTGGTAGTTTTTCGGCCATTCTGAGATTGGTTGACATCCATTGCCCGGAGATGGTTCCCAGAGATTGGTACTCTTTCCAGGCGCTGCCAGCGAGATAACCCCTTACAACAGCCTCAATTAAAACTGGCTTTAATCTTTTAACTACGACGGCTCTTCTCTCAACTTGAAGAATTTCAGAGGCCTTAACGACCGAACGGGCATCAATAGTTGTCAAATGGTTGGGCACAATAGAAGCTAGCTGCATAAACCAATAATTAGAGATTCTAGTGAGTATTGCCCCTTTATCTGGAACTGGCTCATTCATAATTACATCAAAGGCGGACAGCCGATCAGTCGCAATCATTAACAGTAAATCATGGCCCACGGCATAGAGATCACGTACCTTACCCTTTGACACTAAAGGAAGTGACTCAATTGAACTTTCGTATAAAGCCGTCATTATTCTTGATGCTCCAAATTACTTTCAGTGATGAAAAATTGCATCGTCTATTGCTCTCACTTTTTTTAGTTCTACCGACCTGATATTGGTGCAATCTATGATTGATCGTTTGATAAATATATGCTAGACTAATTTATCAATTGATATATAAGCAATAACCCTAATAAAAATGGAGACATGATAAAAATGGCAGCAACTCTGATTGACGGTAATTTGTTATCCAAAAAAATACGTGAAGAAATTCGAGAGCGGGCAGCAAAAATCAAATTAACGAAAGGTCAACCACCAGGCCTCGCCGTCATTTTGGTGGGTGAAAATCCAGCCAGTCAGGTTTACGTTTCCAGTAAGGCCAAGGCATGCGGTGAAGTGGGCTTTCATTCAGTGCTAGAGCGATACCCGGCAACTTTTGGCGAGTTGGATCTTTTAAAACGTATTGAATCCCTTAATCATGACCCTACAATTAACGGAATATTGGTGCAACTACCATTACCAGAGCACATAGACACCAAAAAGGTTCTTGAGGCTATCGCACCAAAAAAGGATGTGGATGGTTTTCATATCACCAATGCAGGTGCGTTGATGGTTGGTGCGCCTGAATTTATTCCGTGTACTCCATATGGATGTATGAAGATGCTTGAAAGCATTCAATACCCCATCATAGGGGCGCAAGCGGTTGTGGTTGGGTCATCAAATATTGTTGGTAAGCCCATGGCGATGCTACTCCTGATGGCTGGCGCAACTATTTCGGTATGCAACAGTAAAACGCGAAATCTCAGTCAATACACCAAGGAGGCTGACATCGTCGTGGTAGCTACTGGTAGACCCAAAATGGTTACGGGCGATATGATTAAGCCTGGCGCCGTAGTCATTGATGTTGGTATTAATCGCTTACCCGATGGAAAGTTGTGCGGTGATGTCGACTTTGAAAGTGTCAAACAGGTTGCCAGCTATATCACCCCTGTTCCAGGTGGTGTTGGTCCAATGACCATCACCATGTTACTAATGAATACCCTCGAGGCCGCCGAGCGGTAAGATCAGCGCACTGCCGGGGTATAAGCCCCAGCAGTGCAATTTGTCTATCGAATCAATAGGCCTGAAGGGGCTTCATGATTCCGCCAATACTCACCAGCCGCCGCCGCTCCACTACCTGGTTTAACTTTAATTCCACAATCAAGCATCGCCATTTCAGCGCCATTGATTCCGGCCATCAAATGAACTTCATTCATATCACCCAAGTGACCGATACGAAATAGTTTGCCGGCCACTTTCGATAAGCCTGCCCCTAAGGAGACGTTGTAGCGTTTATAAGCCTGAGCAATCACATCGGCCCCATTAAAACCCTCAGGAACCATTACGGCTGAAATTGTATCGGAATACCACTTAGGCTCTTTTGCGCATAACTTGAGTTCCCAGCCCTCTAAAACTGCAGCCCGAACACCAGAGGCCAAGAAATGATGGCGCGCAATGATGTTATCGAGTCCCTCCTCGTCAATCATCTTTAATGACTCGATTAAGCCATACATCAAGGGAATAGCTGGGGTATATGGAAAGTAGCCAGCAGGGTTGGAAGCCAACATATCTTTCAGATCAAAATAACAGCGCTTCAACTTAGCCTGCTCATATAAGGCCAGCGCCTTGGGACTTGCGCACAATACACCTAACCCGGGAGGAAGCATCATGCCCTTTTGGGAGCCAGATACAGCCATATCAACCTTCCAGTCATCAAAGCGAAAATCCATCGAACCTAATGAGGAAACGCAATCAACAAATAACAAAGCGGGATGCTTCGTGTCATCCAAAGCCTTACGAACTGCAGCAACGTCCGATGCAACTCCAGTCGCAGTTTCATTCTGGCAAGCCAAGACCGCCTTAATTTGGTGATTGGTATCTTTTCGTAGAATCTCAGTGTACTGTTCGATCGGAACGCCTGTACCCCACTCCACATCCAAAGCATGGACATCCAACTCAAAACGCTGGCACATATCAATCCATAGATAACTGAACTGACCAAAATTACTAGCCAACACCTTATCGCCGGGGCTTAGGGTATTGGTAATCGCCGCTTCCCAACAGCCTGTTCCGGATGAAGGAAAAATAAAAGGAGTTCCATGATCAGTGCGAAATAATTTTTTTAAGCCAGGTATGATTTGCTTTAACAGCTGAGGAAATTTTGGCGAACGATGATCTTCCATTTGGACGACCATCGAGCGAATAACGCGATCTGGAACATTGGTAGGACCCGGAACAAATACAAAATTACGACCAGCCATAAAAATCTCCTAATAATTATTAATTTGGTAAGAATAAGTTCGTGTACTTATTACGCCCCGTAGACAGGGAACGCACTTGTCAACGCAGTGACCTTCTCGCGCACTCGAGCAATATTCGCAGGATCGTGAGGATTTTCAAGCACATCGGCAATGTAATTGGCAGTTAAGCTGGCTTCGTTCTCTTTAAAACCACGAGTGGTCATCGCAGGTGAACCTAAACGAATTCCGCTAGTAATCATAGGTTTTTCTGGATCCTTAGGAATCCCATTTTTGTTACAGGTAATATGAGCTTCACCCAAAACGGCCTCGGCCACTTTGCCAGTAATTCCTTTCGAGCGTAAGTCAACTAACATCACATGACTTTCGGTGCGCCCACTAACAATCCGAAAGCCCCGCTCCATTAGTGTTTTAGCAAGCGTATCGGCATTTTTTAGCACTTGCTGTTGATAGGCTTTAAATTCTGGCTGTAACGCCTCATGAAATGCCACACCCTTTGCGGCAATCACATGCATTAATGGCCCACCCTGAATTCCGGGAAAAATAGCTGCATTAATTTTCTTAGCCATTTCTTCGTCGTTCATCAAGATGATGCCGCCGCGCGGACCACGCAAACTCTTATGCGTAGTAGAGGTAACAACGTCTGCAAATGGAACTGGATTTGGATAAACGCCACCCGCAATTAATCCTGAATAATGGGCCATATCCACCAAAAAATAAGCGCCAACTGCCTTAGCGACTTTCGCAAAACGCTCCCAATCAATTTTGAGAGAATAAGCAGAAGCTCCTGCAATAATTAGCTTTGGCTTTTTTTCATGCGCAATGCGCTCCATCTGCTCATAATCAATTTCCTCTCGCTCGTTTAATCCATAGCTGACGACATTGAACCATTTGCCACTCATATTCAGATGCATGCCATGTGTTAAATGACCACCCTCGGCAAGTGACATCCCTAAGATCGTATCGCCAGGATTAAGCAAGGCGAAGAAAACCGCTTGATTGGCTTGGGATCCAGAATTAGCTTGCACATTTGCATAATTGGCAGAGTACAGTTTTTTAAGACGATCGATGCATAGCTGCTCAACAATATCGACAAACTCACATCCTCCGTAGTAACGTTTACCCGGGTAACCTTCTGCATATTTATTAGTTAGATGCGATCCTTGCGCTTGCATCACTGCAGGGCTTGCGTAATTTTCGGAGGCAATCAGTTCAATATGCTCTTCTTGACGTTTACGCTCCTTCTCAAATGCCGACCACATGTCAGGATCGACAGTATTCATTAGTTTTTGGGTTGAAAATGCAGCTTTTGCGTTACTCATGAGGAAAACTTTCGTGAATTTTTAATAGCAATTTATCAAGTTATAATCTTAGTTCAGTAATCGTACTATGTTTCATTAAAGTCTGCAAAACTCGTCCTTATTTTTTGCTTTGCACCATTATTTTGCAGTGCATCATTTTCAATTTCAGCCCGACTCAATAAAGAATTAGCGTATGGGGCGTTTCCTTTTGTAAATATTGTGATCGTTTCAAGGCTCAGGTTATTACTGAAGTGTTTTGTATAACTTATTTTTCATGAAAGATTTTCAACGTAGCTTATTGATGAAAAGTTAAAGTAGTTGCAAGTCATTTAACTCAAAACTTTAAGACTTATCGTTGCGATAAAAAGGTAGTTTCATTATCTCCACTGGCTCTAACTCTAGGGTTAGAGCCTTTTTTTTGTCATGCGCCAATTCGTAGTCATAAAATCCAAGGCCAATATCACACTGCATTTTGGGTGAATAAGCACGGCTGGTGGGAACCACAAAATGCTCTAAATCTGCCGAATGCTCGAGATCTAAATGAGGTTGAATAGTCGCAAATGATAGGCTAACCATTTTTTCAAGTGGCCTTTGTACCCTATCCTGAGTAAAACGCTCAAATCCCAATTCTGATAATAAGCGTGGTGGTTGTAGTTCGTTGGCAAAGAGTAAAAATCCAGCCTCAATACGTAAACTATTGGCAGCCATCAAACCGCACTCACTTAAACCCGTATTGAGATTTAATAATTGAACCCATAGCTGCTTTGCAACTTGTTGTGGTACAAATAGTTCATAGCCTACTTCGCCCGTGTAGCCTAAGCGTGCAATGCGGATGGATGTGTTAAGGAATGAAATATCCTTAAATTTGAAAAAATCAGGGAGTTGATTTACTTGACACGAAAAAGTGTTCGCCAGTACTTGTTGGCTTTTAGGGCCCTGAACTGCCAAAATATTGTAGTCCGAGCGTTTCTCTGAAATTTCAAGATCGATATGAAGCTCATGAATCAATTGCACTAATCGATCTTTAATAGGACGAGCCGCAATCAACCAAAATCGATCAACATCAAGACGCCAAATCGTAATATCCAGATCAGTGCGCCCTTCCTCATCAATAATAAAGCTATACAGGATAGTACCGAGCGCTTGGTCACGCAGTAAACGGTATTGGAAAGCTTCAAGAGCGGTGATTGCTGATGAGCCAGCCACCTCAATCGTATGCATGAAGGAAAAATCAAATAGCCCGCTATCGCGACGAACAGACCAATATTCTTTCTCCCAATCCCCAAAATAGGCGGGGAGTGTAATGCCCGGGGCAAGATCAATATATTCCAGAGCTCGGGTCTGAAAGTAGTCGCCGAGTGATTGCATTAAAATAGAAAACTGGACATAAAAAGCCCAACGGCAATACATAGAAAAGCGGCGATCTTGCGTAATTTATCGAGACTAACCCGATGCGCAATTTGTACCCCAATATAAATACCAATCAGCTCAAATACTAATATAAAAAATGTCCAATCAAAGCGTACAACATCATTGATAGAGTTGGCAACTGAACCCGAGCCTGCAGAAATAATTTGTAAAACCTGCGAGACGCCGATGCTTAGCAATGGGTTAAATTTAAGCGCCAACATTAGTGGCACAGAAAATAAAGGGCCTCCAGCTCCAGATAGCCCAGAGCCGAAACCAGAAATGACACCCACAAAAAATAACAGGGCAAAATTTTTAACGTTCAGTTGAAATTGTTGCGCTGACTCAAACTTCCGTTTAGGTGGAGCTAGAAGTGCAAATAGACCCGCAATGACTACCAATACCCCGATAATCCCTCTTAATAGAAATTCGTCAATTCGGATATTTGATTCAGCGCCAATATAACTAAAGATGATTGCCCCTAGGCAGACTGGAAAGGTTGCTCCAAGGTGTATGGAGCCCTTCTTTTGAAATAAATAAGTACCTAGTATTCCAGTAAATAGGAAAGTAAAAAGTGCAGTAGCACTTGCCTCATGGGTGTTAAGACCAGCAAAGAATATAAAAGCGGGTATTAACAGAATTCCGCCAACACCAACGGTCCCGATGAATGTTCCCGCAAGCAGGGCAATTACAGCTAGTAGTATGGAGTCCAAAGGTATCCTAATTTGCTAATTCGAGTTGCTGCAGCAATAGAAAAGAGGGCATCAAAGCCCTCTTCTTCTAAGTCATAACTACCTTGGCTTACCAATTCACCATTTTTCTAAATTTATCCAATTCTTCTGGTGACATAAATACAGTGTGCTCTTTGCCAGGATATTGGCGGGTCTTTACATCATGCATATACTCTTTGTAACCTTTTTCAAGGATAGGTACCAAATCACAGTAAATCTTTGAGTGACGCGGTACGTGCTTCTCATAAAGGTGGAACAGATCAGAGCCGATGATATGAACGCCATCAGAAGTGTTTCCAGATCCCAAACTAATGACTGGTACATCTAGTTTTTCAGCTAAATACTGGCTAACTTCAGAAGTAGTAACTTCGGTCATAATTGAAAAGCAACCCGCCTGAATGAATGCTTGAGCATCTTCAACCAGCTCTTTTGCACGTTGCGCTGTTTTACCCTGCGCTACAAAACCACCTAATTGGGGCATCCGCATTGGGCAAATGCCGATATGGCCTTGAACTGGAATACCAGCCTTCACAATTGCCTCAATATTGCGCGCATGGTGAATATTACCTTCACACTTCATGACCTCTGCACCAGCTTTAGCGACATATTGCGCTGCATTATCAACCGCTTGCTGTTCGGAAAGATGGAAACTCATATAGGGCATGTCGACCATGCGCAAGCCATACTGTGATCCCCGCTTAACGGCTTGCGCCATAAACATGACTTCTTCAAACGAAACTGAGGTGGTGGACTCATGGCCAAAAAGGACCATACCGCCAGTATCGCTGACGCATAAAATATCTATGCCCAAACGATCTGCAATGATGGCGTTTTCGTAGTCATAAACAGCCAACTGTACGATGGGCTCTTTATTCTTCTTTTTTTCCATCAACATGGGAATGGTTACTTTTTTTCGTTTTACCGGTGCATCAGACATAAAAAATCTCCTCTATTAATAGCAACATAAAATACAAACATAAAAAACTACATCTAGATCATCGGTTTGAAATTCAAGCTAGCAAACCAGAAAAAATAAATGAGGCCATACTCAAAAACATAAATAGATAACTGGCTTTACCAAAACGCTTTGACCAATCTTGACCAAGTGTTTTTGCAAATGCCATTGGTATCAATGAACAGATGCCCCCAATAACAGCAAGGGTAAAAAAAAACTCCCGACTAATAAATACTGATAATAAGTCGCTCATACATTAGACTTAGGAAGTAACTCTCTTTGAATAAGCATCAATAAAGTCAGCAGCAGCTTTACTACCGCCACGGAATGATTTCATGGCTTCTTCATGCAATATTTTTAATGCCTTCATCTTAATCTCATTAGCCTTGTCAAGCTCAAAGATACTTGATAAGCGACGCGGTCTGGGAATATCAACATCAATAACAGCGGCAACACGCGTCGGGATATTGGTCATAATAATCAAACGATCGGCTAAAAATATTGCCTCATCGATGTCAGTGGTAACGAAAAAGTTGGTTGCCTTGTTTTCTTCGTAAAGATTGGCATAGTACTCCCACATGAGCTCTTTGGTCATTTCATCCAGACCACGAAAAGGCTCATCAAGAACCATTACCTCAGGTTGATTAACTAAGGCCCTTGCCAACTCACAGCGCCGCTGCATGCCGCCTGAAAGCTGATTAGGAAACTTATTTTTAAATTGATTCAAGCCAACTTTATCAATGAGAAAATTAGCAAGATCCTTATTTTTGGAATTATTTTCACCAACAGCACGAGGGCCATACAAAATATTGTCTTCAGTAGTCATCCATGGAAATAGAGCCGACTCCTGGAAAATAACTAAGCGATCCTTACCCGGCCCCTCTATTGGGCGACCATCAATCGTAAGCGTTCCTGAGTCTGGCTTTTCAAATCCAGCAATTAGTCGAATTAAGGTGCTCTTTCCACAACCAGAAGGTCCAATCATTACAGAGAGAACGCCAGCATTGATTTCTAATGAACAGTCTTTGATAACTTCTTTGAAATTTTCACCCTCTCCGTAAGACTTAGATACGGATTTTAATTCGATGTGACCAGCTGCAATTTTTGATTTATTAGTCATGATTTTTGCTATCTTCTTGTCCAAGCTGTGAAATATTCACCAATTGATCGAATCATTGCGCTTGAGATATACCCTGCAATACCAATGGATATCATCCCCACCACAATTTGTTGGTAAGAGCCCCCTAAGTAGGAGTTCCAAATAAAGAATCCGAGACCACCGCCATTACCTCCAGCTTGCGAACCTCCCCCAGAAATCATCTCGGCAGCTACCACCACCTCCCATGTAATTCCCATACCAACGGCGGCTCCGACCGCAATCGATGGGACAGTCCCCGGTAAAACGATGCGTTTGAAAATATCCCATTGACTTGAGCCCATCGACCTTGCAGCCTGGAAATAACGCTGGTCAATTGATTGAGCTCCCCCGAGGACATTAATCACAATCGTATAAAAGGCACCTAAGAAGGTAACAAACGCAATGGACATTTCTGCGGTAGGCCAGAAAATAATAGATGCAGGTACCCAGGCAAGTGGCGGAATAGGCCGCAAGACTTCAAAGGTTGGAAAAATAACTCCATACGCAGTTCGATTGACAGCTAATATTAAGCCAAACGGGATGCCAATGAGCATGGCGAAGATGAAGCCAGAAAATACCCGTTTAGAACTTAGATACCAGCTCGACCAGTAGCCTGCATCATCTAAGAGCGGAATCCATGCAGTCATAACAGATGTTGGCGCTGGAATTTTCCCAATCCATGGTATCGGAATTCCGAACCACTCATTAGAGCGTGAACAAAATTCCCAGAATACTAAAAATACGATAACCGCGATAATCCCGCGCCGTGTTGATGTGGCTGATAAATATTTACCAATAGAACTTATCATGATTAGCCCTCCCTCTCGCCTGCTGCAAACGATTTTTTAGCCTCTTCATGAACTGCCTCGCTCGTCTCCTCCATTAACTCTCTAAAGCGCTTATCAGTTACAACGCTATAACTACGCGGATATGGAATGTCGACTATTAACGTCTTCTTAGGCTTACAAGGGCGACTTGTCATAATGGCTACTTTGTTGCCTAAAAATAAGGCTTCCTGCAAATCATGGGTGATAAAGAAAATAGTTACTTTATTTTTGTAGTAAATATCGAGTAGCGCTTCATGCATAACAGTCTTTGTTAATGAATCTAAAGCACGATATGGCTCATCTAAGAGCAGTACTGCCGGGTCATTCATCAAAGCACGCACAATCTCAACGCGCCGTCTGACCCCAGATGATAGTTCACCAGGATAGTTATTTTCAGATCCCGACAGGCCGGCATCTGCCATCATCGATAACGCTTTTTCTTTTGCTTCAGCCGCTGTTAACTTTCCCTGCATAACTGGTCCGAATGTGACATTATCAAGCACGTTTTTCCAAGGAAATAATGCTCCATTCTGAAAAACCACAATGCGATCGGATCCTGGGCTTGCCTTCGGTTTTCCTGGTCCACATAACATTTCACCATCCATGTGAATGCTACCGCCATTGATACTATGAAATCCTGCGATCGCATTTAGCAAGGTGGTCTTACCGCAACCCGATGGGCCCACAATCATGCAAATTTCACCTGCAGCAATTTCTAAGGAGCAATGATCAACTGCCATGACGGCTGCGCCATCCGGGTTATAAATCTTGACCACATCCTTGATACTTATTTGTCCACGTGTCTTCATGTATTTATATTCTCAATTAATTATTTGACATCGCGATTTCACGCATCCGCCACTGCATTAAACGATTACCAACCATGCGCACCAAAGCACTGGTTATATAACCTACAAAGCCAAGCGTCACCATACCAATAATGATGGTTGGATAGCGAACGTTGGTGTACGAATTATTGATCACATAGCCAAGTCCATATTGGCCAGATACCATTTCTGCAGCAACCAATGAGAACCAGCAAACACCAATCGAAATTTGCAGTCCAGTAAAAATAAAGGGCATGGCACCTGGAACAACAACATGAATAAATACCTGGCGATCATTTGCTCCCAAACATTGGGCGGCCCTAAAATAGGACTCGTCAATCGACTCTACCCCTAGCATTGTGTTCAGAGTTGTCACAAAAAATGAAGCCAAGAAAGCTAAGAAAATAACCGGGGCTTCCAAGCTGGTAAACATAATAATGGCTAATGGCACCCAAGCCAAAATTGGGATGGGGCGTAACATTTCAAAAACTGGAAATAAATACTCGCGGATCTTAGTCGACCAACCCATAAATAATCCAAGTGGCACACCCAGTGCGGTTGCTAGCGCAAAAGCGACAAATACTCGAATACAACTTGCAATGATATGCGTATAGTACTCAGCGGTATAAACCGATAAACCATAAACAGGATTCGGATTAGTCAATTCTTGCAATACTGTAAACAATCCGGGCATTTGAGAAAAACGGGGTAACTTCCAAACATCTACTGCTAAATGCCAGAATGCCAAAAATATTAGAAAACCAATTAGCATCAAATAAAGTCTTGGTCTTAACAAGATACTTAATAGCTTGTTCTCTTTTATTGCAAAAGTTACGTTACTTGAAGTTGTCATTAAAAGATATTTCCCTTAGTAATTTCTGACTAAATATTTGCTAATTAAGAATTGATAAATAAGTTCTCAAAAAAATTCCCCAACTTCATTGGGGAATTTATAAATTGGTAATAAATTAATTAGGCAGTGGATCCAACACAGGCACAGCACCAATTGGGGCTTTCAAGTTTTTACTCTTTAGCGCCTTATCTGCAAACTCCGTAACAATTGCATCTGGTCTAAGAGTTGCCACGTTAATTGTCTTAATCTCATGCAAAAATGAGGTTGCGTTCGTAATTAGCTCTCTCGCATCTGGACTGAAGGTATAAGGCAAATTGATGCGTATTTTACTGCCTGCCTGGTCAATGTAACCGCCGTACAATGCGCTTGCCATTGTTTTTGCTGTAAAACCAGTAGTTTGTTCCATAGCCATTTTGATAATTTCTTTGGCGTTCTTTGGATTAGCCATGAACAGCTGCGCATCTAATTCTGCATTCAACCAAGCTTGTGCAACATCGGGACGAGCCTTAATCAAATCATAGCGCATGGCCATAAATCCGCCATCACTTGTGCCCATAGAATATCCAGAAGCAACACGCTTAGCCAAACCCTCTTCAATAAGACGTGAGGCAGTAGGTTCCCAGATTACCGCTGCGTCAATCTTCTTGGCGCGGAAGTTACTGGTGATTACTTCAATATTCTGATTTAAATAAGCTTCTGGTTTTACGCCTTCCTTACGCAATGTCTCTTGTACAAAGCGATCTGAGCAGGCACCTTTTGGGGCAGCAATTGTTTTTCCGTTCATCCACTTAACGGCTTCAATTGGACTCCTAAAGTTTGGTGCATCGGTTGATGTCAAAATGACATTACATTGATCCTTACCAAGCCCGAGAACAGCAACTAGACGAATATCGGCAACTTCTGTCTTAGTAGTGGAAACAATGGCGGGCATATCACCCATATATCCAATATGCTGTTTAGCGGCAAGCATATTGTTCACAATGATACTTCCTTGTAATCCAACTTGGAACTCTACCGTGGAACCCTTTGGCAAATAGTTCTCGTAAAACTTTTTATCGCGCATTATCAAACCAGACCATGCTTCTGTGTAATAGGGCTGGTAACCAATCACTAACTTAATTGGCTCGCCGACTTTTCCATAGTCTGCCTGCGCACTAGCTTGAGTTGCTCCAAAACCGAATAATACTGCGCTGGCGGCTGCTAGCGTTATACCTCTTCTCACTTGATTGACGAACATGCTGTCTCCTATTAAGTTTTATTTCTACAACATTTAGATCAATAATTTGCTAAATGAATACCTTATAAATTACTGTATAGGTAGATCAGTTTGCTGTCTATATTTTTAACTTAGGATATTCCCTATATTTCTTTTTTTAAAAGCAGTTCGTCGTCTGCATTGCTCATGATAGCCCTAGTGATCAAAGGGGCTTCTGCCAAGCCTTGAGGCTCTCCCGTAACAATATCCCATTGCCATAAATGCTGATGGCAAGTAAAGACCTTCCCATCGTAGAGGCCCTCAGACAGGCAAACCTCTTGATGTGGGCAAACCCCATCGTATCCATAATATTCACCATCCGATTGAGCTATTAGCACTTTCCCACCATCAATCTCAAAAACTTTGAAACCGTTCTCCGGAATCTCCGATTTTTTACAAATAAATTTTGCCGTCATTTAAATATCACCTAAAAATTTTAACCAAATTTGTCATACAAAATCTCACCAGCCGGTAATTTTGCCTGTAATAACAACGCCCTAAGTGCGCCATCCACCAATGGCGGTGGGCCAGCAAGATATGCCCTAGTTTGGGGGGTTTTCCAAGTATCCATTTGGCGCATGGCAACCTCATGCACAAATCCGTGCTCAAAATCAATGTATTCGTATTGA
>Ga0114975_10001594_pt1 | contig 16019 bp, 24 predicted proteins | sample S_130626_EF_Meta_FD_87031 | JGI IMG/M metagenome (GOLD analysis project Ga0114975, IMG submission 87031) | Freshwater microbial communities from Lake Simoncouche, Canada to study carbon cycling - S_130626_EF_MetaG | ecosystem: Environmental > Aquatic > Freshwater > Lake | place: Lake...
AAACCCAATAATCAAATGGGGGGAGTGGTAGATCAAAAAGCATCTAATGGGAAAATACTATACCAAGGTAAAATTAATTCTGTGTTTACTAGAGTAGCAGAATCATCTTGCTCGAAACCCGAGTACGAAGCAGTATGGGGTAAGGATCAAACAAGCCATGATCTTGCAGAACAACGATTTAAACAAAAAAGAGAATTAACCCCTACACTAGAAAAGATTTTAGAACCCTACGGCAGTGCAGTTGGATGTGTGGGTTTCAATTTAATGCACCCTCCTGCAAAACTATCCATGCATTACGGAATGGTTTCGAAGTATGCTAGATTTCATATGGGAATTATATGTGATCCAGAAGCTAAGTTTCACGTAGGAGATTATGCTCCAAGAGCATGGGAACCAGGAAAGGTGTGGTGTTTTGATGACGGCGATGCCTTTCACGGCACAACGCATAACGGTACAGATTCTAGAGTTATTTTAATTGTAGATTTGGATCGTGTAGCAATTGAAAATTTAAGAGAAGAAGAGCAATGGGGTTAATAGCAGGCGAAATAGATGTAGCATTACCGGACATCACTTTTCAAGAGCTAGACGATTTCTTATCTGCTACTAAATTTAGACATGAACATTCAAAAGCATTTGCTGAAGAACAGACTTACTTTGAAAGAAACGGTAGAAGATATCCATGGGATCGTCGTGTATTAGAGTTTAATGGTATTCCGAATTACAACTATAAAGACGTTACACCATTTAATAGACTAGTTGAAACTATCGATTCATTACCCATAGTTAAAACTAGTAGAATAATTTTATTAATAAGCCAAAAAGAACAAACCGATTATGATTTTAATTTTCATTTTGATCTAGATGCTGGCTACGGTTTTAGATTGTGTTTTGGATTAGATACCAGTAAAACATTTTTAGAAATGTCTAGGCTAAGACCTAACTATCTAGCGCATGGTAGAGAATTAAAAAAGATTGAGCAGACTATGGTAGAAGATAAAGTATATGAAATTATACCTTCTAAATCTAACACAGTATTTTGTATTAATGGCAACGAATATCCACACAGGGTTCCGGTGAATAATAGTTCGGCAAGATTTGTATTGATTGTTAGGGGCAATTTAACATCATTGAACAATGTTAAATTTTTAAAAAGGATCGAAGAATGAGTTTTATTGAATTTGATAAAGAGTTTACAGTACCAGAGGAATTTGATCTTGACATATTAGATTCACTACCTATACATAAGCACAAGTATGGACAGGCTATGGAAGAAAATCCAACTACTCTTTATTGGACCGAGTACCAACCATATCAGCAGGGTGATGGCACTATTTCTTTTGCCAGAAAACTATACTTACAATATCCCAGTGTTGCACAGCATGTAGTTGATTATATTCACAAGTTTTTTCCTACACTACAACTAGATGTTCAGCGAGTAAATTTAATTAAAACACACGGTAGTATTAGACAGCACATGGACGAAAGTAATAGGAAATGTAGTATTAACATCGGAATTAAAAACGCCACCGGTGCTATAACAAAGACTTCGTCAACTAGAAATCATTTTATGTATCCAAGTGTTGCTGAGACACATCAGTGTCAAAACGGACATGCATATCTGTTAGATACAAGTTGCATACATCAAGTCATTGCAACAAATGACAAGCCTAGATATTTGTTTACTTACGGCTTCGGTGAAACGTTTGAAGCAGTTTCTGCTATGCGTGTTAACAGTTGATCTAAAGAATTAGTTCTAAATCTTATAGAAACAATCAATCTGTCTTCAGAAGAATCATTAATTACTCTGTGAAATATTCCCACACGTAATACATGTGGTGAATTTAACATTAATCTATCAATTGTTAAAAGTTTTTCTGGATTTAATGGTTGTATGTAACTACTATACACTCCGTTAGATTCTTGCTTTAACTCACCATCATATTTAAACCACTCTTGCCAATGCATAGATTTAGGGACAAAAATTGGAATATTTAATGCCCAGTAATCTGTATTGTATTTCTCCCCATCTAAATGAACTCCTAGAGTCCTACCAGCTGGTGTATAAAAGAATCTACATGAAGCAATTAGTGCATTATTGTTTTTAAAGAATTGATCAACTACATCATACAATTCTAAAAAATTTTCACGATTCCAGTCTTTAGGAAACGCCTGTAACGATGTTCCTGTATGTTGATCTCTATACAACTCTTGCAGCGATTTCTGTATCTCAGCAAAATTATCAATATGGAATCGAATATAATTTTTATTCATAGGGCAACGTTAATACAAATCTAGCTTGAGCAACATAATCATCATTAGACAAATGATCGATATTTGTTCTATACATTAAACGTTCTAAATCGCTATCAAATTCTAACTTAGTTCTATTGTGTACAAATGGCCAATTATCATAAATGATAATATCGAATTCATCCCATTTATGTGTGTAGACTAATTCTTTTTGTTCTTGTAGATTTTTAAGATACGGTCCTAACACAGGTTTAGGAATTTGTTCTTCGCCGTGTACTTTAACAGATTTAATCCATGCATCATTTATATTTCTTTCAGTATCGCAGAAAAAGTTTAATCTCAATGATGGTAGTTTTGTTATAGGATGTATTTTAATAAAATCGTGTTCTTGTATATCACTGTCTTTTTTCCACCAGCTTTGCTGAATAATTTTTATGTTAGGAATTTGTTCTTTTAACTCTGTTGGTAAACAATTAATGCCGTGTTCGATGTTTAACCAAGAAGTTAATCCACTATCAGGATGAGGATTATTAACCATCCAGATAGAACGCATTGGAAATGGCTTGTCGAGTTTGTTTGGGATATCAGAATGCCATTTCATTTCATTCATGCCTAACTTACCGCTAATTTTATTGCTAATAGGACTGATAACAAATTTAAAATTTTTAACTATTACCGGTTCTGTCTTTTCGTGACTATACTGATAATCTTGTTCTCCCCATAATCTTCCAAAACTTGCACAGAGTTTTGCATAGTTGGCTTTGGTAAATTTCATACGCTTGAAGACAATTAACTGCCTAGCATACATCATATCTCGCCAATAGCCGGGTGTTTGTTTAAAAACATCTAAGGGATTATCAAACTCAACAATAGTTCCCCATTTATCATTAATCAGTGTTTGCTTCATGTGAGCCTAGCGTCAACTATTAAATTAATTCTATCTTTTGAAGAACTATTTTTTAACCAATGGGGCACATGATTATTGACCCAATACAGTTTGCCTTTTTGTAATAATACATCTTCTTCACGAATGTGAAATACGTTTTCGTCATCTACTTGATCGATAACAAAATGAAATCTGTCGTAATAGTCGAAATATGCACCTTCGTCTGTATGTAGTCCTATTTCGGAATTAGCAGCATGATTGCTAAAAAAGATGCGACCAAACTCAACGGTAGATGCACCGCTATTTAATAGTGAAGTTCTGAGCCATTCGACTAATTCTTGAAATAGAGGATATGATGTCAAAACTTTACTATTAGTAATTGTAGTAACTTGATTCCATTCGTTAGTACTAGTAAGGTTTGATGTTGCTGGAGGTATCGGTTGTCGAAGGGCAACCATTTTAGTGTGCTTAAGTGCCTCGGCCATGCGCTGGCGACTAGTATTGATATTCCATAAAAAATCCACCTGTGGATTTAGAAAGAACTTTTCTATTCTATCTGCTAGATCGAGATTAGTTGCTATTTCGAATGAATTGTTTTCAAATGATGTTAATTTATAGGGAGAGAACATAGTCAACTATTTAAGTAAAATGTTTGTCCAGTCCAGTTTTTTCTAAGAAAGATTTTGAAAAGAGTCCATCAATTCTTAGACTAAATCCCATACATTCCCCAGGTTCTCCGCCGTGCCATTGATGATTATCAAATGTACATACATAGCCATTTACAAAACACTTTTCATTTGTATCTTCGTCGTAGACAAAGAAATCTTTTTGTTTATTAAATCGTATCCATATATACTGATCGTTGTGTGTTCGATCAGCATAATCTCTATGAATGGGTGTAGAGTTGCCTTCTGGATTTATGAAAAACTGTACTCTACCTATTTCGTCAAATATGTTTTGAGATCTAACCCAATCAAATATACATTCAAAATCTTTCTTAATAGCAGTATCTTCTGTCTCTTTAGATAGATGTTTAAGGTGAAACTTTCCGCCGTTGCCTCCCGATGAATTAGATATTGCCCTAACTGTAAGAGTATAATTTAAAGATCTGCTTTTTGTTGTTAGTAGTGTATACAATAATTGTTGATCATGTGTCAGTGACGACCAGCTGTTGTTTAACTCTTCTGGAATTTCCTGATTCACATTAATCCAGGAAGTTTTTACCTCTAGATATTTTTCTTCTTCTAACCAAGTCTTTAATGCAGGATTAACGGGACCAGAAAATGCTACTGAAATATGATTTTTATTTTTTGCTATTCCTAAGGCTACATATTTTTCTAAATTTTGCAATGCATTTGTATCTACAAATTTATCTAGTTCAACTATTGGTTTTCCTAATATAGGTGCATAAATCATGATATTCCTCTATTTTTAAATTTGTTTTCAATGTATTGTCTACCTTTAAGACGAATCGAATCTTTTAGTAATTGTGGGATTTTGTCGTCGGTGTCTTCTGGCAAATCTGCAAATTTAACAAAATAATTATTTTTATTTCTTGGTCTAAGATCATTAATTTTATTGTTAACGCCTGTTAGAATCTGTTCTGCCTCTGTTACGGTCATTGTGTCGTGTTTCCAATCATGGCTACCTCTTAAGGTATCTATATTGACTATTTGAACACCGTATTTTTCGGGGTTCTTAGACATCTCAGAATGCCACGTTGTGTACTTTGTATTGGGGATCGATAGTTCTTTAAAATGAACTTCCTCCCATAAATTAGGATTATCTAAAAACCATTGAACTGTTTCATCAACTGAGTCTTTGCTTTCCCCAGGTAAGCCAATAATCATTTCAAACAATAACCAAGATTCCGGATGAAGTTTTTTTAGTTCTGTTAGTGCTATTTTTAGTTTTTCAGGATCAGCACCTTTGCCAATTTTTTTACCTGCATTTCTGTTAAATGTTTCTACTCCAAGACTAAAATATTTCCAACCAATTTTGTTAACTAGTTCCATCATTTCCGATTTAGAGGCCAGTAAGTCTAATCTTCCGTATGCCCAAAATTCAAACGGTGATACTTCGTCGTATATCTCTTTTAATAATTGCATTTTTTCAACAGTATCATTAAACGTATCATCCATAAACAAATATCGATTACTCTTGTATTTTTCTTGATACAATTTAATATCTTCTAATAGTTGGGCCTTAGGACGAACATAATCATTTTTAGTTTTGCCATTTAGAGGAAACGCACAAAATGCACATTTAAATATACAACCTCTCGAAACTTCTAAAGGCAATACTTCGTTTGGTTGTATATAATCAGTTTCATGAAATACTGTTTGTATATTGCTAGCATCACTAACTGGATACATCTTTTCACAATTGATATTTTTTGAAATGTATGATTGTTTTTCTCTATATATCAACTCAATCAGTTCTTCCTCGTAATTTAGTTTATCAATTTTTCCAGATAGGAAATCGCTGATAGCAATAATGGCAGCATCGGCATATCCTGTAACTATATAATCTGGACTGTATATATGCTTCATTCGTTCGGCTCTTGAACCACCAATAATAGTAATAGCACGTTTTTTAATCTCACTAAAAAACCAATAATCTTTTTCGTTGAATCTAGTTAATTTATCAGGCCATGCTCTCTGACCAAATTCTATTTCGTGTTTGCCATGTCCGCTAAACGTACTACTAAATCCAATCCATAGGGGTGTAGGCCCGATATCAATATATTGTAAAATTTCTTCGGGAGTCCAGCTGTCTAAAAAATCAATTACTTCAACAGTGTATCCAGATAGCCTCAATTCAGTAGCCAGCCGGTATGCTCCTATAGACCTAGGACCAGTTGATGCGGGGCTATCGGTTAAAATATAAATCATTTAAATTTTATTATGTTCAATTATTTAAGTCAGTTTGTATCACTGATTTAATTTTTTCTAGTACTGCGTTTGTTACCAAGTCGCTTCTGCATTGTAGGAATTTATTTTGAGGATTCTTAGCGTTAGAGCATATGCCATCGGCAACTGGTAAATCCCAAGCATGGGTAGCATCTTCAAAATGTTTCCATTCTTTAGCATCAGTCAATACACTTGATGCACAGTGTTCGATATTTGTGGCATCATCTTTACCTGCTGTAAAAACATATACAGGACTATGATAAGGACCTAAGTTTGGTGCTAGCCACGGTTCACTATCCAAGTGTGCAACATAATTTCCGTATCGATTTTTAGGATACTTTCCTCCATATTGAGGAGCTTCTCGGCATACCGGATACACGCTAAACGAAGAACGGATTTTACCCTTAACTTCCTTAGTTATGAATGGGTCGTCTGTCATAATACGTAATGCCAACCAACCTCCAATACTGCCACCATAAACATAAATGTATCTCGGATCTACTTCTGGTTGTAATGCTAACCAACGTTGGGCAGCAATAATATCCAGTACCATAACGTTCACTCCGAATTTAGTTGTGGTAGCATGATTTTCAAACTTTCCACGACTCCAGAAGCTGTCTAAAATTAACACATTTGCATTAAGATTATTTTTAAACCATTCAGCAGATTGAAATTCAATTGGATTAACCCCATGTCCACCGTGCATGATAATTATTGTTGGAACTTTGTCCTGTTTTTTATTAGGGTTCCAACTAGAAAATAATTTACCTTTTTGATTATAAGATTGAAAATTTCGTTTGAAATGATTTAAATTATATTTTTTTAGTTGTCGCTCGTAATTATAGATATCATACGGGCGTTCCGGAATTTGAAATGTTTCGTCAATTTCTGGTTGCCAAAAGTCAATTGTTTTTTCGGATAATGTTTGGTCAATACCCCAGAAAAATGCATTGGCATTGATAGAAAATAATAAACAAAAAACAGCAAATACAATTTTCATTTAATTCAATCTGTGTGTTATAGTACAACTATTATAACACACATGTATCAAAATGTCAATTATAAGACGGTGTTATTAATTCCCAAGGATCTCTGGTAAATCTAAAAGTTAGTGATATTCGTTTATCGGTTGAATCATTATGAACCGAATGTATTTGTTTGGTATTGAATATAACCGGTTTATGTAATGTATATCGATCTATTTCTTCCAATACTGCTGATCGATAACTAGTGAAAGGTAATCCGTTAGCTTGTACTACATAAGTTGGTTCTCCACTAACTAATTTATAGAATGCGGTATATGTTAGTACAGTATTATGTATTCCTATGTTTATTGCTAAATCAAATGGCTGTATGTCAATATGGGCTCCCCCAATGCCGGCGCCGGGTCCGTGAACAACCAATGCTGCTCGTCTTACGGTTAATTTGTTAGAATCAAAATATTCTTTGATTAATTTGCAGTTTTCTAATAATTTATCTACGTCAAGATTAGTAAATGCACTTTCACTTTCTGTAAAATTATTAAACACATATTCTTTAAGTTGTGCCTGAATATTAACAATATTTACAATATTTAAATGCTGCCATACAAAGTCTTTCATAGGTTAATAAAATCATCTAAGGGTCTGGTGCTAGTTAAACAATAATCATTTCCAAATTTGCTAACGCTTCGTTCTAACAATGAGTCGTATTTTTTCCAATCGATATTAAAGGTCGATAATATCAATAATATTTTTCGTTTAGCCGGATCATGGAAACTTCCGTGTTTTGTTCTTAAATTATTCCAAACAAATGTATTTGTAGTTTTGGGAATTTTACAATAAAATAACGGATTGCTTTCGTCCCACTCTGTGTCAGGAAGAGACTCTCCTGTATAAAGAGTAGGACCTGGATTCTCATCAAAAGACATAATTCTAAAGGCCAATGGAACGTCTATAAAATGATTATGATCACGATGCGCCTTAACTTTGTTTGTGCTACTCCACATGTTAATGTTATGTATTGTTTTTAACGGTAGGGTATCCATAATTTGTTGATACATTTTTGGAAACTTTGTAAACCATTCGGGTTGATTGTTTAACGACCAAATAAGAGAATTATCTGGATCTCCCTGAGGGAAAACGTTCACGGATATAAAACCACCATATCCTTTTTGATTATTTGCAACATCTTCTTTAAGTTTTTGAATAGGGGTAGCTTTTTCAAAATACCATTCGGAAAATAGATCATCGTGGATTACAGGAATGTCTAAGGGTGTATATAACAAATGTCCCCATTTACGTTCGAAGTTTACAATATCTTCCTTGCTGTATTGTGTTAGCTGTTCATCTCGCAGTTGCGTAAATGTTTCTTTTTCTGTCATATTAATATCCACTAGTTAAAATCAAATGCAATCTGGGAACATCGCTGTCATTGAAAAAATTATGTCCTAAGATTACCGGATTTAGATACCATACAGTTCCGTCTGCTGCCATGTGTAAACTGCAATCTGTTTTCTTATATCTAAAATGCCAATAGCATTGTTCATTGGTTATTATAGGAATATGATATCTATGAGGAGTGTGTTGATCAACATGCATCTCATAACTTTTCTTTGGAGAAAGCCAAACCAGCTGGCATCGTCCTTGAAACTTTTGACCATGCCGTGCAAATATGACCGACATTAATTTGCCGATATATAAATTTTTTATTTCTGCTAGCATTGTTGAAAAATCATTTTCAGAAACATTCTGTTCTTTAATGAAATCATGTTGTTGTCTATAGGCAAATGCACGATCGTTGCCGGTTAATTTGGGCAAGTGAGTAAGATTTATTGCCCAACCTAGATCGGTTTTACACTTTTCGTTTATGTATTCCTGTGTGATATCAAATGCAGATAATATAGTGTTAACATCTTTTTTTAGCTGCTCTACATTTGCTCTAATCCTTATAGGAAAACATAACTCTGGAATCTTGTCTATTAAAGGATATTGCATATTGATATTTATTTGTTAAATGAGTATTAATAATTAAAGAACAAAATTATGTAGTTTTTCTAAAACAACAGGATAAGATGGATTTCCTAGAAATTTTATAGTCATACTATGTCTAAAAGTTCCATTAGGTCCAACTATATGATGAGGCATCTGAGTGTTTATTAAAGACGGAATTTTATTGTTCCATACAACCAAAGGGATAGTCCCTATTGGAAACTGCCAATTTGTATAATGCTTTTTATCTGTTTCTTTTTTAAACTGTGCAGTTCCGTGAGTAGCATCATAAAATTCAACTCCGGTGTTATTATCATCAAGTACCCAATTTAATCCAACAAGTCTTTTCGATCCACGATAATTTCCATCTGTGTGTGGGGGCTCTGATTTTTGATTGTCAACGGACCAACGCCATACATTGATCTTTTCTACAATTAAATCAGAATTATTAATCAAATTCTTAACTTCTAATTTTAAAATAGAATCGTCTAAATTCAAAGACTGATCTTTAGTAGATACAAGATCGAATAAATTTAAAACATAATCAATATTATACAGTGGATTTATAGGAAACTGCATTGGCGTTAGGACATTATGATATCTCATATTAGTATTTACTTACTAGAAACTCTAGCCAAAAAAATAGGACCCTAAGGTCCTATTACTTATATATTAATTACCAATCTTTTACATCTGTGATATTTACTTTGGTATCGTTCTCTTCAAATAAATCAAACGAAACACATATACCAGCACCGATTCCGCTAGAGTAATCAACTTCGATGGTAAAACGATTAATCTCTTTAAAGTGATTAACAATTTCGTTAAGTTTCCCAATTTGATCTCGATTTAATACCAGGACAGTTTTCTTAGTTTTTTTAGTTTTCATCTTAAATTATATCCATGTCAATTAGTGTACCAAATTTCATTAAAGCCTTCTTCTTCAGTTGGCATTTCAAAATTCCAAACCATGTCAAACAATACAGCCTCTGGGATAACTTTACCCGGACGAGTTGCTAATCTACGTTGATGCTCTTCTTCGTCGGGTGTCTGGAACACCACAGCAATATGCTCATAGTCCGGCAACATCCGAAACTTCTTGGCACGACTAGCAACGGTAGTACTAGTCTGATCCCAGATTACAGTATGTCCAAGCTCACGTGCCCTTACAACTTGTTCAGCCATTAGGTTAACTGCTGTGGGCATGTAATCCGCAAACACTTCGGAATAAGTTTTACCTTGTGCTCTAGCATAGTCTTCTACAAATGTATCTGTACTAACTATAGTCAATCCTAATGCCCAGTCTTGGTTAGAGACCCAAGTAGATTTTCCGCTAGCTGGGACCCCAATAAGTTGATAACACTTTGGCATGATACTCCTTACATCGTAGGGCCGTTGCCGGACTTAAATCCAACTGTGCCACCTTCGGCTTCGATTCGTGCAATAACTTCTTCGAATAAGATAGGTGCAAAGTCAGTTTGTTCAACGCAGACACAATGATAACGAACATCGTTTTCGTCGCTGTACAGGATTTCTCCTGTTCTAGCATCAACTCCACGAGCTTTTTTCACACGATTAGCGTGTAAGTGTCCATGAATGTTAACGCCAAAACGACCCATTGAATCTGAGTGTAACGGAATATGACTAAGGATCATACCGTTCATAACGTGATAAGCTCTAAGTTCTCTAAAGTGTTCACGATAGTCCGTGTCTTTAAAGATATCGTGATTACCACGAATTAAAACTTTGTCGCCGTTAAGTCTGTGCATGATGCTTAACGCTTTACGGTTGATGACAACATCGCCTAAATGGTAGACCTTGTCAGTAGGTTTTACCCGTTCGTTCCATGCCTTGACCATTGCTTCGTCCATTTCTTCTGCAGAGTCCCAGGGGCGCAACTTTGTAACACCGTCGTTACGTGTGAAGCGGCAAACACCCATGTGTCCAAAGTGCGTGTCGCTGACTAAAAATACACTAGGCATATTACCCTCCTTTCTTAAATATTGTTTGTAAATGTTCGCCAATCATCAATGTTTGGCTTTTCGTTTTCATCGTAGGTCCAGCCCAGAGTCTTCATCATGCGATGCTTGACCAGTAAGTTAGGACTACGGAATCGACCAGTGTCTTCAAAGCCCATCATTACACCAAGCTCGCAAACTGCACCACTACGGCAGATACCTGCAAAGCAATGAACAACTACGTTCATTTTATTTTCTAATGCATGTTGTAGTAGTCGAACAAGCTCATCTGCCTGTTCTTGACTACAGCGCATTGCTTCGTCTAGAGCAAAGTCTTTTTCTTCAATATCTAAAAATTCAAAGTTATGAATTTCTTTAAACTTGTGTGCTGGTACAGGTCGCCAGCTTGCCGGGTCAACGATGCTAATCAGCATGCTGTTCTCACCGGCTTCGTGATGAAACCTTTTTGGGATATCATCTGCTGCTACATTTTCAATCCACGGCATGATAGCCCCTTAGGTTATAACTTGTTAGTACGTTTCTTTGACAATATCAAATTCTTCTTTTGGCCACTTGGCTTTAAATTCATCTGTCTTAACGTATTCATTATACGATTTAGCTTCAAAAAACATTTTATGGAAAACTGTTGTAAACGTTCCCTTTGGATGAATTGTTAAATAGATTGATTTTGCTTTGCCGGCCATTGTATGTCCTTTTGTATAATGTAAGTATGTATTATACGTTCAACTAACAATGTTGTCAACTGTTAATTGATGAGCTGGAATTTTTAATTAGGAACAATGTGACCTCGGGACCATCAAGAAGAACGCAATCTTTAGGATATTTGTTTTTTTTGCTGTTCCAAGTAGAATTTCCAACTTGTGTGACGCCAATCATTTTAGAACTAATTTTGTGTACAATGCCGACTACTAGTGTATTGCCAAAAGGATAAGCAACACAATTGCCTATTTTTAATTCTCGCCCCAATATATCTCTGTGCAATATAGATTCTTTCGACATTTTATAATCGATAGGTTACACGACCTTTTGTTAGATCGTATGCACTGACTTCTATTTTAACTTTGTCACCTAAGATAATTTTAATCTTATGTTGTTTAAGTTTTCCACCGGTGTAGCAGGTAATGGGATTAGGAACGTTATCTATCTTTACCCTATACATACTACCGGGAAGAACTTCTTCAATCATACCGGTTAATTCAATTAAATCATCTTTTGACATATCTTCGCTTGGTCCATGTGTAATGGTCTCCGTTTGGCAATTTACCGTTGTTAATAGAGTCGGCCCCAAATACTCCGACTATTTTCATATCGTTACTGTTTATAGTAACTAGTATACCTAAACTTTTAGCAAATATCATTGCATCGTCTAGTGTGTTTACTTCTTCTTCAAAATCGACACCAGCTGTGTCTTTCCAATTTACTTTGTACATCTTTATATTATATAGTTATTTTTATTTTTTGTCAACGTATTTAATCACTAAATATCTGTATGAAAATTTTAAAACACAACCAGTCAATAGATTTAAGCAATACTATGTATCCATCAGTAATACATAATGTTTTCACTACTGATGCCTCCAGTACCATTACTGTACCCGAATATGCATCGTGTTACGGTTATGTTGTTCAAGGATCGTTTTCAGCAACATTAGCTGAGGACGATGTGCGTTTTGTAGATTCGGGAAAGTATTTTTGCCTAACAGGACGAGGCAGTAGTTTAGTATTAGACTTCAGTGTAGACACGCAAGTTGCAGTGTTTATTAGATATGGATTCAAAGGGCAAAATCAAATCGGTGGTCCTGTTGAAGAATCTGGAAGATTAGTTTACATTGATAACTGTTCAGACAGCTTATTAATATATCCACCACGTCTTGGGGATGCTAGTTTAAATCACTTGCATTTTCCCAAGAGGATAGATCAAAGTTTTCACATACATCCTAGTATTAGACTAGGAGTTGTGTTGTCAGGACAAGGAATTTCAGAAGTTAAAACTGCCGACGGTGTCGAAAGCATTAACTTACTTCCGGGTGCAGTTTTTGTATTAGAAGAAAGAGAAAATCACAGATTCAAAACCAGCGACAGTATTATGAATGTCATAGCTTTTCATCCAGACGGTGATTGGGGTCCAACAGACCACAATCATACCATGCTGAATAGAACCTACGTTACTAAGTAATTTAAGATTACTCGTCGTCCTCTGGAGGATTTGCTAGCGGACTTGTTGACGGTTTCTTTTTAGACCATGACGAATAACTAGCACCATCAACCCTACCACTTACGTTGGGTTTAATCTTTTGAATTACTCCGCCCTTGTCGAGAAACTCTTGTATTGCAATTTCACTTGAATTATTTTCTTTAATCATATTTTTCCTTTTTATAATTGGTCCGGCTAGCAGGAATCGAACCCACATTCGCGAGGTAGAAGCTCGCTGTATTATCCATTATACTATAGCCAGAATTGGAGCGGGATAGGAGAATCGAACTCCTGACTAAACCTTGGCAAAGTTTCGTTTGACCATTAAACTAATCCCGCATTATTGATATTCTACATCTACTGCTAGAATAAATCTATAATCGTAACTCTGAACAATTCCCGGCCTATGCCATTGATCACTTGGATAAATTAACCAATTACCATCTGTTGGGCGAACAAAATATTTTCCTTCGGCATTAGGCCCATTTGGTGCCATCTCTGTGCCGCAATAGTCTCTGTCTTTGACATCTTCTGGAATATGAAGATAAAAGATACCACTTAACATTTTACTGTTAGGATTCTGCGGATGCCAATGATTATGCCAAAGATTATCTCTATTCTCAACACCTTCTAGATTTGTCATGAAGCTCCAAGCCATCATGTTAGACACTTTTACTTCTTTGCCTAGATACATGAATACACTAAACAAAAAACTCATTCTGTATTTTAACCACACTGCTTCGGGTCTTGAGAACATGTTTTCTTTAGTTTGATACTTAGGACTATTTGTAAAGTAGTTCCCATCAGCGATAATATTCTTTATAATGCCTATGGCTTCTGTATTATCTGCTTGACTGATCGTAGAACTAAAATCAAATTTTCTAAAAGTATCGTTTTGGTCTATGACATTCATATTATTTTGGAGCGGGGTAACAGAATCGAACTGTCAGCATTAGCTTGGAAGGCTAAGGTATTACCACTATACGAACCCCGCATTGTCTTTTTATTTACCGCTGGTTATACTACTATAAACTAATCCTGGATCTACTTCGAGGGATTAATTATCTGAGCATAATTTAATTCTGCTCTTTCGTTGCCGTTCTTTTTTATAATTGAATTCATGTTAACAGATCCATGAGTTGCATTTAATATCTGATCATCTGTAAGATTATGAAACCAGGCCTGCGCCAATGACCAACCTGCAAATTGCATATATTTAGATGACTCACTATTACAGTCTGCAGCAATCTTGTTTGCTTGTTCCCTAGTCATTCCTAGATTATTAGTCCAATCCAACCAGTGCTCATTAGGAACTTCAAAAGTTTTAATTCCGTATGCAGCTGGATCTTTTTCAAATAAGCTATACGCTTCTCCTGAAGAACCGTTTGCTAATCCTAATCCATTAAAGGTCCAACTATGGAAATATCGATATCTATTAGCAATTAAGAACTCATTGGTTTGATAGACCTCTTCTGCTGGCTCATGGGGTAGTCCTACAATAAAACTTGAATGTAATTTTACATTACTAGTTCTCAATTGCTCTACTACTTCTAATACTCTATTAACATCCATGCCTTTACCGATTGTTTTTCTTGCCTGATTATTCATAGATTCTATTCCTAAATGAGCACCCTTTAGACCAAGTGATACTAATTTAGGAATCATGTCTACTTTGGTTACTAGTAGTTCGGGTCTAATGTATCCTACAAATTCAAATTTAGGCAATTTAGCAATATCAATTGCTCTTTTTACAATATCTAATTTTTCGTAACTATCGTTAAATGTATCGTCAGATATAGTATATCTATATGTGCCAAACAATTCATAATTTCTAGCAAGTTCTTTGGCTAGACTTTCCGAGGATCGAATATAGTCATAGCTTTTTTTACCTAGGAAAGGATGTGTGCAAAATGCACATTTGAAAATACAACCTCTACTAACTTCTAATGGCATGGGCTGATATTCAAGAAAGTTATCTTCGGCTTTAAAAATGGTTTCTAAATCATCCATGTCAAGTACTGGATAGTGAGTATCAGCTTGAATAACTTTAACGTTGGCATTTTTCCAATACTTTAAATTTACATTATTATCAAACAAATAGTCTAACAATTGAATAAATGCAATGTCACTAAAACCAGTTATAAACCAATCAGAGTTATTAAACAATAATGGAACTATGTTGATTTTAGTACCACCGGTTACAACAGTTACATGCGGGTGTATTTTTTTAAATTTATCAAAAAATGATTGTGTGGCCCAACAGTTGGCTGAGTTATCGTAATGCCTATCAAACCAAGCTGCACTTATACCTAATACTTTTGTTTCTGCCGAGATTAAACCACTGAGCAAATTTAACATTTTAGATTCGTCAAATGCCCATGCATAGTCAACTACCTTTAATGTATAACCCGAGTTCTCAGCCGCTGTTCGAAGTCTGAACGGGCCTAATGGTCTTCCTAATTTGTCATAGGAGATTCCGCCTACTATTATAACATTAAACATATTGAGTATTTATGGTATAATATTTTATTGAATTATTGATAGTAATATTAAAGATTTGGTTAACTCATTGAGTGGCCACCCGAATGTCTATAGCACCCGCTTTTTTTGTCCAGCCTAACATGGCATTCGTTATTGTTCAATTTTGTAACCTATAAAATTACCTAATCTTATTACAATAAACAATGTATCTACGATACACAATGTATACCATTCCACTAGTACACACATGCCTTTCGGTTGTTTTCGAACGTTTACTACTATCAATAAAATTGGTCGGAGTACAAGGATTCGAACCTTGGACCCCCTGGTCCCAAACCAGGTGCGCTA
>Ga0114975_10001595_pt1 | contig 16017 bp, 12 predicted proteins | sample S_130626_EF_Meta_FD_87031 | JGI IMG/M metagenome (GOLD analysis project Ga0114975, IMG submission 87031) | Freshwater microbial communities from Lake Simoncouche, Canada to study carbon cycling - S_130626_EF_MetaG | ecosystem: Environmental > Aquatic > Freshwater > Lake | place: Lake...
GGACCACCCCTGGATTTCCACCGGCTTCCGTTTCTTCCAATAGTTCGAGCCGAGATCAATGGGGCCCGCCGCCGCGCCGCGATTTCTGGAGGCCGCGGCAGTCTGGTAATAGGCCTCCCAGCCCCGCCGAATCAGGTCGAGCGGAATCACGTGCTTTCGGAAGCGGGCTAAAAGCTTCTTTTGACCAGTCGATTCATCGAGCCCATAGACGTCCACGTCCTCGTCATAGATCGTGTCGGCATCCGCCTCCGTGAAATAGGCACCCTCCTTAGCCTTGATCTGATCATTTGTCATAGCCGGCTTTAAAACAACGGTCTTTACCTTCTCCCGTACGTCCCGCACCTTGGAAGGAAGCTGAAGCCCCTCATAGATTTCTGGCTTGAAGGTGTGATCCTCCATCTTACTCTGTGGGCCGATTTAACTCTCACCCCGTGTGCTCCACCACAAAAGTGATCCGGTCAAAAAGGTTAGTCCAGCGCCCACGAATCCACCCTTTAACATTGAGCGGATATCGACCTCATCCAGAGTGTCCTGATTGATTATAGGTGATTTCTCGCGCGCCCCAATCCGCTTATAATAGTATATCACCTCCATCTCGGATAAAACAGGCTTTCCAAGCGTCTTGTTAACCTCATTGTGCAGATTGACCGTCCAGCGAAACAGATCAATGCGCTTATCCAGATGGGGCGAGATCGGATACTTTTGAATGTGGACCTGGTAATGATTTCTACAGATTGGGCACGGGATAAGATGACCCAGGGCCTCGAAGAACTCCTTAGCGGCCCGCTTCTGGGTATAGTTCGGTTCATTCGAATATCCGAGTGCCGTAATATGAATCGTGTGCCAGAAAATCGGACCCCAGACCGTAGGAGGTAGTCTCATCTTAGTTATAACTCGGAAAACATGGGATTGGTCTAAACGCAAGCCCATACTCATATCAGGGTTAGACTGTTGCCATGCAACAGGTCTATAAATTACGACAAATGTTACACTGTATAAACTGTTCGGAAGCCGGTCATATATCAAAACAGTGTTCCAAACCCATTGTCAGTTTCGGATGCATCGCGTTCCGGGTGGATGCGAGCTGGAATCAGGTCGACGATATTCTGGCAGGGCACGACGCGATTCGGCCACCCATTCAATATCTCATGATTCAACGAAGAGACAGCATCGGCTTCGTCGATTTCATGCGTGGGAAATATCGACTGGGGGACCACGAGTATATTGTGAAACAGATCGAAGGTATGACCCGGGACGAGCGCGACCGGCTTTTAAACAAGCCCTTTGATGCGCTATGGGACGACTTATGGGGGCTGCCACAGGACGGCTTTCATGCCTATAAGGCAGAGCGGGAACATGCGCGCCAGAAACTGGAGGCTCTGAGGACTGCGCATCCGCCGCTTTCGGATATTATTGAATCGACGCCCCTAGTCTACGCAACGCCCGAATGGGGGTTTCCGAAGGGGCGGCGCGACATGCATGAGAGCGAATATGCCTGCGCATTTCGCGAGTTTTACGAGGAGACGAATCTGTCGGAAAAGGATATTTGCCCGATTCGGAATCTGACACCTCTATGCGAGGCCTTCACTGGATCGAATTCCATCCAGTATTCTCACAAGTACTTTATGGCCTACGTGAATCCGGTGCCAGCGTCCCGAGTCGCCATGGTACCCGAATCCGTGAATCCGCACATGAGCCGCGAGATTGGGGATATTCGGTGGTGCTCTTTGGCAGAGGCGTTAGCGCTTATGAGGCCCGCTCATGTCGAAAAGCAGCTGGTTCTGAAGCAGGCGGATTCCTTGCTAAAGAGCATGTTTCCTGTTTTTATAGGGCCTGCGTAACGTCGTGAACATAAGTTAAGCAGAGTGCTTAGTAGATGGATGAGCGGACGAATGCTGAACTCCTGGAACTCTGGGAGTCGGAGCCTCTCAGCACACGCGACGCTATGATCCCAGTCCTAAAAGAAAGAGGCCTCGTGCCGTCCGAGTTCGACACCTATGATAATATAGAGTCCGAATACGGTCTCTATCCCGATACGGAGGACCCAGAGTTTACTCAGAAACTCTTACAGAAGCGCGAGTTCTCCGAGACGAAGCAGCCGACAATCACGGACGCGGATTTCGAAAAGTCCGCCTGTGATCCCGAGGGCGAGTTCGAACTCACGGCGGTCCAGCGCTTCGTCGGCCGCTTCATGTCGCCTGAGTGCCCCTATACGTCCGCGCTCCTTTATCACGGCGTCGGTGTTGGAAAGACTTGCGCGGCGATCACGATTGCCGAGAGCCATCTTCGCATGTTTCCGCGGAAATCGGTGTTTATTATCGCACCGCGCACCATCCAGTCGGGATTTAAGCGTACCATATTCGACGACGAGGCTCTGCAGATACCTGAGGACGGGCCGAATCAGGCCAGAGGCTGCACCGGCAACTCCTATCTGAAGCGCTCAGGAACGGAGTACGAGCGGGATCGAGCTCTTATCAGTCGCCGCGTCACACAGTCCATCAACAGCCGCTACAGAATCATGGGCTATCTGCAGTTTTATCGGTATATTGAGGATATTGTGAAACAGGCGCCCAAGGGACCGGATGGAAAGCAAAACGAACTGGCGATCATTGATCTTTTGAGACGCGAGTTCTCGGGTCGCCTCGTGATTATTGACGAGGCCCACAATCTACGCGACACGCCAAAAGAGACGCCGCAGGAGAATATCGACTCTCCCGGCGAGGTCGAGCTCACGGAGACGCAGGCGGGAAAGCGGCTCACGCCGAGCCTTCACCGCGTTTTAAATGCGGTGGATGGGCTCAAGCTGGTTCTTCTGACGGGCACGCCCATGTACAACTCCCACATAGAAATCGTCTTTCTTATGAATCTCATCCTACAGAATGAGAAAAAGGCGACGCTATCCGAAAAGGATATTTTCGGGCCCACCGGATTTATTACGAGAGAAGGCAAGGAGCGCCTCGGCTATTATGCCAGCCGCTACGTGAGCTTCATGCGCGGCGAGAATCCGCTGACCTTTCCTGTGCGGCTTCGGCCACGCAACATTGTGCTCGACTCATGGCCCCCCACCGATATTAAAGGTGAGGAGCTATCTGACAAGACCCGGGCCGATATGATAAAGCTCCCCTTTGTGAATGTGGAGTTTGAGGGCGCGGCCCTGGAGAACTATACGCGGATTTCTGAAGAGGCGATCGAGAGAGGCCTCACTCTGCCGAGCCTGGACGAAATGACACAGCGCGGAAACTGGATCTTTCCTGAAGGCTCCTTTGACTCTGCCTTTGAAGAGCGCGGCTCAGGCTACAAGGCGATCGGTGACGCCGGCTGGCTTATAGAGGATCAGCTTGCAGAAGTCTCACCGAAGGCCGCGCTCACTATACGCCGTGCGGCAACGTGCAATGGTATCGTGTTCGTATATAGCCGCTTTATCAAATCTGGCGCTACACCCCTGGCCCTGGCCCTCGAGGCAAACGGCTATACGCCATGGAACCGCGAGAAGCTATTAATCGACGGAATCCAAGGAGACCAGGGGCGCCAATGTGCCGTGTGCCCTTTAAGAGAAAAGGGTCATAAGGGACATCGGTTCGTTCCTGCCAAGTATATCCTGATAACGGGTCAGGCGAATCTGTCACCCAATAATGCTGCGGCGATCCAGGCCGCGCGCGCGAAGACCAATATGAATGGTGGCGAGATCAAGATTATTATTGGATCCCAGGTGGCGTCCGAGGGTGTCGACTTCCGATTCGTGCGCGAGATCTATGTATTTGACAGCTGGTTCCACTTGAACAAGATGGAACAGGTTCTAGGACGTGGTATCCGTACCTGCTCGCATGCGGCGTTGCCCAAGGAACAGCGAAACTGCACGATTCATCTTCTCGTCAACACCTTTGAAGGCAATCTCAAAGAGACGGCCGACATGTACATGTATCGAGTGGCTCTCCAGAAGGCTGCCCAGACTGGCGCGGTGACACGGACTCTCAAAGAATACGCCGTGGACTGTAACCTGAATCGCGACGCGATTGTGATCAGCGGGTTAAAGCTACACACACAAAAAGATTCGCAGGGTCATGATCGTAAAGACGTGAATCTGAACGACACGCCCTTTACGAATATATGCGACTGGATTGAGACTTGCGATTATGTCTGTAAGGTACCCGCTATTATGAATGCGGAGACAGATGACATCAGCACCTATGATGAGTACGCGGCCAAGTGGCACGAGTCGCAGCTGAAGGCCGCCATAAAGAAGATGTTCACGGAAACGGGTCAACCCATGTTCCGACTGGAAACGATTATGGAGAACTTCTCGGCAGTTCCTTCGAGGGCTATATCATCGCTTCTTATGGAAATCGTGGGGAATCAATCCTTCATATTGGAGATAAAGGGCGTGACCGGATATATAGTGTATCGCAATGGATATTATCTGTTTCAGCCGCTGCGCCTCAAGGACGTTCGGATTCCACTGGCCCTGCGTATTGCCGACATTCCAGTGCGCCGCGACACATTCGATCCCGCTGTTTTAGCGAAGCTGCCGGCTCATAACCCGGAGCGGGAAAATGTAAAAGATGTCGTAGTAACCACGAACGACTACTGGAATGTGATCAAGGACTGGGCTGATAAGATTCGCGGGGATGATCCGCCGATCGATGTCCCACCCGAAATTGCGGATGAAGTGAAGAAGCGGTATTCAACGGATGCTGGACAGCTTCGCGAGACGGAGCGCCTAATCATGGTTAGCTGGCTCGTAGAGGATATTCGGAACAATCCCGACTATAGTGATGAAGAGCGTATCGGATTTAAGAAGGTGCTGGCCGATATACTCTTAGAATTCGTGTGGGACGAGTCTCTCACGGTGGCTGAACAACAGATGCTCGCACCAGAGAATCCTACCGTGGCCGTTGAACAGCTTGTTACGAAAGGGACTACGACCGCGTTTCGTCACATTGATGTAACGTCGGGCGTCGTTAAATATGAGTGTCCGACTGGGCCGTGCTCAGAGGCAGTTATTCGCGTGTTTGAAACAAATCCCGATGATCCGGTGAAGGGGCTTGTCGTGACCCCTGCGACGACTGCAAAGATCTATGGATTCATGGTACCGAAGGGTAAGGAGCGGGCCATGGTCTTTAAAACGAGCACGCCACCGGTCTCGGGTACGAAGCCCGAGAAAGGCGGTGAATGTGAGATTGTCAGTACGATCACGTACCATATTACGATGCTAAAGGCGATTGCGGAGCTGATGGACGAGCGTGGCTATAAGCGGCTCATTTTACGCGATGAAGTCTTGGATGAAAAGGAGCGGCGGAAGGCTCAGAAGAAGGCGGGGACAAAGGCTGCCTCGAATCCGCTCAGACAATTCCAGAATACGATTCGCGCGTGTGCGCTAAAGAACTTGATTCTGCGGTGGCTCGATCGAATGGAGCAGGGGCGCGCCGCCGGAATACGCTTCTTCTATCGGCCGATTGCAGCCTTGAAGTCGGGTCATAAGGGTTCCATTGCCAAGGCACCTACAAAGGTGCGGGCCTAAAATTGGACGGCTATGCTTATAAAGACTCTAGGTAGAATGCAACACACTGCTCTGTTTGAAGAACAGGTTGCACTGACCCCAAAGGATATGCGCCAAGATATTGAGTCGATTGATGCAGTGCTGCTCGAGAAGCTCAGCACGAATATGGAGGGGCGGTGTTCGAAGAATGGCTATGTGATTTCCGGTACCGTTCGAATCCTTTCGCGCAGCATGGGCGCAATGGAAAAGGGCCGTTTCACGGGGAATATTCTGTTTCAAGTCCAGGCGGAGGCGACGGTTCTGAATCCATGCGATGGCACGATTCTTGAGGGAGAGGTCATCCGCAAGAATAAGATGGGCACCTATGTCTCTTATATGGATGCGATTCGCGTGATCATTCCTCGTGACCTATATATCGGTGATGAGGCCTATGATGCCGTACAGATTGGTGACCGGATTCAGGTTGAGATCAAGAAGTCTCGATTCCAGGTGAATGATCCCTATATTCTCAGCATCGGGTACTTCAAGGGCTTGGCGGCGAAGGTTGCTTCTGCAAATGCTGCTGTTGCTGCTGAGGCCGACGAGGCAGCCGAAGAGGGCGATGAGGAGGTAGTCGAAGAGGCAGCTGAGGAAGCAGATGAGGCCGACGAGGAAGCCGAAGAAGCCGATGAGGAAGCCGCTTCGGGCCTAGTATAATGCGGAATATAATAGCATACACGAAGGATAATAAGAGATAGAATGAGTGCTTCAGCGGCGACTCTGTCGCCAGAAGACTATGAGTCCCGCAAACTATTTTTACAGGAACTAACCGGTCTCTCAGGCATCGAACAGCAGGAAATATATCGTATCTTAAAGGAGTCCGGCGTGGAGTATAGTGAAAACCACAATGGCGTCTTTTTCGATGTCTGCAAACTTCCGGCAGAGATCTATGCCAAGATGAAGGAGTTCATGGAGTTCTGCAAAAAGAATCGCGAGGATTTTGCTGCTCGTGAAGAGAGTGAACGGCAGGCACATGAGGCGTTGCAAGGCTAAAGCCTAGACACTATATCAAGGTAATGCAGGATCCAAAGGAAGTCCTTAAAAAGGTACAAGCATGGGTCAAACAGAACCCCAATCGGACCCGCACTGTGACTCCGATTGAGATTCGTATTGTAAGTGATACACAGGAAGGTGACTCGGCTCCTGCCACGGTGGCCGGCCTCGTTCCGACTCCGCTAGAGCCCCCCGGCCCTGTTGCCCACATTCTATGGGTGACCGATCCCGAGTTCCGTGCTGCCGGCGCACCTGTTCGCCGCACGATTCTCCGTGACACGATTGTGTCATTGACCGCCCGCGTGGACGCCGAGTGCCGTGGAGTCAAGTGGTCTCGAAAGAAGGTACAGGAGCAGCTGGCCTCTCAACAGACGGCCGCAGTGTCACCGCCGATGGATACACCGGAACTCGATCGTGCTCTTGCGCATCTCTATGGTTTCCAAAAGGTGGTTGTGAATGAGGCGGGAAAGAAGGTGCGATTTTTCCCTACGGATCCTCGTACCTGGTCCACAGAGTTTCCTATCTGGGCCACCACGACAGGCGCGCGCGCCGTGCTCCATGCGCCGGGCGAGGAGCCGGTGGGCCCTGGTTTAGCAGCTTGGCTTCAGGCACGGGAGGATGCCGGTTGGACGATTGAGTGGCCCGAGGCTGATATGAGTCTGGAGGCCATTAAGGCGGCGATGCTGAAGCGCGGGATCGGCTGTGGGGCTTCGCTCGAGAAGCCGAAAAAGGCGGATTGGGCTCTGGCCCTGGGTCGCGCTGACTCGATCCGGCATTTGGCGACCTTTTGACTGGGATTTTAATTTCAAAGACCAAGAAAACGCATTCAAAGAACTCCCGGCGTATCTAAAAGAGTTTATTAGTTTTTTTATGTCATTATAAACTAGGAAGTATTTGATTAGATGTCAGCTCATGGGCTTAAAATAAAGGCTCCACGAATTAAAGAAATAGATTATGCTGCGCCAACAGATAAAGATATTAAATTTAATATGCGATATTTAAATTCACGCTTCATAAATACTGAAGATGATTCACATGCGGTTTCGCTTGGTGATTTTCAGAATATTAATTGGGTTCTAATAGATCATCACAATCGGCCTAAAGTGTGGCAGGGCTCCACGAAGTTACCCAAAGATATATCTATAACAGACGGATCGACTCGAGTGAAAAAATACAAAAAGGGTTCTTATACAACTCTTACATATATACCAGATGAAAGTAAGGGATATTTTAGGATTATAGGTGATTCAAGCGGCGGGGGTAAAACACGTTATAAGAGATATAAAAAGGCCAGAAGAACTACTCGCCGGTAATACTCGGTAGCTATATCAACAGCAGTCAATGAGTTGCCCTTAAAGGGTTAATCATTGATTGATAAAATTGCCCAACAAGCACCCAAAGCGAAAGCTATACAGGTGATTAGAACAGAGCATGGAGCTCTATGCAGCAGAGGCCGCCGCGATTAAAAAGCAGGTGACCAACTGGCTGACCCACCCGGACTACGAGCTCGAATCCACCTTTGGAAAGAGCGGTCAGGTCGGCGCGGTCCAGTTCCTCGCCATCGCCCAGCGCCTCAAGGCCAAGGGCTACACGGCGCTGCCGCAAGAGGATCGCCTCACGGTCACGACTCCGGAGCACGTGCGCTTTACGCTCACTAGCCTCGCCGTGATCCAGGCCTACTGCCGCGACGATGTCATGCTCGGGAAACCCTTTACGCCCCAGATCAAGGATCGCGCAACGGCGGATGCCCAGGTGGACCTCGACGACTACGGCGTTCGCATCAAGCTGCGGAAGGAGACGCCCATGGCCCGCGACGACGCGGTCGTGAAGTCGATTCTCGCCGCCTGGCCCACCCAGCGCAAGGCCTTCCGGATGATCCGCCGCTGGTCCTTCGAAAAGGATGGCGTCCGCATTGACATGTCCGTAGTACGCTCCACGACCACCGATAAGCGCGGCGACTTCAAGTGGCAGCGCAGCTTTAAGGATCAGGACCTGATGGCCGCACCTTCCATATACGAGGTCGAGGTTGAGCTCGTGCATCAGCCGGGCGATACTGAGGAATCCGCCATGAAGCGCCTCATTCGCGGTGTCGGAGAGGTTTTGCGCGGCGTTCAGAAGCACTCGCTTCTCATTCGCCTCAGTGCCAAGCGGAAGGTCCTGGCCAACTACAAGGAGCTCGTCGGCTCCGATCTCTTCCGTGGCCCGGCACCCCGCACCCTCCAAAAGGAGAACTTCATGCCGGCCAAGGAGCCCGGCATCGTCAATCTCCGCGAAGGCTTCAATGTCACGGACAAGGCCGATGGACTCCGTGCCCTCGGCTTCTGTGACGCGAAGGGCGAGCTCTTCCTCATTGACATGAGCATGACGGTCTACCGCACGGGCCTCCAGAACCCCGAGTGCCGCCTATCGCTCGTCGACGGTGAGTGGGTCACACAGACCAATGATTCTCCGCCGAAGCCCATGCAGCAGTTCCTCATCTTCGACATGTTCTATGATGCCGATAAGACGGAGGTCTCGAAGCTCCCCTTTCAGCCGGGCGCGGTTCTACCGGATGGCAAGACGTTGCCGCCCGAGGAGAGCCGCTTCGACCATATCAAGAAGTGGGTCAGTAAGTGGAACAAGGACGAGGGCCCGAAGATCGTGGCGCCCGGTGTCACGCTACACACGAAACTCCAGGTCGGCTCGAAAGAGTTCTCCTTCGGTTCGCCCGGCAACGACAGCATCTTCCGAGCCGCTGCCCGTGTTCTGAATGCCGCGCGCCCATATTATACGGACGGCCTCATCTTCACACCGAACGCCGAGCCGCTGCCCGAGAAGGCCGCCGGAACCTTCATGAACCAGTTCAAGTGGAAGCCTCCGAAGGACAATACGGTCGACTTCCTCGTGAAGACCATGAAGGTCACGGGCTCGAAGACCCAGGATCGCGTCACCACGGAGACGAAGCCCACCGGCGAGCTTCTCAGCTACAAGACGCTTGTTCTCTGTGTAGGCGGTCGTACGGAGAATCCTCGGGACCTCGTCTTGAACAAGGGCGATCTGCCCCGAGAGGAGCGCGGGGCCGATGCCCGTGGCAAGAAGGGCGAGTATAAGCCCGTCCCTTTCACTCCGATGGAGTTCCCGGATCCGATGGCGTCCATGTGCAACCTGGAGATCGAGCGCGATGCAGATACGGGTGAAGAGTACGTGATGACGACGCACACGAAGGAGCCGATCCAGGACAATACGATCGTAGAGATGGCCTATGATCCGGCCGGAGTCGCCGGATGGCGCTGGATCCCTCTCCGCGTGCGCATGGACAAGACGGAGCGTCTCCAGAGCGGCATTCTCGGGCGAACGCTGAACTCCGAGCAGGTGGCCGAGGACGTCTGGAACAGTATTTATGATCCGATCACGGCCTCTATGATTAAGACAGGCGCAACGGAGCCCACTGCCGAGGAGCTGGCGGCCTTCGGTGCCCCGAAGGAGCGTGATACGGCGGCCCGGTCCTACTTCAAGCGCGGCCGCGATAAGCCGGTCATCGACAACGCCAAGGCCTGGGGCCTCAAGAAGTTCCACAACGAATGGATCAAGGAGACGATCCTATATCCTACAGGCCTCTCCGGCGATGGAAAGGCGTTGGTGGATCTCGCCTGCGGCGTGGCTGCCGATCTGCACAAGTGGCGCCGTCTTAACACGAAATTCGTGCTCGGAATTGACTACGCCGCAAAGAATATCATGGACGTCTACGACAGCGCATATAAGCGTTATATGAAAGTGCTGGCCGAGAGTGGATCCTTAGAGCGGGCCGGCACCATGGTCTTTGCGATCGCGGACACCTCGAAGCCGCTCGTCAAGGGCGATGCCGGATCGACCGAACAGGAGAAGGATATCCTGCGGTCTGTCTTTGGCAAGGTCCCACCGGTTGGCCCCGTGCCCCCCTTCGTCGAGGAGAACGCTGCCGCGCGCCTCAAGATGGGCGCCGATTGCGTCAGCTGCATGTTCGCCATTCACTACTTCTTCGAGTCGGCGACCAAGTTCAATGGCTTCCTTAAGAACCTCGATGATATCATGAAGGTGGGCGGCTACTTCATTGGCACGACCTTTGACGGTGATAAGGTCTTTAATCTTCTCCAGGGCGTCGAGAAGGGTGGTGCAAAGACCGGTATGGACGGTGACTCGCAGCTTTGGCGGATCTCGAAGCAGTATGACGAGGATGCGATACAGGAGGGTGACGCGGGATTCGGCCTGAGTGTCGATGTGACCTTCTCCACGATCGGCATGGAGCACCGCGAGTACCTCGTGCCCTTCAAGCTCCTACAGGAGAAGATGGCCCTGATTGGGTGTGAGCTCCTTGGTCAGGAGGAGCTGAAGGCGCTGGGGCTGGTGAACTCCACGGCCACCTTTGATGTGAGCTGGGATATGGCAAAGAAGAAGAAGAACTATGTGATGAGTGCCGCTGAGAAGGAGTTCTCGTTTCTCAATCGGTGGTTCGTATTCAAGCGGAAGCGGCAGGAGACCTTGGATATGGGCGCTGAGGCGGCGGCCAGCCTTGAAAATGGCCAGGGCGCGCCTGTCAACAATGGCCGGCGCTCGGGTCGTAAGGGCTTAGCGACCTCGAATGCGGCGGCCATCGCTGCTGCGGCTACGGCTTTAGCCAACGGGACGGCTGTAGCGAATGGTGAGGCCAATATAGCCCCTGATCGCACAATCGCGGTGGCTCCGGGGCCAGGTTCGGCCGCGAGACCCTACGCCGCTGGTGAGATCTTCCAGTTCTACCAAGGCGCGGCCCTCAAGGACTCCCTCGGTCTTCAGGACGCTGGTGCCGCCCGCTGGATCTCGCCCCAGGCCCCCTTTCCGATCGAGGATCCAGAGGACAAGGCGGTCGTCTATCCCACGGTCGAGCACTTCCTGGCCGGTATGAAGGTGAAGCTGGCTACAAACAAACCCGAGCTGGCTAAGACCCTATTCAGCCGTGAGGGCACCATTCACCAGAAGTTTCTCGGTGAGCGTATTACGGAGACGGACGGTGGCACGAAACTGCTACCTGAGGACAAGGACTTTGAGCTCCTTCGTCAGGAAACATTGGCGGTACGTGATGCCGTGCGGGATCCCAGTCTTCACAAGTATAAGGCCGTAATCGATGAGGCCGCCTGGGCGCTTCAGAAGGATCGTGTTCTAGAGGAGGCCCTCAGACAGCGCTGGACGCGGGACGCGCGTCTCCGTCGGATTCTGGAGACTGCGCGCGACAAGGGTAAGACGCTGCTCTACTTCACGCCAGGAACTACAATGAGTAATCTGGGCGGCATGCATAGGACCACGAGCGGCCTTATTGAGGGCGGAAACAAGGTAGGGAAGATATTTATGCAGCTTGCTGGTTTTCCTCAGTAAATCTTTTAGCGATTTCATTAAAAGGATCTTGCTTTGGCTCATTCTTAAATCTAGAACTCAATAGGGTCGATACATCACCGCTTGCAGTTAAAGAAAATGGAGTAAGAATCTTGTTAAATGGCTTTACTTCCCATAGGGGATTTTTTGAAAGATTATTATAAATATGGGATGGACGACACGCTTCTGCCTTATAAGGCAATGCCTTATCTAAATAAACAAGATTTCCGTGAATATAGAATGCAAGTTGATACGTTAGAATAGTAAATCCAGAACATACTGCCAAAGCTTTATTCTCTGAAAAAAGTTGATCAAATGCATTATGTAAGCGCTTAATCCTTATAGCCCGATCAGTTTGACCCATTTCTGCGCATTGTGTTATTAGCAATGTACATATCCCACCGTAGTTAATCGCCCTTCTTTCTATAAATAGTTTTGTTAACAGAGCCGATGTGGCCCGGATTAAACTTGCCATCGGACCGATATAACGAATACAATATACGAACTCTTCCACCTCCACCCTATCTACCACCATACTTAGCTCACTAAACCCGTCATTGTTTGGATGGTCTCTAAACAGATGTAGCTCTACTTCAGAACTATTAATTGAAGCTAGAGATGTTCCAGTTATTGTTTCAATATGACCAAATGGGTATAAACTGGGCTTATAAGAACTATTATAATAAATAATATCGCCAGGATATGCGACAGTAAACTGGCCCTTTTGTAAATGAATGAGGTATTCATACCTTTTTGATATATCCCTTATGTGGTGTAATACATTTATATTTTCAATTGACTGTGGCTCAAATAAATATCTAGTATCATTTACAAACTCGGGAAAGAACACATCCATATTGACTTTTGAATCTTTTAAAAAGATAAATCGGAAGGAACCTATCTTATAACTACCCATGTCTGAGCGATAGACATTGCTGCCTAGATTTTTAAGAGTTCCGCCGCATTGAATGCGTCTTCGTTTCATATTTCGCCGTTTCGACCTCGTTCGAATCGGCATCCTATGAGTAGAAAACATATTACGCAACAGATACCCGTTTCAGTCCAATAGGAACACGGCAGTCCTCGTCGTCTATTACGTAGTCGCATACGCCATATACGGCGAATCCTTTTTGATTTAAGGTATCCTCAAAGGTCGTATTCTCATAGGGAAAGGTCTCGCCGTAGAGGATAGGAACGAAATTCATATTTACTGTGAATCCCTTCAAGGCCAGGAGCGCGGAACCAAGATCTGAATATACAAGTACATCTTTGTGCGCCGGTAGAAATACCATATCGGACGACATTGTATCAGAGAAGGCAATAGTGTATCCGATCATATATAAATATATCCTATATATTTATGTATTATCTAAACGCGAAGTTATAGTATATTGTATGAACCCCTTGGTATTATCCACGATACCACATTATCTATCTATTATACCTCTTATATCACAATATAAGAGGTATAATCAATATATAGCCGTTATATGTATATCAACAACATTATCTGCTTTATGGCATTATAAATCAGAGCCCAGTGGTATTATATTATATGCAGATTATCTATTTGCCAGCATTTGGGCTGCAATAGAGGCATATTATATAAAAGAGTCTATTATACTAAATGCCGCGATATTATATATGAATATCAATATAAATAAAGATAATAGATATTATATAATACAACATAGCGCATGGCATTTACTCAATGCTACAAAGGCATTTTATATTGCCGTGAAATGCCTATCAGCCACCTAAAATTACATCTCGATCCTCTTGGAGCTACCAGCATGCCCCAGCCATGGCAAGAACTCTCATTCAAGAATAAGCATCCGCGCGACAATCAGATCCAGTTCGACGAGCCCACGCACGTCTATACTGTGAACGGGTCATCCAAGGGAATCATCAGTTGCACCAAGTTCCTCCATGACTTCTTCCCTCACTTTGACGCCGCCGCCGTTATCCGGAAGATGATGTCGTCTCCCAAGTGGCCGCAGTCGAAGTACTATGGCATGACCGCGCAGGAGATCAAGAAGTCCTGGGACGACAATAGCTCCTCTGCCTCGGGTTCAGGTACGGCCATGCACCTCGGCATTGAACAGTTTCTCCACGGCCATCCGGAACTGATTTCGGACGAGGTGAAGGAGAGCCTCGAGTGGCGCTATTTCATGAACTTCTGGGCGGACGTGAAGGAGGATCTCGTGCCTTATCGGAGCGAGTGGGAGGTCTGGAGCGAGGAGTACAAGCTCGCCGGCTCCATTGACATGATCTTCTATCGGAAGTCGGACGATTCCTACGTGATCTATGACTGGAAGCGCTCAAAGGAAATCAAGACCGAGAATACGTTTGAAAAGGGTCTCGGGCCGGTTGCCCATCTGCCAAACGCGAACTACTGGCACTATACGCTGCAGCTCAATGTCTATCGCTGGTTCTTAGAGACCTACTATGGCCTGAAAATCAGTGATATGTATATTGTGATCATGCATCCGAACAACAGTAACTACAAGCGCTACAAGCTGAATCGAATGGACGATGAGGTGGCTGAGATGCTGCAGGATCGAAAGGACAAGCTCGAGGGCGTTCGTAGACGGCCGGTGGTCATGCCTGCGGATGCCGGTGTCTGTGAGATTGCGGATTAGCGGCGCCGGCTGCGAATGCGTCTCTGCTTACGAGTCTTAGCGCCGCCCCTTTTTCTTGGGCAAGAGCTACATTCTAATAGGCATTTCATGTATCCGGGCATTTCATTCTGTTTTGAACATGTTTCACGCATTAACTTCAAACCATCTTTAGCACCATGTAGTTTATTCTTAATGATAGTAATTGCTTCGCTTAATTCACCTTCTAGATCTTTATTATTTTCTTTACTCATTTCAACAAATATTTGAAATATTGTCATGTCATTTTCATCTCTCTGTAATACAATATCACCATATGTATTCGTTGTTAATATATCCTTTAGTTCCATCTCTCTTAGTTCTGTAAAATCAATATATCCGTTGCCATTATTGTCGTTGTTATTTGACATCCTACTTTATAATCACATTTAATATCTTCACAGACCTTCTTATTCCCCAGGCTTGACCGGCGTAATCGTAATACCCCGTTTAAACCTTTCGGCAAAGCTATCTGGCAAATCCGACAACTGTAGAGAGGTGATTTCACCCGGATTCGTGACAATGAGACCTGGCCCATCTTCCAGAATAAACGCAACACCAGAAAGAGATATATGCAGTGGCTTGAAAAACAGGGTCTCCTCACCAACATAAATCATATGCTTTCCTGTTTCTAAAACGATATTCTTCATTTGGTCACGGCGTATTTTGCTGCCCGATAGATCGTATTTAGCCGGGGACAGACCCAGCGATGTAAATATGGCAGGCCATGTAGTCTTGGCAACCCGCAGATTATCCCATTTCGGGTCAGCGCCCAAGGCCTCGATGAGAGATTGAGGCACAGGTTCACCTGCCACGGTCGGCACAGCTCTAGGAACAGGGGGCCTCGCCATTTCCTCCAAGTACCGGGGCTCATCCCGCTTCGACCCCCACTCCAACCGTGAAAGCTCAAACCACGCCACGGATCTTTCTGGGATAATCAGCTGCGAGTCGACCGTAATGGGACCCTCCAGAGTCGCCATTTGACTCACTTTCTGATCAAAGATCTGTCTCCGACGCTCTGAGAACCGGATCAGCTCCTCATTCAAGCGTCGAAGGAGAAGAAGCCGCACGCTGATCCGCTTCTTACCGAGGTCCACCTCCTTGCCCACGTGAAGTAGGCACTTACCGGCATCCTTTATCCAAGCACAGCGCCCCTTGCACTCACCTTCGCCCCGCAGCGTGCAGTCCGTGCGCAAAATCGACGGCTCCCCATCGGCGGGCTCCTCGGTCATCATCTGATTCATCACAATCGGTCCCAAAAGAATCTCCAACTGCTTTCTTTTCTCCGGAACCGTAATCGTCCGATCCATCACGATTGTCTGGATCGTTTCACGCAAGGCGGAACCCTTCGTGGCCAGAAAGTTCGACATCGTTAATCGCAAATGCTCGAACAGTTCCTGGAGTTCCTCGTACTCTATGCGCGCGGCGTCAATCGGATTCTTAATCACCTTGTCGTGCATGATATCA
>Ga0114975_10001596_pt1 | contig 16008 bp, 15 predicted proteins | sample S_130626_EF_Meta_FD_87031 | JGI IMG/M metagenome (GOLD analysis project Ga0114975, IMG submission 87031) | Freshwater microbial communities from Lake Simoncouche, Canada to study carbon cycling - S_130626_EF_MetaG | ecosystem: Environmental > Aquatic > Freshwater > Lake | place: Lake...
ATGGGTGTACTTAGTTGGGTTAGTATTGGAAAATTACTTCCTAATACAATCGATTTTTCATTTGTTGAAAACGAAAATTATATTTCTAGGATATCCACATTCCAATTTGGGTGCTATTTGGAAAAGTTTATCGCATTTGGTACAACCAATTCACAAGGAATCTGTTATTTTGCTGTATGGCTGTAAGTAAAAAAGGAATAGATGCTATTGAAGTTGTTGGAGCAAGGGTACATAATTTAAAAAACGTATCAGTAGCATTCCCACGTGATCAGTTTATTGTGGTCACTGGTGTTTCAGGAAGTGGAAAGTCCTCTTTGACAATTGACACTTTGTTTGCCGAAGGTCAAAGACGTTATGCCGAGAGTTTGTCCTCCTATGCCAGACAGTTTATGTCTCGAATGGGTAAGCCCGATGTGGATTATATCAAGGGTCTATGTCCAGCCATTGCCATTGAACAAAAAGTAACAACTAGGACGCCGCGAAGTACTGTGGGGAGTATGACCGAGATTTATGATTACTTCAGGGTATTTTTTGCGCGAATTGGTAAAACTTATTCTCCCATTAGTGGTGAGCAGGTAAAAAAGCATGATGTGCAGGATGTGCTCGCTTATATGCAAAAAGGAAAGGCTGGTGATAAAATGGTTTTATTGGTTCCATTCAAACAACAAGCTAAAAGAGATATTGCAGAGGAGTTGAACATATTGGTTCAAAAAGGATTTACGCGTATATATTTAAGAGCTAATAAGACTGAGTCTGAAATTTTAAGAATTGAGGATGCTTTGGAACTATCTAAAACCGAGTTGACTAAAAAAATAAAAGCACATGATGTTTACGTGCTTATTGATAGAATCGTAGTTAAGGATTTTGACGAGGATGACATTCACCGTTTAACAGATTCCATTGGCACTGCTTTTTATGAAGGTGAAGGCATGTTATGGGTTGAAAAAAACAACGACACATTACAAGACTTTAATAATAAGTTCAGTTTGGATGGAATGGAGTTTGACGAGCCTACGCCTAATTTATTTTCTTTCAACAATCCATATGGCGCATGTCCTACCTGCGAAGGGTATAGTCAGGTGTTGGGTATTGATGAAAACTTAGTCATTGCTAATCCGTTTTTATCAGTTTATGATGGAGGTGTAGCTCCTTGGAAAGGTGAAAAGTTGAGTTGGTGGAAGGATCAGTTTGTAAAAGAAGCGGGCAAGACTGGGTTTCCTATTCATCAACCGATTAATAAATTAACAAAGGCGCAGTATACACAACTTTGGAAAGGTACCGGCAAGGCATTAGGTATCGATGATTTTTTTAAAGATGTTGAAGCGCATTTATACAAGGTTCAATTCAGGGTGTTGTTAAGTAGGTATCGTGGCCGCACTAATTGCCCTGAGTGTAATGGATACCGTGTTCGCAAGGAAGCTTTGTATGTAAAAATCGGCGACAAGCATATTGGTGAATTATGTGCGATGCCAGTAAGAGAGTTGCAACAATGGTTTAAAAATTTAAAATTGTCAGCACATGATGCTGAAATTGCAAAACGTATTTTAGTTGAAATTGAACAACGCATACAAACATTAATAGATGTAGGTTTGGGATATTTAACTTTAAGCCGTTTGGCTAATAGTTTGAGTGGTGGTGAAAGCCAAAGAATTCAATTGACAAGATGCTTAGGAAGTAATTTAACCAACTCATTATATATTTTAGACGAGCCAAGTATTGGCTTGCATTCAAGAGATACGGAAAGGTTGATTGCTGTTTTACAAAATTTAAGAGACCTCGGCAATACAGTGGTGGTAGTGGAGCATGATGAACAAATCATGCGTAAGGCCGATCATATTATTGACATGGGCCCGCTTGCTGCACACCAAGGAGGCGAAGTAGTGGCAGTGGGTAATGCAGCAGCATTAATAAAGGATAAAAAAAGTTTAACGGGTAAATATTTAAAAGGTGAGTTATTTATTCCGATACCAGCAAAGACAAGACCTGCAACTAAATTTATAAAATTAGAAGGGGCTCATTTACATAATTTACAAAATGTAAATGTTGATTTTCCATTACAAAGTTTATGTGTGGTGAGCGGAGTGAGTGGAAGTGGGAAAACAACTTTAGTTAAAAAAGTATTGTTTAACGCTTTATTAAAGGCAAAGCAACAACCTACTGAAATAGTGGGAGGTTATGCTGATATTAAAGGCGACTTACATTTAATTGATGCCATTGAAATGGTGGATCAAAACCCAATTGGTAAATCATCAAGAAGTAATCCTGTTACTTATATCAAAGCGTATGATGCGATTAGGGATGTATATTCTAAACAAGCACTCTCCAAAATAAGAGGCTTCCAACCTAAGCATTTCTCATTCAATGTTGACGGAGGACGTTGCGATACATGTAAAGGAGAGGGTGAACAATTAGTTGAAATGCAATTCCTAGCTGACGTGCATTTGACTTGCGAGGACTGTGGTGGAAAGCGATTTAAAGAATCGGTTTTGGAAGTACATTATAAAGGCAAGAGTATTTTTGATGTATTGGAAATGAGTGTGGATGAAGCCATTGAATTTTTCAGCGAAGAAAAAAATATAGTGCTAGCCATTAGCCCATTACAAGAAGTGGGTTTGGGTTATGTAAAATTGGGACAGAGCAGTAGTACCTTAAGTGGTGGAGAAGCACAGCGTGTGAAACTCGCTAGCTTTTTAGGAAAAGGAAAGGCGAATCAAAAAATGTTATTCATATTTGATGAGCCTACAACAGGCTTACATTTTCATGATATCCATAAATTACTAAAAGCATTTAACGCCTTAATTGACCAAGGACATTCCTTAATTGTAGTTGAACATAATACCGATGTTATTAAAGCATCCGACTGGGTTATTGATATGGGCCCAGAGGCCGGTGATGCAGGTGGAACAGTTGTTTATGCCGGTATTCCAAGCGGCTTAGCCAAATGCAAGGCCTCGCAGACTGGGAAGTACTTAGGATAAATTCTATGTAACTTATTGAAAAACAATTAATTACAATTTCAGAATTGTTTTTGCAAATATTTATGTGCTAAATTTATGTAACTGAAAAATAGTTGCATAAATTTACATGACAAAGAAAGATAAACTACTAGTAAGATTCTTAAGTATACCTAAGGATTTTACATTTGATGAGCTCAAGAATTTATTGATTGGTTTTGGATACGTGGAAAGTAATCTTGGGAGAACTTCTGGGTCAAGGTTTTATTTTATAATGGAAGTAATGGTCATCAATTAAAAGTACACAAACCACAACCTGAAAAAATAATGAAACGGGTGTATTTGAAAAATATTCGATTAGAATTAACCATTGAAAAAATAATATGAAAAATACATTAAACTATAAAGGATTTTTTGCTTCTGTGTCCTTTATTGAGGAAGACAATATATTGTTTGGCAAAATTGAAGGGATCAATGATTTAATAATGTTTGAAGGATCTTCAGTTACCGAATTAAAAGCGATGTTTAGAGAAGCAGTGAATGAATATATTGAAGATTGTAAACATTATAAAAAGCCGCTTTTAAAAAGTTTTAAGGGGTCCTTTAATGTCCGTGTAAAACCAGACATACATCAAAAGGCTGCCATGTTAGCAACCATTCAAGGCATTAGTTTAAATCAACTAGTTCAAAAAGCGATAGAAAGAGAGATTGAGGCTGCTTAATTATTGTTTTTGCTGAACTTTATTTTTTAGTGCTGAGGACTTTATATTTTGAACTTGACTTTTTCGTCCTGCTTCTTTCAAGGCCTTATCTAAAATCATTTCGATTTGTCCATTCACACTTCTAAATTCATCCTCGGCCCATTTTGCTAAAGCAGAAAAGGTTTCATCGTTGATTCTTAATACAAAGTTTTTCTTAGTTAATGACATACTTGTATTTTAATTATTAATAAAGGGTGCCAGTATTTAAAACTGGAGACGCTGCTTTTTCACCACAAAGCACCACCATTAAATTACTTACCATTGCAGCTTTTTTATCGTCATCAAGTACAACAATATCTTTTTCAGACAACATGGCCAAAGCCATTTCAACCATACCCACTGCACCTTCTACAATTTTAGTTCGCGCAGCTACAATGGCTGTTGCTTGTTGTCTTTGTAACATTGCTCCAGCAATTTCAGCTGCATAAGCCAAGTGGCTAATTCTAGCCTCAGTTACAGTAATGCCAGCTTTTATTAATCTTTCGTTTAATTCTAGTTCAAGCATTTCAATTACTTTATCACCACCATCACGCAATGTTATTTGCGCATGAACATCTTCAATATTATCATAAGGGTAACTAGTTGCCAGGTGACGAACAGCGGCTTCGCTTTGATTTTTCATGTATTCATTAAAATTGGTAACATCAAAAACTGCTTTATAAGTATCACTTACTTGATATAATATAACAGCTGCAATTTCAATGGGGTTACCCAACTTATCATTTACTTTTAATTTAGTGCTCTCTACACTTTGAGAACGAAGAGAAACTTTCAGCTTTGAATAAAAAGGGTTCACAAACTGCAAACCATTTTCCCTTACTGTACCTATATATTTACCAAAGAACGTAAGTACAATACTATAGTTTGGCTCCACTACCATTAATCCCCTCATTAAAAAAACAGCCAAAACAATAAATAATAAGCCAAACAAAATAACGCCTCCGCTTGGGTCTGCGTTTTGTGCATTACTAATGATGCCAAACAAGCCGACAAGAAATGAAATAAGGGCAATCAGTGCTGCTTTATACCCGTTTAATGGGTTCATTAACTTTTCCATAGTAGTATTTTGATATTGAAATGATATCATAAAACTAATTATTTTTAAAATATTAACAAAAATATTTTGTCTAACTAAAAATATAGTTATAATATTGACTAAGAATTTAGTTAGAAAGTAAAATTATACAATATGAAAAAGTTAACACAGGCCGAGGAACAAATCATGCAGGCCTTATGGACATTGGAAAAGGGTGGATTTATCAAGGATGTCTTGGAAGCATTAGAAGAACCCAAACCACATCATAATACGGTAGCAACTCTTTTAAAGATTTTGGTGGAAAAGGAATTTGTTGGAATTCAGAACCCCAATAGGAACAACTTTTACCATCCTTTGGTAAGCAAAGAGGATTATTCAGCAAAGAGAATTGAAGGTTTAACTGAAAGTTATTTTGAAGGATCCTATTCCAATGTAGTGTCTTTTTTAGTAGACAAAAAACAAATGTCTATTCAGGATTTGGAATTACTATTAAATCAACTTAAAAACAAAAGCCATGACTAGTCAAACAGTGCTATTGTATTTACTTAAATCTATTTTAATATCAGGCATATTCTTAGCCTATTATTGGATAGCATTAAGAGATAAAAAGTTTCATTACTATAATAGATTTTATTTATTAACTGCATCATTAATAAGTTTAATAGCGCCTTTACTAAATTTTAATTGGTTTAGTGTTGAAGAGCCAGTTTTATATGGCTCTAGTGAATTAATACAATTTGTATTACCCAAAACTAATGGGAATAATGGTATTCATTTAGATTGGGCAGACTATGTAATAGTTATTGCTGGTTTAATAACTCTTATCCTATTGGGATTGCTTTTAATGCATATTATAAAAATTCAATTACTGAAAAAGAAATGGGAAGTAACAAAAATGGAAGGCTTTGATTTTATTAATACCAATGAAGAAAATGCACCTTTCTCATTTTTAAATAATTTATTCTGGAAACAATCTATATCCTTGCAAGACCAAGGGGGGCAACAGATTTTCAAGCATGAAATCACGCATATACAACAAAAGCATACTTGGGATAGGATATATTGTCAAATTGTGGCTTCTGTATTTTGGATGAATCCATTTAATTGGTTTATTCAAAATGAATTAGTTGCAATACATGAATTTATTGCAGACGAAGAAGCCGTAGGGAATAGCAATGTACAAGCTTTTGCAAAAATGCTTTTACAAACACATTACGGGAATCATTTTTTAAGTCCAACACACAGTTTTTTTTATTCATCCATAAAACGACGCTTAGCTATGCTAACAAAATCAACCAACATTAAATACTCATACCTTAGAAGAGTTATGGTATTGCCAGTAATAATTGCATCAGTATGTTTGATATCTATTAAGGTACATGCAAAAGAAAGAATTGAAAAAAAGGTAGAAGAGATAAAAAATAATTTTTCTTTATTGGTAAGTGATACATCAATGCCAACCAAAAAAGATAATTTAAAACCACCACCAATTCCGCTAAAACCATCAGATCCAACAACCCCTCCAAAACCTTCGCTGGTAATTCCCACCTATTATATTGATGGTGTAAAAGTGACAGAACAAGAAATGAAATCTATGACTCCTGAGAATATTAAATCAATAAATGTTTTAAAAGGGGAACAAGCGATAAAAAAATATCCAAAAGATGGAGAAAATGGAATAATTGAAATAAGCACAAAATTTATTGAAAGAAAAGATCAGATGCCAAATAAGGAATGGAGTAATATTAATGCATATCAAGATAGTAGTCCAGGTCAAAATGGGATTACCTATTTAAACATGGCAAATGGATTTAAGTTAGAAGTAAAAGGTTCAGTAGATACACTTGTTTCAAATGCTATTAAGCAAACTCCATTGTATGTTTTAGACGGTACTCCAATTAAAAGTTTTGAAGGTATTTCTCCAACTGATATTGAGTCAATCCTTATTTTAAAAGATGCTGCTTCAACTTCTGTTTATGGAGATGCTGCAAAGAATGGAGTAGTTTTAATAACTTCTCGTAAAGGGTCAATAAAGCAAAATATAAACGTTCAAAATAAAATGCCCGATGTTACAGTGATTGGGTATGGCACTAAAAATTCAAATGATGTACTTGTCATGAATAGTAATCCTGTTTTTCATAGGGCTCAGAAACCTGCTACATTTCCTGGTGGTACAGATGGTTGGTCTAAGTATTTGACGAATAATTTAGATAGAGAATTGCCAATTAAAAATAAGGCGGTTCCTGGTAAATATATTGTCAAGTTAAATTTTGTTATTAATAAAGTCGGTGAAGTAGAAAATGTGATTGCTGAAAATAATCCAGGATATGGCACTGCTTCTGAAGCAATCCGAGTTATTGAAAAAGGACCCAAATGGGTACCTGCGGAACAAAACGGAAATAAAGTAAATTATTTGATGAAACAAGTAATTGTCTTCACAGTCGCAAATAAATAAAACCATTGTAATTATTATAATAATGCATTAATACTATGTAAGGCTAACCTACTGTTAGGACAATTTGAAAGCATTAAAAAAAGTAAATTAATTTCTAATTTTTACTATTTTTTATTCGATCCCCCTGCATATTTATGCGGGGGTTTTATCTTAATCTATCTGCACTTTTTACTAAACGCTCGTCCTTGTAAATTTTAAACATTGCTAAAATTTGCAATATTGGTATAAGGAATAATGCCAATGAAGGCAGTGTGAATCCGCCTCCTGGATGAGCAATCACAATTTTGTAAATAAAAAATCCAATAAGCGCCGACAATAAAAAGTTAATGATCACTACTTTTAATTGTAACATGCGATTGCCATATAAGAAAATACTAATAAAACTTAAGCAGGCACTAAAAGCCAATGAAATCAATGTAGTAAATTGATCACTACCAGTAATTTCAAAAGGAACAGGTGCTGGCGTGTAATAAAAAGGCAAACGCAATACTGAAAATGCTGCTGCGCTAGCTAACAATAACCAAATGCTTTGTATTCTTTGTATCATAGTATAAAGTTAATTCATTTTTTGGATGCCTTCAAATTATGATTTTATGTTCTATCAATAAGTATACGCATAAAAAAAGCCCTTCCAAATTGCTGGAAGGGCTTTTTAATAATGAGATTAGCTTAGCGCTTTATTACTACTAGCTTAATTCAGGGTACAATACAAATTGCTCCATGAATTTATTCACCTCTTTTCTTGTTTCCGCTAAAATGGTTTCATTATCGGCATTCATTAATACTTTATCAATAGCATCTACCACAAAAGGAATATGTCCTTCGTTCATACCGCGTGTTGTAATTGCTGCTACGCCAAAACGGATACCTGAAGTTACAAAGGCCGATTTATCGTCGTATGGCACCATATTTTTGTTAGCAGTAATGTCAGCATGACCTAAAACTTGTTCTGCTTTTTTACCACTAATGTTTTTATTGCGTAAATCAATTAACATTAAATGATTGTCAGTACCACCACTGATAATTTCGTATCCTTTAGCAACAAAGGCTGCTGCCATAGTTTGTGCATTTTTTTGAACCTGCTTCGCATAAACTGTAAAATCATTTGAAAGTATTTCACCAAATGCAATTGCTTTAGCTGCAATCACATGCTCCAAGGGTCCACCTTGTGTACCTGGGAACACGGCCATGTCAATGACGTTTGACCATAATCTTAAATTACCTTTTACGTCTTTTAAACCCAATGTATTTTCACCATCCTTCGCCATCATAATCACACCACCACGAGGCCCACGTAAAGTTTTGTGTGTAGTGGAGGTTACAAAATGACAATGGTTAAATGGAGAGCTTAATAAACCTTTAGCAATTAAACCTGCTGGGTGAGCAATATCGGCTAATACAAATGCACCAACTTCGTCAGCAACTTTTCTGATACGAGCATAATCAATATCACGGCTATAAGCACTCGCTCCACAAATAATTAATTTTGGCTTATGCGCTCTTGCTTGACTTTCTAACATTTCATAGTCAATCAATCCAGTTTCTTTTACTACGCCATAAAAATGCGGCTTATAGGTTTTTCCAGAAAAGTTAACAGCACTTCCGTGTGTTAAGTGACCACCCATACTTAGGTCCAAACCTAAAATGGCATCACCTGGTTGTAATATTGCTAACATCACTGCAGCGTTTGCTTGCGCACCACTATGTGGTTGTACGTTAGCATACTCTAATCCAAAAACTTCTTTTAAACGATCTATTGCTAATTGTTCGGTTTTATCTACAATCTCACAACCACCGTAATATCTTTTTCCTGGGTATCCTTCAGCATATTTGTTCGTCATCACACCACCCATTGCTTGCATTACTTGTAAGCTAGTGAAGTTCTCTGAAGCAATTAATTCAATGCCACGACGTTGGCGTTGTAATTCTTGATTGATAATGTCAAAAACCAGGGTATCTCTTTGCATAATTGAAATATTTTATAAAATATTAGGATGTTTTAATGGAATATTTGGCAAAATTAATTCATTATTAGGCCTGTACAAAGCTTTCTTTCAACATGTGGCCTTCTAATATCCACATTTACAATAGGATTGGTCAAAATTGGACCAAAACCTACTGAATTTGATGTTTTGCTAACAGTAATTTGCTATTTTTATCATCCCCAAAAAGGAAATAAATGAAGGCTATTATACCGGTCGCTGGAGCAGGAACAAAATTACGACCTCATACCTATACACAACCCAAGGCTTTAATCCCGATTGCTGGTAAAACCATATTAAGTTTTATTGTTGACCAGTTAAAAGAGGTGGGTATTGAAGAGTACATTTTTATTGTGGGTTATTTAGGAGAAAAAATCCAGGATTATGTGGAGCAAACCTATCCGAATTTAAAAACGCACTTTGTTTATCAAAATGATCGTCAAGGAACAGCCCATGCGATACAACTAACCAAAGAAATTGTAGGCAGCGATGAAATTTTTATTGCTTTAGGAGATACCATTTGCGAATTTGATATTAGAGAAGTAATTGCAAGTCCATCCAGTATGTTGGGTATTAAAAAGGTGGACGATCCTCGACAATTTGGTGTGGTTGAAATTGATGAAGAAGGTAAGGTATTGCATGCAGTTGAAAAACCCTCTATTCCAAAAAGCAATAATGCTCTAGTAGGTTTATATAAAATTAAAGAATCCGATATTTTATTTGATTGCTTCACTCAGTTAGTGACAGAAAATATCAAGTCAAATGGTGAATATAATTTAACCGACGCTTTGGAGTGTATGATTAAAAAAGGAGTGCAATTCAATTCCTTTAAAGTAAAGCACTGGTATGATTGCGGTAAGAAAGAATCCTTAATTAAAGCCAATGCAGTTTTATTGGATAAAACAGGAGGTATCACTGTTAATCCTGCTATGTATATTAATAGCATTATTATTCCACCTGTGAGTATTGCTGCAGAATGTGTTATTGAAAATTCCATCATTGGACCACATGTGACCATTGGAAATAACACAACCATAAAAAGTTCAGTCGTTAAAGATTCCATCATTGGCACTTATACTACCTTAGACGAAGTCGTGCTTGATAATTCCTTAATTGGCAGTGATGCTGCTGTCAAAGGATTAAGCCGTACTTTAAATATTGGAGACAATACCGAAATTGATTTCGGTTAGTCCTTATGAATCATAGTTGAATTTCCTTGCGCTAGACAAGTCATTACCACATCATTAATGCAAACATGTTTTGGAACATTGGCAACATACCAAGCAGTGTCCGCAATGTCTTCGGCTTTTAAGGGTGTATAACCTGCATATACAGCAGCAGCTTTATAGGCATCGCCTTTAAAACGTACTAATGAGAAATCAGTTTCCACTGCACCGGGGTGAATAGCAGTTACTTTAATTTTATAAGGTAGTAAATCAATTCTTTGGGCTTTTGTAATGGCGTCCACTGCATGTTTTGTAGCACAGTAAACATTACCATCCTTATATACTTCCTTACCTGCTGTACTTCCAATATTAATAATATGTCCTTGTTGTTTGATTAAATAAGGTAACACTGCTTTTGATGCATACAATAAGCCTTTTACATTGGTATCAATCATGGTTTCCCAGTCCTCCAAATTGGCATCAAAAAACGAATCACGTCCCAATGCCAATCCAGCATTGTTAACTAGTAAATCAACTGCTTGCCATTCAACTGGAAGCTTACCCAAATTTTCAAATACCGCTTCTTTATTTTGAACATCAAATACTAAGCAAAGCGTTTTTATACCAAACTCTTTTTCTAAACCTGTAGCTACGGCTTCTAATTTTTCTTTTCTTCTTGCTGTTAAAATTAAATTCCATCCTCCTGCAGCGAATTTTTCTGCAATTGCTTTACCAAATCCTGAACTTGCTCCTGTGATTAGTATTATTTTAGACATGCGATTTATTTATTTTTATATCAATATTTATGTTCAAATATATTTATTTTATTAGATCCTAATTTTCTGCAGATTGAATAAAACCGAGTAGTGCCTTATTCACTTCTTCTGTCGCTTCTAACATACCCATATGACCCACTTTTTTAAGTATCATAACATTATTGGGGGGCAAAAGTTGAGTTTGTTGTAAAGAATCTTCAATAGCTACTGCAATATCTTCCTCACCAACAATCATCCATATTGGAATGCGTTTTTGTGTTAACAAATGGGTATGCGCTTCTCGGTTACGCATAGCCATAACAAACTGCACCATGGTTTCGGGGCTAACATCACTTGCACTATCTATTACATCCTGTATTTGTTCAGGATGTGCTTGCTTAAATGCATTCCCAAATAAATTTTGAGTAGCAGTTTCTAAAAACTTTTGCGTACCATGTTCTAATAAAAACTCGGCGATTTTCAAACGACTTTCTTTTTTAGCCGGGCTATCTTCAAAAGTAGTTGAATGCACTAAGCCTAAACCAACAACATGATTTACGTAATAATCGGCAAATGCTAATCCAATATAACCACCCATGCTATGACCTATTATATAATACTTTTCAATGTGCAAACTATGCATGAGCTCATGAAGAACTTCAACATAATTTCGTAAACTTGGTTCATGTGAATGATGTACATGTAAAGGATTGCAATGTACGCCAGGTAAATTAGGGGCAATGACACGATAATGTTTAGATAGGAACCCAATTTGTTGCTTCCAAATGCAATGGTCTTCACCAAATCCGTGTATTAATAAAATAGGTGGTTTGCCTCTTGTTATTTCACTATTTCCTTCATCAAAATAGGCTAATTGATCCTCCCCGTAATCGTAATAATGTAGCATGTTGTTGTTTTAGCCTATTTGTAATTATCTAAATGAACTATTTAATAAAGCTAATTCATTATTTTTTCTTTTCAAGCTTTCCTCTTTGGATCAATCTGATTTGTAAAATCAAACTAATTACCATTAGCACCATAACAGCTGCTGAAAAATGTTGTGGGATCCAATGGCTTGCAACCATCAATAAAACAGTTGCTATGAAAAATACATATCCTAAATAGCTTGTCCACTTTTTAGAAATAAAATAAACGGGTATCGTTAATAAATATAATGGGTGCAACCAAATCAAGTTGTAATTATCATGACATGCATTGTGTAACGATATTTGACTCATGTAAAGCACTAATAAGCCACCAACCCCAAAAAGAAACAATAAAATAATATCTAAAATACATGCAACTCGTTGCGGTATTAATTTATTCCAAATGGAAACAAAAATATAAATCGCTAAAAACAAAATTAAAATAACAATTGGTGGAATTCCTTTTTCAAGGGGTTTATTGTTATACTTCAAATGGTTTGTAGCTAAAACAAAACGAGGATTAAGTGCCATTTTTTTATACAGTAAAATCGGCAAAAACGCTTCCTGGTTTAAATTGGGCGTTTGATCGGATACGGCACCTAATAATAAGTCAATACCTAACCCAACCCAACCAAGTCCATTATTATATGGTGCAGTTACCACCTCTTCTCTAAAGGAATGTATACCAATACTATATTGATTAACTTGGTAATGTTTGAATAAACCGTCTTTTACCTTGGTGGTACAATTATCTGATATAAAGTTGTACAAATAAAAACGGTTGTCGCCAATCATATTAATTTGTAACTCACTGTACCATTTTTCCTTTTCAGCAGTATTTAATTTGAGTACTTGTTCATGCACGTCTCTTCCATAATACTGGTACTCGTATAAGAAATTGGAATAGGTGTCAACGCTAATAAAATAAAGTAAGTCACCCTTCATGAATTTAGCTACAAAGTTGGGCGTACTAAAATCAAAGCTTCCGTAATTAAAAACAAAGTCGGTGTGGTTAATACTATCAATTACACGAATAGCTGTATGACCCCAAATAGTATATAAGTCATCCCCAGCATCACAAGTGATTAAACTAAAACGAAGTTTTGAATGCGTTAAACTGTCATTGGAATTTTCAACAGGGGCGGCATTTACTTTCGGTAGTCCAATCCCAGTTAATCCTAATAGGAAAATGAAAAAAAATATTTTTTTCATTTAGTTTTATTTACGACTGTAGTTTGGTGCTTCCTTGGTAATATCAATATCGTGTGCATGGCTTTCCTTCATACCCGCGTTGGTGATTTGAACAAATGTTGCATTTTGTAAATCCTTCACTGTTTTAGCACCACAATAGCCCATGCCTGCCTTTAATCCACCTACAAATTGATATATAATTTCACTTAGATTTCCTTTATAAGCAACACGACCTTCAATACCTTCTGGCACAAATTTCTTGCTATCAGTTCCTTCTTGGAAATAACGATCGCCACTACCTTGACCCATGGCACCAATACTTCCCATACCGCGGTAGCCTTTAAATTTACGGCCTTCATATATAATAGTTTCACCAGGACTTTCTTCAGTACCTGCGAAAATACTTCCCATCATTACGCAATTGGCACCTGCTGCTAAAGCTTTTACCATATCACCAGTGTAACGAATACCACCGTCAGCAATCACTGGAATATTTTTTCCTTTCAATGCTTTTGTTGCTTCCATAATTGCAGTCAACTGCGGAACCCCAGCACCAGCAACGATACGTGTAGTACAAATGGAGCCAGGCCCAATGCCCACTTTCACTGCATCGGCACCAGCATTCGCCAAAGCCAATGCACCTTGCGATGTAGCAACGTTACCTGCAATAACAGGTAGGTTTTTAAAATTCTTTTTTAATAATTTCAATGCGTCAATCACACCCTTGCTATGCCCATGTGCACTGTCTAATGAAACTATATCAACACCTACAGCATTTAATGCTGCAGCGCGGTCTAATAAATCTTTTGTGATACCTAATGCAGCCCCAACTAACAAGCGCCCAATTTTATCTTTTACTGCATTTGGGAAAGCGCTTAATTGTAAAATATCTCTATAAGTAATTAAGCCAATCAACTTTCCTTGCTTACTTACTACAGGTAATTTTTCAATTTTATATTGACGTAATATTTTTTCTGCTTTTCTTAAATCGGTTCCTTCTGGAGCAATGATTAAATTTTCTTTCGTCATTACTTCACTTACTTTTCTTTTTCTATCCGTTTCGAAACGCAAGTCACGGTTGGTTAAAATGCCCACTAATTTATTTCCTTTGTCAACAATAGGAATACCACCTATTTTATTTTCCTTCATTAAAATTAATGCATCACCAATTGTAGCATTAACTTCTAAAGTGATGGGGTCTACAATCATACCACTCTCACTTCGCTTAACTTTACGAACTTGTTCGGCTTGGCGCTCAATGCTCATGTTTTTGTGCAAAATACCTATACCACCTTCACGTGCTAAAGCAATAGCTAAGCTCGCTTCTGTAACGGTATCCATTGCAGCGGACAAAATAGGAACGTTTAGTTGAATGTTTTTGGTTAATTGACTGTAGATTTTTACTTCGGAAGGAAGCATCTCAGAATAAGCCGGCATTAACAATACGTCATCGAAGGTTAAGCCTTGACCAAAAATGCGGGAGTTGTTGGTAGAATTTCTTATTGCCATAGGCAAAGGTAGCTTTTTGACCTATTTAGGCAAAAAAATTCTTTTTACATATTGATAAACAATGACTTATGAGCAAGAATACATATTACTAGCCTGTAAATGTATTAACCCATTTAACTCCAAACCTAATAAATGACTTGCCAATTCATTACTTGAAATTGCTAATTGATTACATATCATATCCTTGTGTATGGGTCCTTGCAATTGTATGATATTAAATATTGAAGTTTGAATTTCATTTAAAGGAATAGCAGATTGTGTTAAACCTATTTCATTAAAGTCCATTTGTTTAATGGGCCATTGCATGTTTTCGAGTAATTGAATGGGGTCATGGTACATTGTAGCAATATTATTTTTGATTAACCATAAACAGCCTTTACTTTTTGCATCATGAATTTTTCCAGGGACTGCAAATACTTCACGATCATATCCTCTTGCGAGTTTTGCAGTGATCATACTTCCTCCTTCAACCTGGCTTTCAATAACAATGGTGGCATCAGACATGCCTGCTACAATACGATTTCGTTTAGGAAATTGAAAAGGCATGGTTAAAGTGTTTTGTCGACATTCCGTAATGAGGCCTCCTTTTTGATTTAAAATATTTATGGCTAATCGTCTATGTTGATTGGGATAAATTTTATCTAACCCATGTGCAAGCACACCCCATGTTGGTAATTGATAATTTAGTGATGCTTCATGTGCAAGTCCATCAATGCCTAATGCTAAGCCACTAATGACACCAATTTTTAAATGACTCAGGCCTTCCATTAATTCATGAATTATTTTCTTTGCTTGATGTGTATGTTGTCTGGTACCAACAATACTAATCAGTTGAGGCAAATTAAATTGATGTGATCCCTTAACATATAAAACAATTGGAGGGTCGCTAATATTGGAAAGTCGGCTTGGGTAATATTTGTCTAAAATTGAAAAAGTAGAAATTGAGTGCTTGTCTATAAAATTCATTTCATCCTCTGCTTCTTTTAATGGCCATTCATTTTTCTTGCTGGACGATAGTTTAAAAATATATTGTGCAGTATTATAATGACGGAGCATTATTAATTTTTGACTATCAGAGATACCCTTTAATATGCTAAAGGCAATAGTGTAAAATAATTCCTCACTTGAAATGGAACCGGAAGAAATATTTGATTCTAAATTTAAAGATGTTTTTAAAGATATGTCTGATATTGAAGCATAGTGGTTCATGCACTAAACATCGTTATTAATGAAATCGTATTTTAAAGTATTTCTACTGCAATGTGATGGTAAA
>Ga0114975_10001598_pt1 | contig 16000 bp, 15 predicted proteins | sample S_130626_EF_Meta_FD_87031 | JGI IMG/M metagenome (GOLD analysis project Ga0114975, IMG submission 87031) | Freshwater microbial communities from Lake Simoncouche, Canada to study carbon cycling - S_130626_EF_MetaG | ecosystem: Environmental > Aquatic > Freshwater > Lake | place: Lake...
CCTTCGTAGGGAGTGCCTTTTGGGATGGCGAGTGCGAGGCGGCATTTAGAAAAACCCAGCTTCTTGAGTAGGACGACTTCTTTGTCTTTTTCAGCAACCTCATTTTGACCCACGATACCTAGGTCAGCCACCCCGTCGGCTACATAGCCTGGGATGTCATCGTCTCGGAGAAAAAGGAACTCAACGGGAAAATTGGTGGAAGTGGACTTGAGTTTCCCCGTTCCATTGTAAAATTTGATGCCACACTCTTTGATGAGGCTCAATGAATCATCGGAAAGGCGACCACTTTTTTGAACGGCAATGCGAACAATCTGTTCCATAAGGAGATTTGAATGAATTCGTAACTAATTGAATGAAGGAGTGGTGACTGGCCGAATCCCTATCATCAGCCGCACCGGGGTGGGTGTAATTATCTTCCTCTCAAGAGGAATGATGGAAATGATGCAGCAGATGGTGCACCTGTGCTGGCAGAGAAAAAGTAAGAGTTGCTGCGTTGTTTTTCATTTCGTTGGCAAAGATATGTGATAATGTACGAAGTACAAAGTGGGAGTACCAAGTACGAAGTACAAAGTACCAAGTATGGAATTCGAGTAATAGGGTGTTTTCTACTTTTATTGTACGAAGTACTATTTACCAAGTACCAAGTATGACATTCGAGTAATAAGATGTTTCCCTACTTCTTCATTCAAAAATCGAAATTTGGCATTCGATATTTTCAATTCCGTATTTCGCCTGCCTGCGGAAGGCAGGTACCTCGTATTTCCTACTTCGTACATTGTACTTGGTACATTGTACTACTTTTCAAACTCCATACTTACCGAATTGATGCAGTACCGGATGCCTCCTTTGTCCGATGGTCCATCCGGGAAGCGGTGACCCAGGTGGCCTCCACAGGACGCACAAAGGATCTCTTCTCGGATCATGAGGTGGCTGTAGTCCATGTGTACGTCAATGGCCTCTGGCCGGATGGGGTGGGTAAAGCTCGGCCATCCGCAGCCGCTGTCGTATTTGAAGTCCGAGTGAAAAATTGGGCTTCCACAGCCTTTGCAGGAATACACGCCCGTTTCTTTGTTTAGCGTGTAGGCACCGGTGAAGGGTCTTTCAGTTCCTTTTTGCCGTAAGACTTGGAAGGACAAGGGATCCAGTTGTTCCTGCCATTCTTCTTCGGATTTTTGGATAGAGTAGGATTTATTTTTCATAGGTAATTAGCAAATAGTTTGTACGATGTACCAAGTACAAAGTACCAAGTATAGGATTGTGCTAGCAGGGTAATACTGCTAATTCATTTTGAAACCAACCTTTGTATGGAAGGTACCTTGTACCTGGTACCTAGTACTTTGTACAAATTCGGATTTCTACTTTGTACCTGGTACTTGGTACATTGTACTATAAAAAACTCTTCTCTCCACCAATTGTTTACCTGCTTGCTTTTTCGATCCATTCGGGGGCATGGTCGATGTGTTGCCGGAGGAGGAGGTTGAGTTGCCCTACATGGTGCTGCACGTGTCGAAGGTTGTAGAGGAGGATTTCGAAAAGGGAATAATCCATGGTTTTGGATTCATTGATCCAACGTTGGGAGGCGAGCTGCTCATCCAAACCTAAAATTAGCGTTTGGGCCTTTTGCTTACAGGCGGCCAAGTAGTTGAGTAGCATTTCTTGCGAAAAAATGACGATAACAGGTTCCTCATCAAACTCGGAATACGAAAATTCGGAGGGGGGAGCAAAACCAACCGGGTTGGTGCTCAGGTAGTAGTCCAAGAAAAAAAGGGTATGGTAAGTCTGAAAGGAAAACACCTGATTACCCTCCCAAACATCTTTTGGGCAGGTCTGAATACTTTCGGTAAGCATCTCCAATGCGGCGCCAAACTGGCTCCAGAGGGCGTTATAGTGAGGATTGGTGATGTTGTTTGTCATAAAAGTATCAAGTAGTTTCGAAATGAAATACAGTTGAAATACTATGGAAATAGACCGAGCAAGCCTACCTGCGGTAGGCAAGCTCGTTGAAATAAGGGATTCGTACAATCATCCACTTCAACTTTAGACATTAATTTCAATACCGTATTTCGCCTGCCTGCGGAAGGCAGGTACCTCGTATTTCCTACTTCGTACTTGGTACTTTGTACCTGGTACTAGTACCTCATGCTATTTTCTCGGAGTCAATTTCAACGTTCCCTTCGCGTCATTCAGAATATCTTCCTTATTCATCAGCTGCGGGCGGTACTTTCCTTTCACAAATAGTTCTTTTTGATCTGCATAGTGCTTGCTGAAGCGATTTCCAGAGTTGCCGGTAGGCAAAACAGAGACGGATTTCTCTACGTTTTCAAAATCCAATAGGATACGCATCGCAGGGCCTGAAGTTACTTTGTAGTTGCCCGTTCCGTTGAGATCAAAGGCCAATTTATTCACAGCCTCCTCGTTGGCTTCCACAGCGGCAGTGCGTACGTTGAAGAGTTTATCTAAGGGCTTTTGAGCACCTAAAGGGTGGGGATGTTCTATGGTAATTGATTTTTCCCATTCCCAATCATCCGTATCGTCTCCCAGCTGCTTGCTAAGCTCATCCAAACTCAGTGTCAAGGCTTCTGCAATCACCTGTGCCTTCGTCTCTTTGGTAGGGGTGTTTTTCTTATCCCACCACTTGTTTTCTTCTTGTTCAAGAAAATGAGCGGTGCTACCGATCATGATGAAGGTTTGTAGGTAGGTTTCAAAGCCTTCTTTCCCGAGCTCATCCTCCATGGCCAAGCGCAAGATATGGTAAAGCCATTTGTAGTAGAGGGTAGGTGATGTTTGATTTAGCTTGTGAGTTCCTTCCCAGTTCCCAAAGTCGGCCAAGATGTCCTGGTATTTTTCATACTTGCCCTGGTCCAATTGGGAAAGTAGGTAAGCTGCATTTTCCCCTGAGTGCGCGTTGACGGTTTCCAGCTGTAGGTCTTGAATGGATTCTTGGTCCCAGTCCTTTTTGGCGGTGATGGTCTTGGCGATGCGGTCCCAACGCTCCCCAGGATAGTAATAGCCAGGGAAGAAGATTCCGGATCGGGTAGAGTCCGGCTGGTTGTTGGCTGAAGCCACAAACCCAGATTCAGGATTGATGCTTTGTGGATTTTCGGTGAATGGATACCAACCTTGAGGTTGTGCCGCAAGATCGGAACCATCTGCAAAAATGGTGGCATGTACAGCTGCTCCGCGGATGGGAAGCTTCGCTGCTGCCCACCAGGCAATGTTTCCTAGACTATCCCCGTACATGATGTTGAGTCCAGGGGCATGGATGAGGGATGCTGCATTGGCTACATCCTGCATGTTGGAGGCGTGATTGATCTGGTAAACGGCCTCAAGGGCGCGGGTGGGCTCCATGAGGTACACCCACCAGGAAGACACTGGATTGGAGGTTAGCGCAGCAATTTCCTTTACCACGGGATTTAGTATTGGCCCATGAACTGTTTCCTGTACCACATGTCCCAGGGAAGGTTTCCCTTTGATCTGAATTACTTCGGTTCGCGTGGTGATGGGATAAATGGAGTCACCCACTAGGATTTCATTTGGATTGGCAGGATTCAGTTTTTCTTCAAAAAAGTCCTGGTCATCATTTTCAAACATGGTCAAACCCACACTGTGGTGGCGGCTATGGCCTACCAGACCAAAGGGTATGCCTGCGAGGTGGTTGCCATAAAAGCTATAGCCAGGGTATTCGATATGGGCCTCAAACCAAACGGATGGAGAAGCGAAGCCGATGTGCGTATCGTTTGCAAAAAGAACCTTGCCAGACTTGGTGCGGGTCCCGGAGATTACCCAGGCATTGGAACCTTCTAGCAGTGGGGCAGGAAGTTTATCCAATAAAGCGGTAAGCTTAGAGTTGACAGCACTGGCTCCTGCAACTAAAGAGTCTGGATAATTAACAGGAATGACGTGGTGGGAAGGGAGGGTTTGTACTGCAAGGGAGGCGAGGTGGCTGGGTCCCCAGCTTCGTGCAATCTTGGTGACTAAGGGGTCGGTCTTTAGGGCCATGCCAAAGGTAAAGGACATGTAGCCCAGTATTGAATGCATGTCGTCCAGGGTGTAGGGACGCGGTTTGCTTCCCAATAGCAGGTATTCCACTGGGAGTTTATCTTGCTCGATAAACTGGTTGACTCCTGCGATGTAGGCTTCGGCTGCGCTTTTCCAAGGGCTATTGCCTTGTGCGACTAGGGCCTTGGTACTTTCTTTGGCATGCTTGGGAATGCCTAGGGTATGGAAAAATTGATCGATCTCCACTACATCTGGACCTAGAAGTTCCGCAAGGGTACCCGATCCGACGCGGCGCATCATTTCCAATTGGAATAAGCGCTCCTGGGCATGGATATAGCCTAGAGCATGGTAGGCATCTGCCTCATTTTGTGCATAGATGTGGGGCACTCCATAGTCGTCGAAGTGTATGTCTACTTCCTCGGTCAATCCAGTCAGTTCCACCTCTCCATCGTATTGGGGACTATTCCAGAAAATAAAACCGAGAAGGGCTGCCAGAACCACAAATAGGAAGATGCCGAAAATGCGTAGCGTAGTTTTCATAAGTTGAAATGCGTCTTGGAAATGGTGAAAATTAGGATAAAAAATGGAAAAGTGGAGGGTATATTTTTTGGTTGGCTGGGTCAATCTCCATCAATGGCTTGGAGGATCAGTGCACAGGCTTCCTGAATTTGCTCGGGGGTAATGGTCAGTGGAGGTGCGATGCGCATGCTGTCGTCACAGAAAAGGAACCAATCCGTGATGACTCCCAGTGCTATGGCTCGGTCGATGATGGGTTTGAGAACGTCAAAGGATTCAAATTCTAGAGCCATCATGAGTCCTTGGTTTCGGATAGCCTTGATTTGTGGATGTATGAGAAGGGATCGGAATAGGTTGGCTTTTACAGCTACCTGTTCGATCAGTTTTTCTTCTTGAAGCACCTTTAGGGTGGCTAGTGAGGCCGCTGCAGATACTGGATGTCCTCCAAAGGTGGTGATGTGGCCAAGGAGAGGATTGTTTTTAAACACCCCCATGAGGTACTTGTTGGCGAGGAAAGCGCCAATGGGCATCCCGCCACCCATTCCTTTGGCGCAAACGAGAATGTCTGGGACGATGTCAAACTGTTCAAAAGCCCAGAAGGTGCCTGTTCGACCGAATCCAGCCTGAATCTCATCCAGGATAAGTAAGGCGCCTACTTCAGTACATCGAGCGCGTAGTGCTTGAAAATAGGTGGTACAGGCCACGCGGATGCCTGCCTCGCCTTGGATCGTCTCGATGACCACCGCTGCAGTGTGTTCGGTGATTTTCTCTAAATCCGAAAAGCTCCCGTAAAAAATCTGTGAAGTGCCTGGGAGTAGGGGGCGATAGCCGCGCTTGAATTCTTCGTTGCCACCGATGCTGAGCGCACCTTGGGTGCTGCCATGGTAGGCATTGGTACAGGAGATTAAGTTGCGCCGGTTGGTGTAGCGCTTGGCCAACTTCATGGCTCCTTCAATGGCTTCAGAACCACTATTGACTAGGTATACGTTGTCTAGCCCTGCGGGAAGTGTATCCACCAAGGCTTTTGCCAAAAGCGTCTGGGGGGATTGGATGTATTCCCCATAAACCATGACGTGGAGGTAGGCATCTACTTGCTGGTGAATTGCTGCGGTCACTTTGGGGTGACGGTGGCCTACGTTGCTTACCCCTATTCCAGAGATAAGGTCTAGGTAGCGCTCCCCATTGGGACCGTAGAGGTAAACTCCTTCCGCTTTGACCACCTCGATGGCGAGGGGGAAATCCGTCGTTTGCGCCAAATGAGCTAAAAATAGGTTGCGGTTATTCATTTTTGAATCAAGGTCAAAAACTTGAAAACCGGAAGAAAATTCCGAGAGGAAGTTTCTTCCCTTGCGTTTCTTGCAGGTAAAGTTCCCCTTGTTCGGCATGCTTCACCGCTCCAAAGTTGGATTGGATCAAGTTGGCAGCGATGATCGAGGAAAAGCTCAAGGAATACATGTTGAGCAATAGTAGGTGATCTTTGGGGTCCAGGATTTCCTTACAAGTCTTGAGGAGTTCATTAATCTGCTCTTCTAGGATCCATTTTTCCCCTTCAGGACCTCTTCCGTAGGCGGGAGGATCCAGAATGATGGCCTGATACACATTTCCTCTGCGTGCTTCGCGTTTGATAAATTTCATGGCATCGTCCACGATCCAGCGGATGCCATCTAGGCCAGAGGACTCCATGTTGTGCTTGGTCCAGGTGACCACCTGCTTCACCGAATCCAGGTGCGATACCTCTGCACCGGCAGCTCTTGCCGCCACACTTGATGCTCCAGTATAGCCAAACAGGTTGAGAACTTTGGGTTTGGGCTGAGGAAATGCCTTTAGCTTGGTGTACAGGTAATCCCAATTGACAGCCTGCTCAGGAAATACTCCAATGTGTTTGAAAGAGGTTTGGGATAGATTGAGGGTCATTTTTAGCCCTTCCGCATTTTCGTAGGGGAGTTGCCAGTGATCCGGCATAGCCTTAAGCTGCTGCCATTGCCCTTTTTCAGGGTTGTTTTTTTCTTTGGCAAAGTGGGCATGAGCCAGCTTTTTCCAATCCGCATCGGGGAGAGACTTGTCCCAAATCGCCTGGGGTTCAGGTCGGCTGAGGATAAATTTGCCAAAACGTTCCAATTTTTCGAAGCCACCCGTGTCGATCAGTTCGTAGTCAGTCCAAGGGCCTGGACAAAGGGAGAGGATCAAGTCTTTCATTGCTGCAAAACTATAGAATTTCGTCGTTTTCTTCTTTCTTATTGGGATTTGCATTGCCCAAGACTCGACCTATTTCTTTCACACTGAAATCCCAGAGTGCTTTTCCAAGTTGGCCATCTAGTGCAAGGGTAGAAGGGATGCTTAACTTTTGGTTTTTGTAGTAGCCCCCATTTTTAAGACTTTCTTTTGCTGCGGTAGCCAAGAAGATAGAGGTGGCAGCCCCGGCTTTCGGGGAGATAAAAAATAGTTTGGTAAAGGCAATCAAGCCCTTGGCCCAAGCCGAAGCCTCCGAGCCAAATGCCGTACGTACTGCTCCAGGATGGAGGGTATAGGAAGTTAATCCTTCACTTGAATAATTGTTTACTAGTTCTTTGGTAAACAAAATATTGTATAGTTTAACTATGGCATAAGCAGAAACGGTGTTGCTTGATTTTTTTAGTGAAAAATCCTTGCTCGGGTTTTGGGCAATTCGGTGTGCCTCGGAGCTTACTTGGATAACTCTTGCTTTTCCTTTGATTAAGGCTGGAAGGAGCTCTTGAACCAGTAGGAAGTGTCCCAGGTGGTTGGTTGCAAAGCTCAGGTCAATTCCCTCTTCACTGCGCTTTCCTCCGGGGTACATGCCTCCGGCGTTGTTGATGAGCACATGGATCTCGTCGCATTGGCTTAGTATGGATTCCGCCCCTTTTTTTACTTCCGCCATCAGACTTAGGTCCATGGGGATCAAAACAATTTTTTCTTTTCCCTGCAGGGACTGAATGAGCTTCTCCGCTTTGGACTGATTCCGTACGGGAAGAAATACGCGGTCGAAGTGGGGGAGCAGGGCGAGAAGGGTTTCCCATCCGATACCGGAGGTACTGCCTGTAAGGACTAGATTCATGGCTTTTTTGGAGTATTCCTACCAACTAAGGTACTTGGTTTTCAGTAAGCTAGAAAACCTATTTTTAAGAACAGCTTTGGAAGCTAGATTTTTTCTATTTTTGACTTGTTACCTCAGTTTGTCACCCACAAGGGGGGTAATCAATTGTTCGCTCTTTTGTACCTGTATGTCTCAGAAATTTATCGATATAGAAAAGGCCATTGCCCTAAAAAATCCAGCCCTTTTGAAGTGGATGCCTGGATTTTTGCTTCGCTATGTGAAACGCGTGACGCACGAAGAATGGCTGAATTCAGTCTTAAATAAGCACCTTAGCAAGAAGGGTTGGGACTTTGCAAACGCCTTGATCCAGGAATTTGAGATGGATGTCACGGTGAGTGGAGCAGAAAATATTCCAAAAACTGGGGGAGTGATCCTTGCATCCAACCATCCGCTAGGTGGAATGGATGGGATCGCTTTTGTGCAGGCAATTGGAAAAATAAGGCCAGATGTGCGCATTCTAGTGAATGACCTGTTGATGACCTTCAACAACTTTGAACCCCTTTTTGTACCCGTCAATAAGTTTGGGAAAAATTCAGCTGCTGCCAACCAGCGCATTGAGGAAGTTTACTCTCAGGGCTATGTGGTGTTGATTTTTCCTGCAGGACTGGTTTCGAGGAAGCAAGAGGAGGGAATAAAGGATTTGCTCTGGAAAAAAAGCTTTGTTGCGAAAGCCAAACAATACAATTTGGATGTCATTCCTACCCATATCTCTGGAAGAAATTCTGCTTTTTTTTACAATCTGAGCAACTTTAGGAAGAAGATAGGCCTGAAGGTCAACCTAGAAATGTTTTGGCTGGTGGATGAAATGTACAAGCAGCGAAAAGGCAAAATTCACTTCACGCTTGGAAAGCCAATTTCCTACACCTATTTTGACAGCAGCAAATCTGACGCCGAGTGGGCCGATGATATGAAATCAAAAGTTTATGAACTTGGAAAATCGAATGACTAAGGCTGCTGAACTTATTTCGCCAGTAGATCGGGAGCTTCTCAAGGCTGAACTTACACCTGAACGTTTTCTTCGTTACACCAACAATGGAGATAATGTAGTTTACCTAGTCAATTACCACAATGCACCGAATGTGGTGCGGGAAATTGGGAGACTCCGGGAGTTGACCTTTCGAGCTGCAGGAGGGGGTACAGGCATGGCGATGGATCTGGATGAGAACGATACGAGTGAAACGTGCTACGAGCAACTGGTCACTTGGAATGAGGAGGATGAACAAATTGTGGCTGGGTACCGCCTCATTTGTTGCAAGGATGCCCTTGGGCCCGATGGGGAAATTCAACTTTCTACCTCCCATTTGTTTGACTTTTCCCCAAAATTTGTCCAAGACTACCTGCCCTATACCTTAGAGTTGGGTAGATCTTTCGTTCAGCCCAGCTATCAACCTAGTTTGGACAACCGCAAAGGGATGTTTAGTCTGGACAACCTTTGGGATGGTTTGGGAGCTGTGGTGCTACTAAATCCCAACATCAAATACCTGTTTGGGAAGGTAACCATGTACCCGCATTACAATCGGGAAGGGCGAGATTTGTTGCTCTATTTTATGAACTATTATTTTCCTGATAATCAAGGCTTAGTAATTCCTAAAGAAAAGTTAAAGTTGAGCTATGAATCGGACATTTTTTCTCAAGCTAACTCCTTTGAAGGACTGGACTACAAGGAGGGCTACAAGGTGCTCAATGGAAAGATAAGAGCCTTGGGTGAAAATATTCCCCCGCTAATTAACGCCTACATGAACCTGTCTCCAAGCATGAAAAATTTTGGGACCGCCTTAAATGACGAGTTTGGAGAGGTGGAGGAGACCGGAATCCTTCTTACCCTCGACGACATTTACGAGAGTAAAAAGCACAGACACATGGATACGTTTGAGCGGGATCGGCATTATGGACAGCGTGCCAAATAATTCCAAGCTAACCTTGGTGGTCGGAGCCACCGACAATCCCGAGCGCTATGCCTACCGAGCAGTAGAGCTGTTGCAAGCCAAAGGAATTCCGGTTGTACCTATTGGAATCAAGAAGGGGCTTGTGTTTGGGGAGGAAATTTTGGATTTGCGACTAAAGCCACCTTTGAAGGAAATCCACACCATTACCCTTTACTTGGGGCCTTCAAATCAAGTCGAATGGATGGATTACCTGATCGGTCTTCGGCCTAAGCGAATCATTTTTAACCCAGGAACAGAGAATTTTGATTTTTTTTCCAAAGCCAAAGCTGCAGGTATCGAAGTCTTGGAAGCCTGTACGCTGGTAATGTTGACCACAGGTCAATTCTGAAATTTTTCCTTCAAAAAGGTATCCATGTACAGGATATGTGGAAGGGAAATCAGTGAAATCATCACAAAAAAGAGGAGATAGAGTTGGCTTGAGTCGAGGAATTTCATCCCGATAATCAAGATGGCAGTAATTCCAACCAGGCTAATCCCTGAAAAGGGAAGGAGCTGTTTCCCGAATTTCAATGGAGAGTTGAAGGATGGATGTTGACTCAAATACTTGTATTCCGCGAGCATACTCGGTAGGGAATGCCAAAAGCCAAAGTAAACCGCAAAGCTGATTAGGAGCGGGCTGAAATACAGTATGGGAACCAAGACCAAATAGTCCAGGGCATCTCCTAAGCTGAGGGAACGATTTTTCCAGCCATGAGCAAGCAAAGAACTAGCCATCAATAGGCCCATACTTAACAACCGGTAATTTTCTGGAAGCGAAATAGTGAGTATTGGACTTAAAATCTCTTGAGTCATTTCCCAATCCCCAAACAGGATTACGGAAAGGAAGAAGGAGCCTTTGAGTAAGTATAGCAGCCCTTCTTTTGGTTTAAGTTGCCCTTGTTCCAAGAAATGGGATTGTCCAAAATGATAGGCTGACATTGCCAAAAAGGCAATTAAAGCTGCAACAGGGAGTAGCCACCACAGCAACCCATAGGCAAGCATCAGCAGCAGGTAGCGGATGATAAAGTGAAGTAACCCTTTTGGTCGAATTTCAGGATTGTGAATGAGGTGGTCTATCCCGCCATGCGGAATACCAACCAGAACTAAAATCACGCTAAAAACGCCAAATTGAACCGCTATGGGTAGGTTAGGAATTAGGATAAATAGGAGTGCAATTCCAATTCCTAGTATTTTGGAGAACTTTTCAATACGATCCATATCGAAGTAACCCTTTGAGAAAAATCCCAAATTTCAGCCCTGACAAGAGCCGAATTTCTTCACTGAAGGTTGTTTTTTCGGATAGAAATCGAAAAACCAATTCGGGTCGAGAAGAGGAAAAAAGATTTAGAAAAAGACCTGGCAGCCTTTTTGGCCATCTGTGTGCGATGGTGAGCAATATGTTGTCGTAAAAAACAAAACGAGGTTTTCTTGGGAAATGGAGACTAGTAAGCTCATCTCTTTCCAGACTGGCGACTAATGCGGCACAATTTTCTTGAATAGGAGCAAAAGTATAGCCTGTAGAAGGCTTGGTCCAACCAGCGGCGGTTCCAATTGGGATATGACGCAGGCTTACCGAGCTAAAAAAATTTCGTGTACTCATCGGAATTTTTCCAGATTCCTGAAACTGAATGTCGTAGGCTATTGAGCCATATTTCTGGTTAAGAAACTCTTGAAGTTCTTTTAAGAGTTCCTCCTCTGTTCGCTCCTCCGTGGTGTAGGCGGTGTATTCGATGAGTGCCTCATGGGTAGAGAAGGGGAGCGTATAGATGAAATCAAATCCATTCGAAGGGCGAGTTTCAAAGTCCATCAATCCCCACTTTTTAGGATCAAAAAGCGGTTCTGAAACTTTAATTCGAATTCCTATAAAGACTTGTTTTAAAATAGATTGATCTGAATCTGTTGATTCCACTCGTGAATCAAATACAAATGAGGAATTGAAGGTACCGGAATCTTTTGTGGTAACATGCATTCCGGTACCTGTTGGGGTAAGTGCTACTACCTCCTCTTTTAAAAAATGAACATTGGGGAACTGTCTAATTTTCTCAAGCACATGGGAGTAAAAGTCATGCGAGTTGAGGTGATGATAGGACAGATCTTCTAAAGGCTTGGTAAGCTGCTGGCCTGCATCCTTGAGGTAAAACGAGTTCCAGGAGAAGCGTGCAGAGTGGGGATGGATGGGAAGTGCCTCCTTGCTCCAATAACACCAGGTTTTGTTGGGAATTTCCCCCTGGTTTGGATCTATGATAAGGATTTGGGAATCTTTCAAACTACTTTCTAGTAGGTGATAGACCAGGCTCAAACCTGCGCATCCTCCTCCAGCTAGTATGTAGTCGTATTTTTTCATAGGTACAAAAAAGCTGCCTGCACTTTCGTACAGGCAGCTCCTAGTTTAATTATTTCTTGCTGCTTTCAGCAACTGCTACTGAGTATACTACCAAACCGAAACCGATTTTGTTAATCGCATCAGCCAAGTTGTAGAACAAGTCAATAGAGCTTACTTCAAACATACCAGAAAGTAGGTTTCCTGGAAGAACCATGTAACCGATAGGGTAGATTGACCAACCCAAAGTGATGAAGATTTTCAACAAGAACATTGCTCTTCCAAGCGCTGCACTGTTAGAGCTGCTAGCCAATTTGGCGATGTCTCCAGCAAATACTTCGTACACAATGTACAAGTAACCAAGAGTTGAAAGGATACCCCACATGATGTTGCTATCAAGTCCGGAAGTTTCTCCGATGTAACCTGTCACTAGCATCACAATAGAAGCTAGGATCAACTTGAATAGGGTACTACCTTTTGCACCAAAAGGCTTTGTTAATAGGTAAAACTCAACGCACATCAAAGGTACAGTCAAGGTCCAGTCTACGTAACGGAAAGCCGTAGGGCTAGCTCCTGTTTGTAGATAGAAATCTCTCATGTAGTAGTAATGTACTGCTGCGATACCGGTGATAAGTCCGGATACCAACAGGGAAAGCTTCCACTTTCCATCTACTGAGGAACGCTCTGCAAAGAAGAATACTGCAGAAGCGAACATAGCCATGTACCCAATGAAGAAGGTAATCGCTACGGGATCTGAATTGATGATCTTGTCAAGTCCGACTAGATCCGCCAATAAGGTGTAATTCATAGTTTTTTTGTTTTGGTTGATGTTAACTAACTTTTACAATAGCATAAGTTTACAGAAAAAAATTTGTTTAAAAAAAAAATAAAAAAAATAAACAAAAATTTTCGAACCCTGATAATTAGGTATATACACATGATTTTGAAAAATATTTTTTTTTAAAGATTTTAAAAAACCTCAAAAAAACAGAATAATATTTTGTGGAATTCTTGGTCTTTTTTACCGATTTCTGATCAATAAAGTCTTTCAAGTATCCTCTTCAGAACTCACTTTTTTTTTCTAAATTGCAGCATCTATTTCAAGTAAGCTCACCCTAAGCTATATCCTCCCTTTCAAGGGATTTATTCAAAACCATGAGTGAAGAAACATTAAGCAATCCAGAAGACTATGGCGCTGGTAATATTCAAGTATTAGAAGGCCTAGAAGCGGTTAGAAAACGTCCAGCCATGTACATTGGCGATGTGGGAGTCAAAGGCCTACACCACCTGATATGGGAAGTAGTGGATAACTCCATTGATGAAGCCTTAGCAGGCCATTGCGATACCATCCGAGTGACCGTACACGAAGACAACTCCATTACAGTTGAAGATAATGGCCGTGGAATCCCGACGGACATGCACCACAAGGAAAAAAAATCAGCCCTCGAGGTGGTACTTACTGTGCTTCATGCTGGAGGTAAGTTTGATAAGGATACCTACAAAGTTTCTGGTGGTCTCCATGGAGTAGGTGTTTCCTGTGTTAATGCCCTTTCTTCAGATCTCAAGGCAACAGTTTACCGAAACGGGGTAATCACTGAACAAGAATTTAAAATTGGCGCACCTCAATACTCTGCTCGCGAGGTGGGGAAAACAGATAAGCGAGGTACTACGATCCATTTCAAGCCAGACGATAGCATTTTCGCCATCACCGAGTACAAATACGAAACCATTGCCAACCGTCTTCGAGAAATGTCTTTCTTGAATGCAGGTATTCGCATTCACTTGCAGGACCTACGCGAGATGGATGAGGGAGTCGCCAAGTCGGATGAATTTTTCTCCGAGGGTGGCCTTGTGGAATTTGTCCAATACCTGGACGAAACCCGCGAAAAAATAATCGAACATCCGATTTATATCGAATCCCTCAATCAGGAGGTACCGGTACAGGTGGCGATGAACTACAACAATTCTTACACCGAAAATGTAGTTTCATACGTCAACACCATCAATACCTACGAAGGTGGAAGCCACGTGACGGGCTTTCGAAGAGCGCTAACCCGCACACTGAAGGCTTATGCGGACAAGTCCGGTCTACTGGATAAGCTAAAGTTGGAAGTGTCTGGTGACGACTTTAGAGAAGGCCTCACTGCAGTCATCTCCATCAAAGTGGCAGAACCGCAGTTTGAAGGGCAAACCAAAACCAAGCTAGGCAACTCAGATGTGGTGGGATTTGTCGATTCGGCAGTTTCCGAAGTACTACAGGCCTGGCTAGAGGAGCATCCTAGAGAGGCAAAGACTATCGTAGGAAAGGTCATTCTAGCTGCTCAAGCTCGCCATGCAGCCCGCAAAGCGCGTGAAATGGTGCAGCGTAAAAACATCCTCGGTGGAGGAGGTCTTCCTGGAAAGTTGGCCGACTGCGCCAACTCTGATCCTGCAGTCTGTGAATTGTATCTGGTCGAAGGAGACTCCGCAGGTGGATCTGCTAAGCAGGGTAGAGATCGGGATTTCCAAGCCATCCTACCACTGAAAGGAAAAATATTGAACGTTGAAAAAGCGCACGAGCATAAAATTTACGATAACGACGAGATTAAAAATATCCTAACTGCGCTCGGAGTGAAATTTGGTACAGTCAATGATGACAAGGAGCTGGACGTATCTCATCTTCGCTACCACAAGATCATTATCATGACGGATGCGGACATCGACGGTTCGCACATTCGAACCCTGATTTTAACGCTTTTCTTCAGATACATGCGTCCGCTTATCGAGCAAGGGTATGTCTACATTGCCTTGCCACCTCTTTATTTATTGAAGAAGGGAAAGGATGAGCGCTATTGCTGGACAGAAGAAGAGCGCAAGCGCTTGATCTCAGAGATGGCCAAAGAAGGAAAAGAGGATAGTGTCGGAATTCAACGTTACAAAGGTCTTGGAGAAATGAACCCTGAGCAGCTTTGGTCTACTACCATGGATCCAAATACTCGTACACTGAAGCAGGTAACGATTGAATCTGCCATCGAAGCAGATCACCTCTTTAGCATGTTGATGGGCGATGAAGTAGCTCCTCGAAGAGACTTTATTGAGAAGAATGCGAAATACGCCAAAATTGACAGTTAATCTTTTGGGGGCTTTAAGCCCCCTTTTTTAACAAAAATTTAATTTTTAAAACCCTGAAATTCTTGAGATTAACGTAACATCGCGTTTAAATTCTATTACTATGAAACTTTCAGTAGGAGATAAGTACGAGTCAATCATCCAAAAAAGTGACCTGATCAGTAGAGACTTGAGCTGGGTAAAATTTAACGAGCGGGTTTTGGACCAATCCAAAAAATCCATCCGCTCGATCTTCGAAAAGCTCAAGTTCCTAGCTATTACAGCATCCAACATGGATGAATTTTTTATGATTCGAGTAGGGTCCCTTTATAACTATTTGGATTACGAAAAAGAGCGGGTGGACTATTCTGGACTTCGAGAAGAGCCGTTCAAGGAAAAGTTGATGAAGGAATGCCAACGCTTTCACGGAGAGCAGGAGCAGCATTTTATCCAAACGATCCTTCCTGAATTGCACCAAGAAGGGATCTCCTTGCTCAATGTAACCAAACTTACTTCGGAGGAGCAGGAAAAAGTGAGGCAGTACTTCCTCAAGGCTATTTATCCCATGCTCACACCTATGGTGTACGATGGCTACCGGACCTTTCCAATCTTGATGAATAAGTTGCTCGTATTTGGGGTAGTAACCACTAGTCCTGGAGAGCGTAAGGACATGCGTAAGATGAGTTTTGTGCAAATTCCTGCCAACATCCCTAGATTCTTTGAAATCGAGAGGGAAAATTCCTTGACGCTCATTCCGATTGAAGAGGTGATTCGCGAGAATTTAGTTTCGCTTTTTAGAAATGTGGAAATTGAATCAGTTAGCCTTTTCCGAATCACCAGAAATGGAGATTTTACGCTTGAAGAAAGTGACGAGATGGATGCCAACTTCCTTGAGGAGGTGAAGCGCAAATTGATGGAGCGCAAGACTGGAAGGGTAGTACGCATAGATATTGAGGAGGGTTATTCCAAATGGATGCTCAGCTCCCTGTTGGAGCGATGGAACCTTCGCCCTGATTCTGTTTTTCTAGTCAAAAGAGCAAG
>Ga0114975_10001599_pt1 | contig 15999 bp, 17 predicted proteins | sample S_130626_EF_Meta_FD_87031 | JGI IMG/M metagenome (GOLD analysis project Ga0114975, IMG submission 87031) | Freshwater microbial communities from Lake Simoncouche, Canada to study carbon cycling - S_130626_EF_MetaG | ecosystem: Environmental > Aquatic > Freshwater > Lake | place: Lake...
ACGCACCACATGCGGGTGTAGCTCAATGGTAGAGCCCCAGCCTTCCAAGCTGGCCATGCCGGTTCGATCCCGGTCACCCGCTCCACGTATTTATCCGATGGAACCGACCTTTGTGATGAGGGCGGAACCGGAAAAATCTACTGATGTCAATCCCGAAGAAGCTGTCTGAATAAACAAGTGGATTTTAAGTTGAGGGGTATCAGTTAAATTCGCATAGACACCCATCAGATGAATTCCGAATTGCTTTGAAACAATTTTGTTTGCGTAACTTACTGAATTGCTGGCTACTGAATACTGAGAGCTAATCGGAACACAAGTTGCAATGCAGAGGTCAATTGCCGCACCAATCAGTAAATTCTCTACGTTATCAATAAGAATTAATCCATTTATCATTACTTCAAATACGTAATTTGTATTGGTGCTAAGTGTAATGAGAGAAGCTGTTTCCACGTTTCGTCCTGCAAAATCAGTTGGAAGAGTAGTAACTGGTATTGCGATCCAACGCGCACTCGAAACCCCTGCAGCACCAGTACCACCTTGTGCACCTGTACTTCCTGTTAAACCAGTATCACCTTTAGCACCTGGTGATCCTGCATCACCTTTAGCTCCAGCTGTTCCATCTGAACCTTTACTTCCATCTGTTCCTGCTGCGCCCGTGTCACCTTTAGCTCCGGCAGTTCCAATAGTTCCTGCACTTCCAGCTACACCAGTTGCTCCTGTTTCACCTTTTGCACCAGTTGCTCCAATAGAGCCAGTTGCACCTGTTGATCCAATGGCGCCGGTTAAACCTGTAGCACCTGTAGCACCTGTTGAACCAGTTGCCCCTTTAGCTCCATCGGCACCTTTTGCGCCGTCAATTCCATTAGTTCCATTTGATCCAGTTAATCCTTGTTCACCGGTGTTTCCTTTAGCTCCATCAACGCCGGCAGCTGGTGCTACAACTTCTTTCGTGTCAGTAATTCTCAAAGTTGTCGCTAATTTCCAAAGCCCTTTTGTTTTAGGTCCATAGAGATTTGCATTCTTGAGATCAATATAGAAATCGCCATCTATGCCTACTGTTTTTGTTGGAATTCCTGTGCCACTTAAAATCGTGTTCGGACTTGATGATGGAGAACGTCCGGCTTTTTTAGCAACAACAGAAGTCTTACCCGCAGGAAATGCTTGTGGGCTACTAATGAGCGTTGTGATCAATGCACATGCAATGAGGGTTGTTTTAGTTTTCATGAAAATCCTGGTTTCTAGAACTATGGGAAAGCTCTGGGAGCCAGTGTGAAACAGGTAACTAGCGCTCTAAATAGGGCAGCCCACGGCAGGTGTTGAGCGTGGTGAATGGGTATCCCCTACGAAAGGGTAAAAAAAACTCACAAAGTGTTCTAAGGCTTGACTACTACTTTATTCAGCATCAAGGAGTTGATTACGGGTAGTCGATGACGAGGGGTCACAGACAGTTCCGCTAGATGGAAGGAAGACATGCAAATGTCATCAAATAGAAAGATAGCTGCAGTAGTTCTAACAACTGTTGCGCTATCGGTTGGCACAGTAGGTGTTGCATCTGCATCACAGGCAAAGTCCAATGGAAAATCAGTATCGGTTCGCCAAACAACAACTCGCACGAGTATCAACGCCATTGCTAATCCAATGGGTGCTGGCGCTATGGGTCAAAAAGGTGATCAAGGTGCTGGCTTAGCAACTGTTCTAACAACACTTGTGAAGGCAGGAACGATTACTCAAGCACAGGCTGATGCAATTACTGCAGCTGTGACTGCTGCAAGAGCTGCGCATGATGCAACTGAAGGTGCTAATCGTGCGGCAATGGATGCAAATCGCACAGCACATCAAACACTGATTGCAACGACAATCGGTAAAAGCGCAGCAGAAATTCAAGGCGCTTTAGCAGCTGGTCAATCACTTGGTGCTATCGCCGGTGACAAGCGAGCTGCACTTATAACTGCACTGGTTGCAGATGCGACAAAGCAAATGGATGCAGCAGTAGCTGCTGGAAAAATGACTGCCGCACAAGCAACAACACTCAAGGCCGGTTTAACTGCGCACGTAACTGCCCAAGTTGATGCAATTCGCACAGCAATGGGTCCAGGAATGGGCAAGGGCGGCAAGATGGGTGAACACGGTCCAAATCACTAACTTCTGATAAAGCTAGATCCTCCTAAGGGTGAAAACCCGCCACATCGATGAGAATGTGGCGGGTTTTCTTTATGCCCAGGTTGTTAATGGCAAGATGCTCACATGAACATTCATATTGGCAGCGATCACGCAGGCCTTGAGTTAAAAAGCGCTCTAGTTCAATACTTAGAATCCAAAGGCCACACAGTTACCGATCATGGACCGCATGAATATGACGCATTAGATGACTACCCAGATTTCTGTATTCCAGCAGCCGTTGCAACGGTTAAAGATGCGGGCTCACTGGGCATTGTTTTGGGTGGTTCTGGAAATGGTGAACAGATTGCTGCCAACAAAGTCAAGGGCGTGAGAGCAGCTCTAGCGTGGAGTGTTGAAACTGCACAGCTAGCAAAAGAGCATAACAATGCAAATGTAGTTGGTATTGGTGGCCGTATGCATTCAATAGATGAGTGTAAAAAGATTATTGATGCTTTTATCCAAACACCTTTTACAAACGATGAGCGCCACGTGCGGCGCATCAAGAAGATCTCTACTTACGAAAATACATCAAATCAGTAACTTGGTGATCTTTATCGATCCCCTGTCCTTCAAAACGTGTTACTGGTCGTGAATCCGGTTTCTCAATAACTCCCCCAGTAAATAGTGCCGATGTGGCAAAAACTTCCTCGATGCTTATTGCATATGGAACCCAGTCAGTTGCAATGTGGATATAGCCGCCCTTTTTTAATTTAGGGTGAATGAGTGATAGAAATCCTTCATTTACAATTCGGCGTTTATTGTGTTTTTTCTTTGGCCAAGGATCTGGAAAATAGAGATGGATAGCATCTAAAGATTCATCTTCAAACATATGTGGCAAAACGATATGAACATCATCTTCGATAACGCGGAGGTTTTTTAAATCATTTTCCACGATGCGACCCAAGAGTTTGCCAATTCCTGGCGGGTGCACATCAACGGCGATGTAGCCGTTACTGGGGTGATTTTTAGCGATGATTGCGGTGGCCTCCCCCATGCCAAAACCGATCTCCATAATGATTTTTTCACTTGTGGGGAAAATCTCTTTAAGATTTACTTTCTTTTCTTCAACGGCAATACCGTAAATTGCCTGTAATTCATCTTTTGCTGCGCGTTGGGCCTGGGTGATGCGAGAGCCTCGGATGCTATAGCTACGTACCGAAGGGCGTTCCATGGTCTAACTCTGTCATGGTTGGATTGGAACCTACAAAAGCGCCCCATCCATTAAGAGGAGTTACAAGTGCCAGGTCTGAATTTGAGCCGTACTGAAGCCAAAGATCGTGCGGAACATCTTTACGTAAATAGCTATGCAGTGACCTTGGATGTCACAAAGGGCGAAGAGACCTTCTACTCAAAATCTGAAATCTCTTTTACTTGCAATAAACCTGGATATGCAACTTTTATCGATGCAGTAGGACGCAGCGTTACTAGTGCAACTCTGAATGGTGTGGCAGTTGATGTTTCTAGTTTTGATGGCGAAAGCATTTTTCTGACCAACTTGGTAGCTGAGAATAATCTTGTTATTGAACTAGAAGCCGAGTATTCAAAATCAGGTGAAGGTTTACAGCGCTCTGTTGATCCAGCCGACGGTGAGGTTTATTTGTACTCACAGGGAGAGACCGCACACATCCGCAATATGTTCGCTTGTTTTGACCAACCCTCTCTTAAGGCAACATTTACTCTCACTGTTACAACACCAGGACATTGGGAAGCAGTTTCAAACAACCCAGTTGAATCAAAGGTTACAAAAGGTGATTTAGTTGAGTGGAAATTTAAGACAACTCCTCGTATTCCAACGTATCTAGATGCGCTCATCGCAGGACCATATTCATCTGTTCATGATGTTTATAAGGGTGAGAAAGAGATTCCACTTGGAATCTACTGCCGTAAATCAATGATGCAGTACCTAGATCCAGAGGATATCTTCCTTATTACCAAGCAGGGTTTTGAATACTTTGAAAAGGTATTTGGTTTGGCATATCCATTTGAAAAATACGATCAAATCGCTGTAGTTGACTTCAACTTTGGTGCAATGGAGAACGCTGGCGCAATCACTTTCCGCGAAGATGTTCTTGTTTTCCGCTCTCACATGCCAGAAAAGTCATACCTTTCTCGTGCTAACACCATCCTGCATGAAATGGCACATATGTGGTTCGGTGACATGGTCACTATGTTCTGGTGGGATGACTTATGGCTCAATGAATCTTTTGCTGAGTGGGCTTCATACTTAGCTCTATCTGAGGCAACACGTTTTGATGGTGCATGGACAGAGTTCAATAGCGCACGTAAGAACTGGGCTTATCGCCAAGATCAGCTCTCATCAACTCACCCCATCATCGCTGACATGGTTGATATGGAGGCTGTAAACGCTAACTTTGATGGCATTACTTATTCAAAGGGTGCATCTGTTTTACATCAGCTCGTTGCCCACGTTGGCCGACCACAATTTATTGCAGGCCTACAAAAGTACTTCGCTAAACATGCTTGGGGTAATACAACTCTTAATGACTTGCTAGTAGAACTTGAAACTGCCAGTGGTCGTAAATTAGATGCCTGGGTTAATACCTGGCTGCAAACTGCAGGCGTTAACACTTTGCGTCCACAACTTGAAATTGATGGCGATACATATAAGAACGTTGTGATCTCACAAGAAGTTCCATTGGTTCCTGCAGGATCTAAAGAGCTCCGTCCACATCGACTTGCAATTGGTCTCTATGACATTAGTGCAGATTCACTTAATCTTCGTAAATCAGTTGAGCTCGATGTAACTGGGGCCAGCACAATGGTTGCAGAGCTAGCTGGAGAAAAACTTGCCGACCTCGTGCTTATCAATGGCCGTGATCTTTCATATGCCAAGCTGCGCTTTGATGATCGCTCCATTGCAACGCTCAAGAAATACCTTGGACGCTTAAATGATCCTTTGGCCCGTGCAGTTACTTGGGCTGCAATTTGGGATATGCACCGCGATGCGCAAATTTCATCTGCTGATTTTATTGAAGTAGCACTCTCTGGTTTAGCCGGCGAAAGCGATGATGCCATCGTTAATATCGTTATTGGCCAACTTGGAACATCAGTTGAAGCTTATGCATCTGAAGCTAATCGCAATAAATACCGTGAGCGCTTAGCTGCTGGATTCTGGACACTTCTTCAAGCCAGTGCACCAGCAAGTGACCTACAACTTCTCTATTCACGTGCTTTTGCAGCCAATGCTCACACACAAGAACAAATAAGGAATGTGCGCGGGATATTAAATGGTGAAATCAAGGGTCTAAAAGTTGATACAGATCGTCGATGGGACTTCCTGATTGCACTCACTGAGCGCGGGGCAACTACCCAAGCAGAACTTGACGCTGAGTTAGCCTCTGACAACACAACCACTGGAAACCTGTTCTATCAGAGCGCAAAGGCTGCAACACCAAATGCCGAAGCAAAAGCTTATGCATTCAATACTGTCATGCACCAAGATGCCCAAACATCGGTTCGTTCGGCATTAGTAGCTGGTTTCCAACGACCAATTCAACGTGATCTTCTCGTGCCATTTGTTGATCTCTACTTCGATAACCTTTTAAAAGAGTGGGAATCAAAGTCATATGAAGGTGCAGCTAAGTTTGTGACGGGAATGTATCCAAGTTGGATTATTACCCAGAGCACCTTAGATAAAACTAATGCCTGGTTAAACGGTGTTGGAAAAGATGCACCTGCTGTACTTCGCAAACTAGTCAAGGAGTCACAAGACGGAGTAATCCGCGCTTTGAAGGTTGCTGCTCTAGATAACTAGTTGATTGAAGAAACTGAAGATTGTGTCTTCTCTTTTCGTGGCGCTGATGCCAGCCAAAAAAGAAGTGCAATCACAGCAAAAAGAGCAACTGGAATTACTACGAAGGTGAATACGGTTTCGGCCACGCTCAAACCTGGACCTGGAACAAAGCCATCTTCAACAGAGCTCATGAGTAATTGCATGGGTTAAGTGTAAATGCTTTAAGCCGTGGCTGCTGCCACACCAAATGGCTCTAAGTACTGCAACCAACGTGAATTAGTCTGACCAGTTCCAAGGATTCTCCACGCAGCACCAACTGGCTCGCGTGGAAGCTGGCGCAATCTCCAACCGATTTCTTTAAGCTGCTTATCTGCCTTTAGGTGATTGCACTTGTGACAAGCAGAAACTACGTTCTCCCAATTGTGACCACCACCACGACTTCGTGGAATGACGTGATCAATTGAAGTGGCAGGTGCGCTGCAATAGACACAACGACCACCATCTCTGGCAAAAATCGCCCTACGAGATAGTGGAACTGCATGTCGATAAGGAATGCGAACAAATTTATTGAGACGAATAACTGAAGGAAGTTCTATTTCGCCGCCAGAAAAATGCAGGACAGAACCGGAATCTTCAATCATTGTTGCTCTGTGATTGAGCACAAGGATGAGCGCACGGCGTTCAGTGATGACACCTAGTGGTTCGTAGGTGGCATTGAGCACCAGCGTCCGCGACATGGCGTTTCCTTCCCTTGGCCTTGAGCGATTGGTTTATCTTGCACCAAAACACCCGAGCGCGTGGGTATTGACTAGCGATATTTAGGTAAAGATTTGGATAAAGTCTGAGGCCTATGAACGATTCTCTGCGCAATGCCCTGGACTGGATAAGCGGAACTCCCCTACGGGTGGCCATCATCCTTATTACAGCGATGATCTGCCAGGCTTTTGGCACCCGCGCAATCGAACGGGCCATGAATCGGCTATCAACGGCAGATCTTGTCCCGGGTCCGCGCAACATCGTTGTGCGACAAAAAGAGCGCGCTCGCACTATTGGCGGAGTTTTATCAAGCACATTGAAAACTATTATTTGGGTTGTTGCAGCTGGCATGGCCTTAGGTGAATTTGGTTTTAACTTAGGACCCCTTATTGCCTCTGCTGGAATTTTAGGTGTTGCGCTAGGTCTTGGAGCTCAAACGTTAGTTCGAGATGTTTTATCAGGAATTTTCATGTTAGTTGAAGATCAATATGGTGTTGGTGACAGTATTGACGTTCTAGAGGTTGAAGGTATTGTTGAAAAAGTTGGATTGCGCGTTACTTGTGTGCGCGATAAAAAAGGAACACTCTGGTATTTGCGAAATGGTGAAATTCTAAAAGTTGGAAATCAATCTCAATCTGGTTGATTAATCATGGCAGCAGCTGCCATCTCTAAATAGCTCCACAATTGTTCACGAAGTTCTGGCTTTATTTCCATTCCATCAACTGCGATACGCATCGCCTTGACCCACGCATCATGGGCAGCGATGTTTATATGAAACTCTGCGTGGCGCATGCGAAGGCGAGGATGTCCACGGTTTTCTTGATAGGTACTTGGTCCGCCCCAGTATTGTTCAAGAAACCATTGCAAGCGCGTTGCTGCTGCTTTTAAATCTGTTTCTGGATACATCGGGCGCAAAATTGGATCCAAGGCCACCTGGGCATAGAACTGAGAGACTAAATCGGCAAAGAAAACTTCTCCGCCTATTTCTTCATAAAAAGTACTCATGACCTAAGGTTAGCCAAATCCTTGCCTTTGCCAATCTGTAAAACGAAATAAGTAGTAACCAAACAAAGGGTGCCACTTATATAAAAAGCTGCTGCATAGTCACCAAACTTAACGCGCACAACCGCAGCCCCAAATGCTGCAATTGCACCACCAATTTGATGTCCTGCAAATACCCAACCATAAACAACCGTGGCTCGCTCTGGTCCCACAATCGTTCTACATAACATCACTGTTGGCGGCACCGTTGCAACCCAATCCAGACCATAGAAAATTACAAATACGAGGGTGGATGGATGAACCGATGAGAACAGAATGGATGGAAGTAAGAAGAGTGAAAGACCACGAAGTCCGTAGTAGAAAAAGAGAAGCTTGCGCGGATCATATTTATCTGTCAACCAACCCGAGAAAATTGTACCGATGACATCAAAGACACCGACTAAAGCGAGTAGAGAAGCAGCAACTACTTGCCCCATTCCGTGATCATGAGCTGCTGGAATAAAGTGCGTTCCAATTAAACCGCTAGTGGATAGACCACAGACAAAGAATGAACCAAAGAGATACCAAAAATCTTTGTGTGCACTTGCCTCTTTTAAAGTAACAATGGCTAAACGCGCGGCGTTCATTTCAGAACGCACTGGCGGCATCCAGTCATCAGGGGCGCCGTAAGGTAAATATCCCAGATCTGATGGTTTCTCACGCAGGAATAAAAAGATCATGGGCACCATCAAAAGCGCGGCAGCACCAATAGTCACTCCAATTGATTTCCACCCATACATTCCAGATAAATGTGTAAGGCCTGGCAAAAAAATGAGTTGTCCCATTGCTGCAGCTGCAGTTAATCCACCGATGACTAATCCACGACGCTTTACAAACCAACGGTTAGCAACAGTTGCAGCAAAGACAAGTGCCATAGAGCCTGTGCCAACACCAACGATGACGCCCCATGTTGCAATTAACTGCCACGGTGCATGAATCTGAGTCGTTAAAAAAGCTCCAATGCTCACTGTTGTAAGCGCACCCATCACTACTTTTCGCACAGTAAAGCGCTCCATTAGAGCTGCGGCAAAAGGTGCGGTTAAACCGTAGAGAAGCACGTTAATAGCAATTGCTAGTGAGATTTGATCCCGATTCCAGCCAAAAGCATCTTGCAGCGGAATGATTAATACAGAGGGTGCTGATCTAAATCCTGCAGTTGCAACCAGTGTAAAGAAGGTAACAATGGCAGCGATCCATGCGGGGTGAATTCTGCGATTAGTTTTCAATCTTCATAATCCTTCTAGCAGCTATCGCTAAGGCAAAGACTGGAATAGCTGCAAATAGGCACAACCAACCGTAACTTAGAGTTCCGATAATTACACCAGCTATTGCTCCACCACCAGCGCCAGCTAAGTTCATTACTAAATCACTTGCCCCTTGGGATGCTGGTCGCATTTCAACTGATACTGATTCAGAGAGAAAAGCTGAGCCAGCAATAAGGGTGCATGACCAACCAAGGCCAAGTAAGAACAAACCAATTCCAAGGCGCACAGCATCATCTGCTGCTGCAGTGCCAGAGACCAAAGTTGAGAGCAACAAGATTGTTATACCGATTTGGATGACACGGATACGACCGAGGCGATCACTTAATGATCCAACTAGTGGTGAAAATGCATACATTCCTAAAACGTGCACACTAATAACAAAACCAATAATGCGAAGTGAAACATCAACATGTTTCATATGAATAGGCGTCATGACCATCACTGAGACCATTGCCACATGGCCAATTGCAATAGCGCTAATAGCAAAGAGAGCCTTTGGATTAGAGCGAATATGGGTGAGCGCAGCTTTGGTTGAACCTTTATGTTGTTTAACCTTGGCTTGTTTTTCAGCTAACAAATAAGGATCGGGACGCAAGAAAAGTTGAATAACAACTGTTGCAAAAATCAAAGTGGCAGCAGAAATCATGTATGGACCAACTAAGGCTGGCAGATTGAAATGCTCGGCTAATCGACCAGCTGGATCCATTAAATTAGGCCCGGCAACAGCGCCGATAGTTGATCCCCAGACCACAAATGAGAGCTGCTTTGCTCGCGTTTCATTAGTTGCTAAATCAATAGCAGCAAAGCGGGCTTGATAGCCAGAAGCAGATGCAGAACCAACTAGAAAAGTTCCAAGTAACATAAAAAAGATGTTTTTGTGTGCTCCGCCAACAATTGCACTGATTGATCCAACTACGCCTGCAACATAACCAATGGAAAGTGAAAGTCTGCGACCGCCTCGAGCAGTTAAGCGCGCAAGTGGCAGTGCCATGGCTGCTGCTCCCAGTACAGAGAAAGTCTGTGCCAGGCCAGCTAATGTTTCAGAATCTGTAATCGATGAAACAAGAAGTGAACCTGCTGCAACCGTTCCTGCAACACCCACACCATTTAAAACTTGGGCAGTTGCAAGTGTCCTAACTACTTTTTGTTGCAGCGCTGTATTTGGCATTAAGAAACTAGTCTGACCCAAACAGCTGTGTCAGTTGGCAATGTATGACCGCTCATTGGCCCACTAGCAACTAGTACTTGCGAGTTAGAGGGAAGTTGAATCGGTGCACCGAAGTTGATGTAACAAGCAAAATCTCCAGGACGCTCAAATGCAACAACATCACTGCCTGCTTCAATCCACTCCATAGGTCCATCGCCTAAGCCTTCTTCACCTTTACGAATAGCTAAAGCGCTTCGATACATAGAAAGAGTTGAACCTTCCACACCATCTTGTGTGTCAACGGCGTACGTGCCCCACCACGATGATTGCGGCAACCATGCTTGTTCTGGCTTGAGCGCAGCATTAGTTGAGAAACCAAAAGCACCAGCTGGATTAGAAGTCCATGGCATTGGAACACGGCAACCATCACGACCTCGGTCTGAATAGCCACTCATTTTCCAGCGTGGATCAGTTAAACGATCTTCGGGAATATCACGCACTTCAGGAACTGCTAACTCTTCACCTTGATACAGATATGTTCCACCGGGCAGCGCAAGAGTCATGAGCGCAGCACTGCGAGCACGTAATGTTCCACGAGCAATATTGAGCTTTTTAGGATCACCTTGGCGTGAAAGAGTTGTATCACCATGATTAGTTAGCCCTAGATCTAGGCGATCAACTGAGCGCACAACATCGTGGTTGTTAAAGACCCAAGAGGTGGGTGCTCCAACTTCTTCTAGTGCATCAATAGAGTTATTAATTTTGGTCTTAATCTCTTGTGCATCCCAGAGAGTTGTTAGCATTTCAAAGTTAAATGAGTTCTGAAGTTCATCTGGGCGCACATAACGTGTAATGCGCTCTGAAGGACTTACCCACGCCTCAGCAACTGCCATGCGATCTCCCGGGTATGAATCAAGAATTGTGCGCCAAGAACGATAAACATCATGCACGCCTTCTTGATCCCAGAAAGGTTTGTGTTCTGTGCCAAGCATGGATGCTGTTGGATCTTTTCTAATATCTGGCAAGCCCGCTTCTTTAAACATTCCATGGGCAACATCGATACGAAAACCTGCAACGCCGCGATCTAGCCAAAACTTCAATACATCTTCAAAGTGAGCAACCACTTCTGGGTTCTCCCAGTTAACATCAGGTTGTTCAACGGCAAAGAGATGTAAGTACCACTGCCCTGGTTTGCCATCAGCTTCAATGACGCGCTCCCATGCGCATCCTCCAAAGACTGCTTCCCAGTTATTAGGTGGCAAATCTCCATTAGCGCCTTTACCTTCGCGGAATATAAAGCGATCGCGCTCAGGTGATCCAGGTCCGGCTTTTAGAGCTGCTTGAAACCATTTGTGATCACTTGAAGTGTGGTTAGGAACGATGTCAACTATTAACTTAATTCCAAGTTCATTTGCCTCTTTGATTAATGTTTCAGCTTGGGCAAGAGTTCCATAATCAGGTTCGATATCCATGTAATCAGCGACGTCATAACCGTGATCGTGCTGAGGAGATGGATACCAAGGTGAAATCCAAATTGCATCAATACCTAGTTGCTTTAAATATGGAAGTCGTGAGCGGATACCTTCAACATCACCAATTCCATCACCATTTGAATCAGCATATGAGCGTGGATAAATTTGGTAGGTAACGGCATCACGCCACCAAGGACGCTCTTTACGAGATTTTAAAGGTGACATTTTTACTCCGTCTCAAGGTATTTAGTTAAAAAAGCGCGTTGTTCATCATCTATTGGGTGAGATTTCTTAGTTTTCATCTCCACAGTTACTTGAACTGTCTTAACTCGAGCTACGAGTTCACCCTTGAGCTTTATCTCATAAGTCATTGTGAAAGAAGAGTTTCCAATGGCACTTACCCATAGTTCGATATCTAGGAAAGTATCACCATCATAAATAGGGGCAATGAAATCAACTTCAGCACGGGCAACAACCATCTCTAAAATGCCCGACCAAGCAAAGCGGGCTTCTTGGGCATAGGTTAAATACACCGCGTTGTTAACGTGACCAAAAGCATCTAGATCATCCCAGCGGACGTATTGCTTACTTTGATATCTCATTTAACGTGTCAACTTTCTATATGTGACGCGGTGTGGACGTGCCGCATCGGCTCCCAATCTTTGAATCTTGTTAGCTTCATAGGATTCGAAGTTACCTTCAAACCAGAACCATTTTGAATCACCTTCATAGGCCAAAATATGTGTTGCTACACGGTCAAGGAACCAGCGATCGTGGGAAATCACGACTGCGCAACCAGGAAATTCAAGAAGTGCGTTTTCAAGTGAGCCCAATGTTTCAACATCTAGATCATTCGTTGGCTCATCAAGTAGTAGCAAATTGCCACCCTGCTTAAGAGTCAGCGCTAAGTTCAAACGGTTTCGCTCTCCACCAGAGAGGACTCCGGTTGGCTTTTGTTGATCTGGGCCTTTAAAACCAAAGCAAGAAACATAGGCACGAGAAGGCATTTCAACTTGGCCGACCTTAATGAAATCAAGACCATCAGAGACAACTTCCCACAGAGTTTTCTTGGGATCTAATCCACCACGGGACTGATCAACGTATGAGATCTTTACAGTTTCACCAATTTTTACAGTTCCAGAATCAGGGGTTTCAAGCCCGAGCAAAGTCTTAAACAGAGTTGTTTTACCGGCGCCATTTGGTCCGATTACTCCCACGATTCCATTGCGTGGCAAAGTAAATGAAAGTCCATCGATAAGAACACGATCACCAAAACCCTTAGTCAGATTCTCAACTTCAATAACAACATTTCCTAGACGCGGTCCAGGTGGAATTTGAATCTCTTCAAAGTCTAGTTTGCGCATCTTGTCAGCTTCAGCTGCCATCTCTTCATAGCGAGCAAGACGGGCCTTTGATTTAACTTGACGACCCTTAGCGTTTTGGCGCACCCATTCAAGTTCTTCGGTTAAACGCTTAGCGCGCTTGGCATCTTTCTGGCCCTCAATCTTTAAACGTGCTGACTTTGTTTCAAGGTAGGTTGTGTAGTTACCTTCATAAGGATAAGCGCGACCACGATCGAGTTCTAGAATCCATTGGGCAACATTGTCCAAGAAGTATCTATCGTGCGTGATTGCAACTACTGCGCCAGCATATTTATTTAAATGCTGTTCTAGCCACAAAACAGATTCAGCATCTAGGTGGTTAGTTGGCTCATCAAGAAGTAGTAGATCTGGGGCTTGCAAGAGAAGTTTGCACAATGCCACACGGCGCTTTTCACCACCGGAGAGAACTGAAACATCAGCATCTGCTGGTGGGCAACGAAGTGCGTCCATAGCTTGTTCTAACTGTGAATCTAACTCCCATGCATTGCGGTGATCGAGTTGTTCTTGCAGCTCACCCATTTCAGCTAATAACTTGTCGTAGTCAGCATCTGGGCTAGACATCTCATCACTAATTGCATTGAAGCGATCGAGCATTGCAACGGTTTCTGCCACGCCCTCTTTAACGTTATCAATAACATTTTTGGATTCATTGAGCTGTGGCTCTTGAAGCAAGATTCCAACGGTGTAACCGGGAGTTATGTATGCCTCGCCATTTGATGGTTGCTGTAGTCCGGCCATAATCTGCAGAACCGTGGACTTACCGGCACCGTTAGGTCCGACCACGCCGATCTTGGCGCCTGGATAAAACATAATCGTGACGTCATCAAGGATGACCTTGTCACCATGCGCTTTACGCGCCTTCTTCATCGTATAAATGAACTCAGCCATGAGATGAAACCTTACCGTTATGTGTCGGTAGACTTAGCATTCACGACCCCCTACAGGCGCCTGTAGCTCAGTCGGATAGAGCACCCGCCTTCTAAGCGGGTTGTCGCAGGTTCGATTCCTGCCAGGCGCGCATGGCCAATGAACAAGCAAACCTGATCTGGATCGACTGTGAGATGACTGGGCTGTCTCTTGAAAAAGATGTCCTGGTTGAAATCGCCGTCCTTGTCACTGACTCACAATTAAACCTGATCGGTGATGGTGTAGATGTGGTGATAAAGGCGAGCGCCGAGGAGTTAGCTGGCATGAATGAGTTTGTAACTCAGATGCATACCACCTCTGGATTAATCACCGAGATTCCCAATGGAGTATCGGTGGCTGAGGCCGAAGATTTGATTATTAAATACTTAGAGAGTGCAAACACAATGCCTGGAAAGTCACCGTTGGCTGGTAACTCCGTCTCTGTAGATCGCTCCTTCATTGCACGCGATATGCCACGTCTTAATGACTACCTTCACTATCGCACCATCGATGTCTCATCTATTAAAGAGTTGGCTAGGCGCTGGTATCCCAAGGCCTACTTCAGCGCCCCAGCTAAGACGGGCAATCACAGGGCTCTGGGCGATATTCAAGATTCAATTGCAGAACTGGCGTATTACCGCAGCGCAGTATTTGTTCCAGGCGATACGCAGTAACGGGTAGACTTTGCCTTACATGGTGGGCGTAGCTCAGCTGGTAGAGCACTCGGTTGTGGTCCGAGATGTCGCGGGTTCGAGCCCCGTCGCTCACCCCACTATTACACAACGAACTAAGAGAGAGCTGGGAACACAATGATCTTCGATGTCATTATTGAAATCCCGGCTGGCAGCCGCAACAAATACGAAGTTGATCACTTAACTGGTGAGATTCGTCTTGATCGTATGCTCTTCACATCTACTAGATATCCCTATGACTACGGCTTTGTAAAGAACACTCTCTCCCTTGATGGCGACCCACTGGATGCATTAGTCATGCTGGATGAGCCAACATTTCCAGGCTGTGTAGTTTCTTGTAGGGCTATCGGTATGTTTAACATGACCGATGAAGCTGGCGGAGATGACAAATTACTCTGTGTTGCAGCAGGAGATATTCGCAAAGCATCACTACAAGATATAAAGGATGTTCCTGAGTTTGAACTCTCTGAAATCCAGCACTTCTTTGAAGTCTATAAAGCCCTAGAGCCAGGCAAGAGTGTTACCGGCGGAAACTGGGTTAATGCAATCGAGGCCCAAGCAGAGATTGAACGCTCTCGCGAGCGCTTATTAAAAACTGGACACTAAGTTAATTACTTGGCACAACCTGTTTTGGGCACGTTGCAATAATCTTCACAATCGCAGCCTTTTCTGGCGCAGTTAACCACAAACCATATTTAGCCTTTACTGCCACCTGTCTGGCAACATAGGCACATCTATAGTTTTTCTTAGGCGGTAACCACGTCGCTGCATCGCCATCACCTTTTTGAGAATTCAATACCCCTTTTACTGCCAAAAGATTAAGTGGGTCATTTGCAAAAGCAGTTCGCTTTTCAACAGTTAACTTAAAAGCTCCGGTCTGCCAGGCATTAGATAAAGCCACTACGTGATCGATCTGCACGGCATTGCTTGTGCTAACCCCGCGCACAAAATCAATACTCTCTCCCGAATATGGATCAGGCAAAATACCGCTCAGAATCGTGCAGTGATCCTTATAGACAAGATCAGTGAGATCTCTTTTCAAAATATCATTGCGGGTGTCACAGCTATTTCCATCAACGTCTTTCCACGCTGTGCCAAATTGCGCTCTGGTGTATCCAGTCTTTGGAGCACGCCCTTTAACCGCCATCGTTGCAATCACATCGCTAACCGTTGGGGTTGCAGCGTTAGAGCCTTCTGGAATTCCTGCTAGAAATAGCGTCAGGACTAGGGCAATCCTTATTTCCCAGTGACTCATGCGACTATTTTGGCGGTGTCGGGGGTGTGCGGCAAGGCCACAGATGCTGATAGGTTTCCACCTGCATTCAAGCGTTTCCAGCGCCTGCATGCCTCGGGTGGTTAGCTCAGTTGGTAGAGCAGGTGACTCTTAATCACCGGGTCGGGGGTTCGAGTCCCTCACCACCCAC
>Ga0114975_10001600_pt1 | contig 15996 bp, 15 predicted proteins | sample S_130626_EF_Meta_FD_87031 | JGI IMG/M metagenome (GOLD analysis project Ga0114975, IMG submission 87031) | Freshwater microbial communities from Lake Simoncouche, Canada to study carbon cycling - S_130626_EF_MetaG | ecosystem: Environmental > Aquatic > Freshwater > Lake | place: Lake...
GAGTGGGGACAGAAGCCTGAATATCATGCCTGGCCCGAACAGCCCAGGTATCGTGTGTATCAGCTCAGTGATCTATTGCACAACACTGATGCCATGTTGTCTGCTGGTATGCACGTTCGAGTAAATTTGGATGTTGATATCAGTTACGAAGAAGCAACATTTATCAAAGAAACGTTTGCAGGCACTTACAATCTACGTGAGATTACCTTGATCCCACAAAAATCTGTGGGTGACGATATCACATTTGACACACAGGGCAACATCATGTTCGAAAGTGTAGACACCATTGTTACCAATCAGTTGACCAACATTGACAGCAAACAGTACGATCCTAGACTGTTGTTGGACATCTACAGAAACTTGTAATGTTAGATCAGGCCACTGTTAGACAGAAACTCGATGCCTGGCTGGCTGACTTTGTTGAAGTGCCGCATCCAGGGTTGGGAAATTGGGCACCGTGTCCCTATGCAAGACAGGCACGGGTCAACAACAAAATTGATATTCAATTTTGTGAAGTGGCCGAAATCACTGTTGCAATAAAACAAAACTTACAATCTTTAGAATCCAAAGATGCTGTGGTCATCTGTTTTGATCATAATCATATCAATCCTGTTGATCTGCAAGAATACACAGCCGGCATGAATCAAACGCTCATGTCTGACAATTATGTGATGCTGGAAGACCATCCCGATTCCCCAGAATTCGTCAATGGCGTCAGGATGAATTTTGGCTACTGCGGATTATTGATATTACAGAAACTAGATAAAATAAATACAGCATCAGACCAATTACGAGTCAAAGGTTACTATGATCATTGGGATACTACAGCACTAGATCAAGTGGTCAATTGGCGTTGCAAATGAAATTCTGTCGAATCAACTTATCCAAAACCAATTACACCACGCTAGACAACTTCATCATGTTTGTCAACCCGCCTGTGGAAAAGTTACAAACTATCTACAGAGAATATTGTCAATACAAGAAGTTCGAAAGTGTGATGCCTATTTTCGAATCTCAGTTTACGGATACCAAAAATGACACCTACGGTTACGTCGACAACTTTCGGGAAATTGTGGCATTCAGTATAGTGCGCCGACACGATACAAAAAACGCCGAGTCAATGCAGTTTGCTTGGAACTATGCTGATCCGTTGTTGCAATTGGGCATACGAAGTTTAGAAACCGAATGTGCAATCTACAAGAAATGGGGATATCAATATCTTTATCTTGGAGAGGCTGCTGACTATAAAGCCAAACTAGATGGCTATGAAATATTGGGATCTTTATGAACAGTTATCAAAAATTTAATACCTGGGGGCGATTGCGTTCAGTTGTGTTGGGCACATATTTTGCTCCTGAGTTTTTCAGCACTATTACGGACGCTCGTATACGAGAACCTCTGATGCAAATGGCCCAAGATATCAATGAAGATTTAGAAACGTTTCATCAAGTGCTAAAAGACTTTGGTTGTGATGTGATTCGACCTGCAATGCAGGCCCAATTGTTTGATGTAGAAAATGTGTATCAACCAACACTACAGGTAAGAAATACTCACTGTGTTGTTGGACAAACAATGTATCAGCTGAACCAAGATTTTTATCATCCAGTTGATCCTGTGCTACGTGACTATTGCAACAATGTTGTTAACTTGTTTGACGATAATGAAAAGTTCTACAATACCTCAATGTCTGTTGCCAAGGAGAACTGTAACTCTGTAAAAAATGTATGGTACTCAAAAAGTAAATATTCGGAATTGGCTGGATCGGATTGGCCAGCGTATGAAAATTTTGTTCGAGGTCAACGGACAAAAAATCCAGCCATCAATGCAGAGATTGCATCATTTAAACGGGTACTAGAATACGAAACCAAAGAACTGTCACCGTTAGAAGGCCCAAATGTAATAAATTTGCCGGATAAAATCCTGGTCGATGCCAACGAATATTGCAACTATGCCGGGTGGCTAAAAGAACGAATCAATGATCATAGGCCTGTTTATCAATTCACCAGCAAGGCCGGACACGTAGATGGCTGTTTTGTTGTGATTGGTCCCAATACCATTTTAGGAATAGATCCGTTTATCGACTATGGTCACTATTTTCCCGGATTTGAAATTATAAAAGTTCCTGAAGAATCATACCAACATTACATAGACAACTACAATCAGATGAAGTCAAAGGTCGACGGACGCTGGTGGTTACCCGGAGAAGAGCAGAACAATCCGTTGATCAATTTCGTCGAGCTGTATTTAAAAAACTGGACCGGGTATGTGGCTGAGTCGGTGTTTGATGTCAATGTGTTGGTGCTGGATCAACACACTGTTTGTGTGTCCAACATAACCCCCGAAATAGCACAATCTTTTAAGCAACGAGGTATTGAATATATTGTTGTGCCGTGGCGCCATAGATTCTTTGTTGATGGCGGTCTGCATTGCATAACCTTAGATTTATACCGAGACTGACATGTCGTTTTTGTTTGTTGATTATGATCAGGGTGCCGGCGGCGAATATTTTTGTGCTCAGCTGAGCCGTTCTGCTGAGTGTAGAACTTTGGAATATCTTACGTACACCACTGGTCGTACAAAAATCAACGACTTGTTTGATCAAGAGTTCCTTACAAAATTTCCCAGAGACATTGTCAAAGAACCGTTGAGTAATTTATATGAAATTGTGCCAACGCATAGACACACCGAATTGGCAACAACACGACTCAAGAATATAAAAAGTTTGCGTATATGCAATCCTGTAGATGAAAAGATGTGGGCTTATTTAAAACATCAACAAATAAAGAAAGTGCTACTGGCCTGCTTGCCGTCAACTGAGCACTACATAGGCGAACTACGAATGCTAGCCAGAGAAGTAGGATCAGAGCAATGGATCCGACAGGCACATATAACCATGGACAATGCTTCATTGATAATGTTGGCACGAGGCATAGAACTCACTGAAGAAAATAAAAATACATTTATTAATGAAGTTGTTGGTGAAAAATTAACAGAGCCCACATACAACTACGATTTGATCGTCCCTTATGAAGATTTATTTTTTAGTACTGCACGAATTGAACAACAATTACTGGATGTATTTGGCATTCAAGTTGCAGACAACTGGTTAGCAGCCTATCGCAGGGGTTATGACGCATACCTTACACAGACTTGACATAATGATTGCATATTCCTGCAACATTGCCTGCACAGGCTGTATCAGCTTGAGCGATTACAAGCGAGATGGTGTTGCACCCTACGTAGACGTATGCCGTTGGATTTCAGAATGGTCCGCTGTAGTCGAACCGGCTGTGGTCGTTGTATTTGGAGGAGAACCTTGCCTACATCCTCAATTGATTGATGTGTGTCAACAGATTAGGCTGGCTTGGCCCAGATCCAAAATTAGATTGATTACCAATGGATACCTATTGGATAACTTTGATGCTGGGGCTTGGTTTGAGTTAGGTCCATTCGAAATGCAGATCAGTATGCATCGTGCAGATCATCGAGCCCTGATCAACAAAAAAATACACTCTATATTAAAACAACGTGATGATTGGCGTGTGTCACAACACGGCGGAGACCATCATAAACAAGTTGCCTGGACATCAGGTGTTGTTACGGTCTACAAAAGTATATTCAAAGACTTTGTGGTTCCGTATAGATTGGATGATAATCATATTGTACCGTGGAACAGCACCCCCGAAGAAGCATACAAGATATGCGGTGCCAGTAGTACTCCAATATTGTACAAAGGCAAGCTCTACAAATGTCCACCGGTGGCCAACATCATTGATATGACCGGTCAACACTATGCTGGTTATCAAGGATATGAGGTTCAGGACGACATTGCTGAATTTGTCAGCAATGTCAATCAAGCCCAAGCAGTATGCGGACAATGTCCTACAAAACAACAGGCTGTTGTAATCGATCATCTTGATATAAAAAATGTCACTGTCAAACAAAAAATATCTAGTTAGTGGATGTGGTCTGAGTTTTGGCGGCCAAGAAAGAAAAACTTGGGTCAATATTTTTAGAACTTCGGGCGCAGACATCACAGATGTGGGCGGACCTGCGGTTAGCAATCAATGGATCCTGAATAAACTCATACTGGCATTGTTTGAAAATCATTATGATTCTGTTATCATACAGTTGACCAGTTTGGGCAAGTTGGATGTTGAAGTTGATCCGGAGAGGGTTGAACAACTGGTCAGGCCAGATACCATTAGAAACTTTACACACCAAGGTGTTTGGCCCAGTAGTGCAAGTCTTGAACACCCAAGCAAACAACTATGGAATCAATGGCTGTTTAGTCCCAGTTTAGAAATAGAAGACTTGGTCTGTAAACTGCTGTTGATTGATAATTATTGCCAACAACACCATATACGACTACAGGTTTATCAAGGATATGATATACCTTGGTCTGATACCAACAGATCTACGGTTGGGCATATTGTCAACACTGATAAAAATTTATACGATGCCTATCCCGATTCCGAGTACTATCAGTATCATGATCATTCAAATACTGTGCCGTGCCTGTTGTATCAATTTGAGTTGGCTGAACAAATTGCCCAAGAGTGTTGTCCGGAGATATTGGATAGAATCAAAAAGACTAGACAACAATACGAAACAAAAACCATTTGCAAATCACAATGAATTGTGTTAATATAGATCAGTATGTTTAAAATAAAAACCCTGGCAGTCAAAAACTTTATGAGCGTGGGCAATTCCACACAGGCTGTGAAATTTGATCGCCGCGATCTTACCCTGGTATTGGGACAAAACTTAGATCTGGGCGGAGACGATACTGGCGCACGTAATGGTACCGGTAAGACCACCATTATCAATGCTCTCAGCTATGCTTTGTACGGCAGTGCATTGACCAATATCAAAAAAGATAACCTGATCAATAAGACCAACAGCAAAGGCATGTTGGTCACTATCGAATTTGAAAACAATGGCATAGAGTACAAAATTGAACGTGGGCGTAAACCCAATACCATGGCGTTTTATATTGGTGGGCAAGAACAAGAAATTGCCGACGAAAGCCAAGGCGATTCAAGAGAAACTCAGGCTGCTATAGAACGTATGCTGGGCATGAGTCACGAGATGTTCAAACATATTGTGGCCCTCAACACTTATACCGAACCATTCCTTAGCCTCAAGGCCAACGACCAACGTGCCATTATTGAGCAGTTGTTGGGCATCACCATGCTTAGTGAAAAAGCCGATACACTCAAAGAGCAGGCCAAAGCCACCAAGGAAGCAATTACAGAAGAAGAATATCGTATCAAAGCAGTGGGCGACGCCAATACTCGTATACAAGAACAAATTGCAAACTTGATTCGACGACAAACGCTCTGGCAGACCAAACACGCTGAAGATGTTGCAGGTCTGCAATCAGCCTATGATGAGTTGGCCAAGTTGGATATTGAAGCAGAATTGGTCGCACATCAAAATCTAACCAAACACAGTCAACTGTTAAAAGATCGCGCAGACATTGAAAAAGCACTGGCCAGGGCCAGAACAGATCTTGCACGTGAATCGAGGTCAGCCGAGCGTTTAAACAAAGATATTGCGGCTTTGGAACATCACAAGTGTCACGCCTGTGGGCAAGATCTGCACGACAATGCACACGAAACACAGTTGGCGGCCAAACACGCAGAGCTAAATACAGTTAACAGTAGTTCGGCTGAATTCAACGAACAAATAACAGCATTTGAACAAGCACTCATAGAACTTGGCGCTCCGGGTCCTGCGCCGCGAACATTTTACGATCGCGAAAGTGATGCATTTGAACATCGTAGTAGCCTGGCCAGTGTGTTGACACAGCTGGCCAGCAAACAGGCCGAAACAGATCCCTACACTGAACAAATTGCAGATATGCGCGAACAGGCCTTGGAAGAGATCAACTACGACTCAATGAATGAACTGGTGCGTGTCAAAGAGCATCAAGACTTCCTGCTCAAACTGTTGACCAACAAAGATTCGTTTATTCGTAAACGCATCATTGACCAGAATTTAAGTTATCTAAACACCAGATTGGGACAGTACTTGGATCGTATTGGTTTACCGCATACTGTCAAATTCTTGAACGACTTGAGTGTCAGTATCGAAGAACTGGGACGTGAACTGGACTTTGACAACTTGAGCCGAGGTGAGCGCAATAGACTTATATTGTCGTTGAGTTGGGCCTTCCGTGATGTATGGGAGAGCCTGTATCAACCCATCAACTTGATGTTCATTGACGAAGTTATTGACACAGGTATGGACAGTTCAGGTGTCGAAAATGCACTGGCTATTCTTAAGAAAATGGCCAGAGAAGGCAATCGCAGTGTTTGGTTGGTCAGTCACAAAGATGAATTGGCCGGACGTGTGAACAATGTGCTGAGTGTGGTCAAAGAAAATGGCTTTACCAGTTACAACACAGACGTGGAATCATCGTGAAAATTTTAATTACAGGCACTCGCGGACTGGCACTTGCCCTAGGCAATGCCTATGCAGATCACACAACAACGCTGGTTTCAAAATCAAACGGATTTGATATCAACGATATTGAACAGTGGGGTGTTGAATTTTTGGACTATGATTGTGTGTTCAATTGTGCCTATGATGGATTTGCACAGGTTGGGGTGTTGGAATTTTTTTACCGGCATTGGAAACACAATTACAATAAAAAGATAGTGACCATTGGTAGTAGGGTTGTGACTCACAAACGCTCACAGTCAGAGGATGGTTATTGGGCCTATCGATTACACAAACAAGCACTGCAACAGGCACATGACGCAATGTTGGGGGATGCCTGTTGTGGCATGACTATTGTGCATCCTGGACCCGCCGACACTGACATGATACAGCATCTTGACATTGTCAAAATGAATCCCAATGATCTAGCAATCACTATAAAAAACATTGTTGAGTTGGGCACAATCAAAAGAGTTGATCTATGGCAAATATAAATTGGCAATACTATCACTGGCACCTTGAGCCAAGTGCTGTATGCACTCTCAAATGTCCAAGATGTCCACGCACCGAACATCCAGAAACTCCTTGGTTAAACTACAACATGGACTTGTCGTTTGTACAGAGTTTCTTGACTGAAGATATGTTAAGAAATCAAGTTCGTCGTATCACCATGTGTGGTGATGTGGGAGATCCAATCTACTGTAAAGAATACATTGACATTTGCCGATACATCAAATCAATCAATCCCAAAATACATATTTTTACCGTCACTAACGGCAGCCATAAAAAACCCGAGTGGTGGGCCGAACTGGGGTCGGTGCTGAATCAATACGACACTGTGAATTTCAGCATCGACGGCTACGATCAAGCAACAAACAATCTGTATCGAGTCAACAGCAATTGGGACAGTATCATCAACGGCATCACAGCCTTACGAAAATCCAATGCTGAAGTGTTTATTAACTGGGCTACCATTGTTTTTAGTTTTAATCAACATCACATAGACACAATCAAACAGCAGGCCACAACTCTGGGTCTAGATGGACTACAATTAACAAAGAGTACCAAGTTTGGCAGCAAGTACGGTGAAGCATATCAGGGAGTCAATGATACACTGGAACCCGATCCTGAGTGGGTAAGTGGCAGCCACAGGTACGAACGTGAGCTGATTGATATTAGCCATCGACAACAAAATAATCAAGAATACATCGAACATAATCAACAGATGTATCAAAAAATAAAACAACAATACCAGGGTCAACCCATTGTGCCCATGTGTGAGATTGGTAATCGAGGTCTATATGTCAATGCAGAGGGTGTTGTATTTCCCTGCAGTTGGACCAGTTTTCCGTATCATAGTTTGAGCAATGACAACAAAACCATACACTGGCAAGACAGTTTCTTTGCACAGTATCGAGAACGCATGAATCTACGTGTTCGCAGTCTAGAAGAAATTGTACAGGATCCTTTGTGGCGCCTGTGCAGTCGGGGGTGGACTGATTCGACCAAAACATGGGTTGAGTGTGGTCAAAAGTGCAATCAATCGTTGGTTGATCAAGAATATTCAGTGGGATGGCTCACCAACTGATGCTGTCATTTACTTTTTTAATCGAAGCCGAACACGGTCAAACTCCACCACAGGTTCGTGCCGGCTCCCATAATTTTCTATTGCCTGTTGGTCAATCAACCATCGACATAGCTGTCCTAGACGAACAATCTTTGACTTTGGATTTTTACAGCAAGTCTGAATCAGATACTGTGATCAAGGACGGGCAAATCATTACCGACACCCAATTTAAGATATTAACTGCATGGTGTGACGGAATACTGTTAGAAAATTGGTTCAACAACATCACTGTTTATCGTCCCAACTATTTTGAAGGATTCTTACAGCATTGTCCTGATGCACCCAAAGAAATCATATCGCCTTATCAATTTAATTTTCCAGGAACCATCAGTTGGTCCTGGCAGGATAATTTTTGGGACTGGTATTTTGAAAAGAAAAATAGTTATGAAGTCATCAACTTCATTGAACAGGAACCCGATCGTGCATGGAAATTTCGCGGAAGCCTTGATCCCTGTGAAGATCTTGTGCTACAAATAAAGCAGGTTTTAGAATTATGAATCGTTTTGCATTTATCAATATTCCCAGTCAAGAACTCGAGCGACCACCGGCTGCAGCCGCGGCATTGAGTTCTTGCGTTAGAGCAGTTGGCTGGGACTGCAAAATTTTTGACTTCAATTTATTTCTGCATAAAAATGTAAACACCCAAACTTGGATAGAATTAGAATGCTACTGGAGATGTAAAAGTTTAGAACTGACTCCTGATACAAGAACACGGTTAGAACAGGTGATAGACCTGTTTATACAAGATGTCATACAATATCAACCAGACATGTTGGGCTTGAGTGTGTTTACCAGAATGAGTGTTATACCAGCTTGGGAACTGTTGCAACACATTAGGCCCAGGATTGATTGTCAAATCGTGATTGGCGGCAACGGAGCGTACTCTTGGCCGGGCGGCTTGCCGGTATTGGAAAACATAGATACCAAAACCAATAGCTTTAGTGAGTTTGCAAAGAATCACAATTTGATTGACCATTACATACACGGCGACGGCGAAGTAGCCATCATGGAGTTGCTCAAAGGCAACTTGGACTATGCTGGTATCAATGGAATACCGCCAATACAAATAAAAGACATCACCAGTCTACCATATCCAGACTATCGAGATATAGAACCCACAAATTATTTGTATACACACGAACCTGGAATGTATATCACAGCCAGTAGAGGTTGTGTGAGAAATTGCACTTTTTGTAATGTACCTCAAATCTGGCCCAAATACCAATCAAGGACCGCCGACGATGTTGTAGAAGAAATAATTAGAGGCAAGACCGAATTTGGAGCAAATGTTTTTCAGTTTACTGACAGCTTGCTCAATGGCAATATGAAGACCTGGAGAGAAATAAATCGCAAATTGATCTTGGCCAAAGACGCTGATCCAGCACTAGAATCCATCAGCTATCTTGGTCAATTTATTTGTCGCACCCGACTGGATCAAACTGAACGCGACTGGGAACTGATGGCTCGAGCCGGGGCTGATATTTTGATCACCGGATTCGAAAGTTTTAGTCCCAGTGTGCGTAAACACATGGGCAAACACTACAGCAATGCCGATATAGATTTTCATTTTGCACAAAGTGCAAAACACGGAATCAAAAATGTGTGTTTGATGTTTGTGGGGTACCCAACAGAAACCCAAGAAGATCACGAATACAATATTGAATTTCTACATAGATATCAAAAATATGCCAAGGCCGGTATCATACACATGGTTCGATGGGGATATACAGGAATGTTCAGTGCTACCAACAAATTTGGTACTGATACACAAGTAAAAATTGTCAACGATCCCGATTTTGCAAACAAATTAAAAAATCTCCCCAAGGGCATCAGAGATATTGCATTAGGGTTCGGTTGGTTAAACGAAATGAATCCGACCCTTACGCTCAAAGAACGTATTCGACGACGTTTGGAATTGCACGAACTCAGCGTCAAACTGGGGTGGCCGCAAACACGCAGTCGAGAAGAATTACAAATCCTATACAACATTTTGTCAAATCTAAACAAAAATACCATACAAGTTGAAGACTTTGAAACACTAGAAACTTTGTTAGATTTCCATTAAAATTGCTATGACACCAACAAAGACGATAACTATAATATGTCGTGGACTTATCAAAATATCCCTGTGGACGAGCTGCCAGAAGATTGCGCGGGCTTTGTGTATTTGATAACTAACACTGTCTCTGGACGAAAATACATTGGGAAAAAACTGGCCAAATTTGCTAAGACTACCTATCGAATGGTAAAACTCAAGAATGGCACCAAGAAAAAGAAAAAGATTCGCTCAAAGGTCGATTCAGACTGGAGAGACTATTATGGCTCAAATGATCAATTAAACCAAGACGTAGCCGCCCTAGGCAAAGAAAACTTCACCAGAGAAATCATATTTTATTGCAAATCAAAAGCACAATGCTCCTACATCGAAGCGCGAGAACAATTTAGACACCAAGTCTTAGAATCACAAGATTACTATAACGGACAGATTTCTGTCCGTGTCCATGGCTCCCACATCAGAGACAAACTCTAATCACCATCAGTAAAGGCTAGCACAGGCCAATGTCGTGTGTCCTAAACCTGGATCTCGGATCACAGGGACGGAATTCTCTTCGCTGAAAAGAGTACTCAATCACTATCCTTGACAGGACGAAGATCGCCAATTGCCGCGGTTTGATTGTTTGAAGAAAAAGATAAGGCTGAAAAGACGTGCAAGCGATTGCACAGGTTTGCATATTTCGCTAGTATGTTATATGTAAACTGCCGTTGTAGATAAGAACGCAACTCGAGGTACCGGACAACCGCCTCTGTAATGTTGTAATACTAGTGACTGTTCCGAACTCGGATGAAGCTATCTTTGCCCTGTGCGGGCAAAGTGTGACTGAGGAATCTGGATGAAACTGTTTCGCTTGAGCGTTTAAGAAAAACAGTATTGATGAGCGATTAGCGAAATCAATAGATGTACGCAGTACATCTTAAAAGAATGGCTGTCCAGACTTTTTAGTAGTTTCCATGTTGTCTTCGATTATCTTTTCTACATCCAAACGTTCTTGATAACTGAGTGCTAGAACATCTGCATAGGTTAATCCACCTCGCATAAACCAGCTGATTCTTAATGCATTGCTTTTTAAGGCTCTTGACTCTTTATCGTAGCTTTCCAATAACTCTACGATTCCTTGATCATCCAGTGTCAAGAGCCGTTGCCGAAAAAACTTGCGTAGTCAAATTCGATAGGTACCTTATAGCCCTTGGTGCAAGATTCGCAAGCAACTTCCACTGGATCTAGCCCAGCTTGACGGCTTATGTCAGCCAGTCTTTCTTGTATGGTTTTTACCACGCTGTTTTCTGTGTTGGAATAAAACTCTCTGATGTGCTCTTTGTTGCTCACAGAAACATCGTTGTTGATAGCAATAGATTCCGTGGCCATGACCAATGCATTGAGTCCTATGTCAATCAAGCGTCTCATGCTGTTTGACACTTGACTGGTTTTTTCTTCTTCGGACAGGTTAGAGTTTTCAATGGCCTGCAGTATTTTTTGCTCTTCAAAGTTGATTTGTTTGCTTTGATTGGCTTCATAATATCTAGTGGGTCTTAATTTAATTGACAAATCATCCATGCGTATTGGCGTATCAAAGTCCGGGCATTTGACAGCAGACAAACTGTCACGCAGGTCCTTGGCATGACGATTTTCGTGCTTGCAATGTGGACAAGTGCTGTCGAAATCCATGTTGTGTCCGTAGCTGGCAATTCTGATGGCAATCAGTATGGCATCCATGTCTATGTTGGGCATTTGCCAAGCATCTGTGATATTGGGGCAACAGCTCTGCATGACATCAACTAGCCCGGCCCCGTTCATCAACGCATCGGGTGTTTTGAGCACAATTTCGTCTTTGGTGGTCATTGGGTAAATGGGCAGTTCGCCGTTGACGGGAATATTGATGGCATTGTCGGGCCACCAGCGTCCCTGACTGGGCAATTTGATATAAATTGCTGGTTGTCTAAAATATTTGGTCAGCGGATTTTCTGTGATATTTGGAGTCATTTTTGTTCCATAAATAATTGATACATATCTATTTATAAGGTAAAAAAGCATGGCAACAAGTCCTGGTGACCCAAATGAAGTAGCAGACCTCCTGCGGGAGATGATACGACTTCAGGGCGGATCCGCGGCGTCATCGAGGGTCAGTCGCGATTCAGGGGCACCTGATCCAGATTTGTGGAAAAACGTCACAGAGTCAACCAAACGCTACACTGCACAATTAAAAGATGCAACCAAATTTACCACAAGTTTTTCCAATGTGCTTGAAGGTGGACGGGAAGATCTTGGATATGTTTTTGAAAATTTAAAAGACAAATTTCATGATCTGGCCGAAGCACAGGCACAGGCTGTGGATGAAGCAGACGTCAATGCTGTTAGAGCACAACGAGCAGAATTAATCAAGGCCGCAGTGACCAAAATTGCGTTGACATCTGTGTCAAATTTTGGATCGGGCATGATCAAAGCGGCCAATACCCTGTTGGACGGCAGCAGAGCATTTGAATTATCCATACAGGCTGGTGCAACTGGTGTAGCTGCCGGCACAGAAATGTTAATAGCTTCAATCGAAGCACAAAAACAAGTCAACGACACACAAGCTGATGCATTCAAAGATCTAACCGGTGGTATTGGATCTTTGGCATTGGCCTTTACTGGTATAACCAAGTACATTGCCTTGGCTATAGGCATACTTGGCCCGCTGGTCAGCACCTTTTACAAATTTGACAACGACCAAAGGGCCAGGGCCGAAAAGCATCGTGCCAAACTGTTTGGTGAAGAACTTAAAAAGACTGAAGAAAATTATCACACAATCACAACCGCTGGAGCGATGTTTGTTGGCGGCATGGGTGAAATGCGCGATCAAGCTGCCAATGCTGGTATGCGGCTAAAAGACTTTAGTGATATGATCAAAAATAGTTCAGCTAATTTGGCTGATATGGGTATGGGACTAGCACAGGCAGCACAACGCATCGGTGGTGTTACTAAAATTCTGCGCTCAGGTGATCTAGGAATGCAACTGCGTAATCTAGGACTCAGCGCACAAGAACAAGGAGAAGCAGCCGCAGCCGCAGCCGCAAACTTGAATGCCACCGGGCAGTTAAGGTCTATGAGTGATGCAAAGGTAGCAGAGGCCACTGTTGCTTACACCAAAGACTTGAAAATATTAGCCGCTATCACCGGTGAAGATGCCAAGAAGAAAATGGAAGAAGCACGTAAGCGAAGCATGGAAGCTGACCTAATGGCACAGGCCATGGCCAAAGGCGGTCCTGAGGCCATGGCCAAACTGCGTGACCAGTTGGCTACCATGCCCGAGTCTATGAAAAAAGGCTACATGGAATTTGTCAGCACTGGCGGCACTGCTATTGCTGATGCGGCCACCAATGTGGCTATAGCTCAAAATCCCAAGATCATGGCGCAGTATCAACAGATGTATACCACCTTGGGCGATGGTAGTAAAGATGCCAGTGCGGCAATGGTAGAAACAGGCACGTTAACTGAACAAACTGCCAAATATGCCAGAGAACACGCTGCCTCGGTTAAAGAAATGGGCCTGGCAGCTCGTGTGGGCGCCAGTGATATTGGTGCAGCCACTATGACCATACACAACGATTTGATCTTGGCCAATCAAAAGTTTACCGAGGGTGTGACAGCGGCTACAGCAGAAAACGTTGACAAGTTATCTAAAACACAAGACCCGTTGACCAAGTCAATCAACAAGTTAGAAGAAGAAACCAATTCTGCCGCAGTCAAACTGGAAAAAGAACTGACTCCAGCGTTGAAGCAAGCGGCTGATGAACTGCCAAGATTTACTAGAGCCATGCAAGATGCTATTGATGCACTACATGGACTAGATCCAAAACGCCGTATAGTGGGCGAAGAAGAACGATTTGGCGAAGTCACTGGTGGGTTAGCTGGCGGCATCGGCGCAGGCGCCATTGGTGCAGGCATTGGTTCAGTGCTGTTGCCGGGCATTGGTACCGTGGTCGGCGGAGCCCTTGGTAGTGCAGTTGGTGGCTGGCTTGGTGGCAAAGCTGGCGGTGCTGTGGGCAGTGCATTTGACGAAAAAGATCGTTTTGGAAAACCAACAAAAGAATTTCAGAAAAAAGATTTTTCTTGGACAGATCCTGCCAGTTGGTTTGCCAAAGGCGGCATTGCCAGCGGTCCAACTACAGGATTTCCAGCCATGTTGCACGGCACAGAAGCAGTGGTACCCTTGCCTGATGGCAAAGCACTGCCAGTCAATTTGGATTTAGGCAATTCATCTTTGTTGGCCAGCATTGGCAAACTCACTGCTGATTCTGTGACCAAAGACGCCCCGAGCAAATTGTCAGAAGATACTGCTGCCATGATCCGACAGTTAACTGACACAATCTCCACATACAATCAAAATAACAGCAACGATGCATCAGGTAAGGCCCTGGAAGACATGGCCAGTTTGATGAAGTCGCAACTGGACAAGCACGACGAAATGATCAGCCACCTCAAAGAAACTGTGGACATCAACCAAAGATTACTAAATCAAAGCTATGCTTGATCCTCGGTAAATACACTACAGAGGAATTTATACAATGAGCTGGAAGAAGTACTTTAAGTCTGCAAACTTGCCCACCAACATCAGCCCCATGGGCAGTGGCAATCGTATGCCCGATCCTGGCTATCGCAACTATCAAAGCAATCTTCCAGAAGTGTACATCGGCCATCCCAACCGTGTTGAACGTTACAATCAATACGAACAAATGGACATGGACTCAGAAGTCAATGCCGCCCTGGATATCTTGGCTGAGTTCATGACACAGCGCAATGACGACAACAACACAGCATTTGATATTAAATTTCACGACAAGCCCACTGACAACGAAGTCAAGATCATCAAAGAACAACTACAGCAATGGGTCAACTTGAATGAACTCAACGAACGCATATTCAAAATAGTACGCAACACCATCAAGTATGGTGATCAAGTGTTTATCCGTGATCCAGAAACATTCAAGATGTTTTGGACCGACATGCCCAAAGTCACTAAAGTTATTGTGAACGAAGCCGAAGGCAAAAAGCCTGAGCAGTATGTGATCAAAGACATCAACCCCAACTTTCAAAATCTAACAGTGACCGCAGTGGCAGCCACTGACACTTACATCAATCATCCACAAACAGGCGGACCATCGGGCAGTTATGTACAGCCCAAGACTCCCTATGCCGGCGGTAGTCGTTTTGCTCACGCTCAAAACGAAGCAGTGATCAATGCCGAACACGTGGTACACATGAGCCTGACAGAAGGCCTGGATGTGTACTGGCCATTTGGTAATTCGGTGCTGGAAAATGTGTTCAAAGTGTTCAAGCAGAAAGAACTGCTGGAAGATGCTATCATTATCTATCGTGTGCAACGTGCGCCGGAACGCCGAATATTCAAAATTGATGTGGGCAATATGCCCAGCCACATGGCCATGGCCTTTGTGGAACGTATCAAGAATGAAATTTGGCAACGCCGTATTCCCACTCAGACTGGCGGCGGTGCTAATATGATGGACGCAACATATAATCCACTCAGTACCAACGAAGACTACTTCTTCCCTGTCACAGCCGACGGACGTGGAAGTAGCGTAGACACCTTGGCAGGTGGCACAAACCTAGGCGAAATCACGGATTTGAAGTTCTTTACCAACAAATTGTTCCGTGGTCTGCGTATTCCTGCCAGCTATCTGCCCACAGGCCTAGACGATGGCACACAAGCAGTCAGCGACGGCAAAGTGGGCACAGCACTGATACAAGAATGGCGTTTTAACCAGTATTGTAAGCGTCTACAGCGTATGATTGTTACCAAACTCAACAGCGAATTCAAGCTGTTTATGCGTTGGCGCGGTATCAACATTGACAGTCAACTGTTTGA
>Ga0114975_10001602_pt1 | contig 15974 bp, 9 predicted proteins | sample S_130626_EF_Meta_FD_87031 | JGI IMG/M metagenome (GOLD analysis project Ga0114975, IMG submission 87031) | Freshwater microbial communities from Lake Simoncouche, Canada to study carbon cycling - S_130626_EF_MetaG | ecosystem: Environmental > Aquatic > Freshwater > Lake | place: Lake...
CGAGGCTTGGTTCGACGGAGAGGACCTACCCCCGGCAACCTCGGGACCTTCGCCCCGCAACCTCCCACGTCCGGGCTCAGGCCTCACTCGTTTCATTGGCCTCGTCACCGCGTGCGTGCTCCTCGTTGGTCTCGTCGGTGGCGCGCACCGTGCTGGCTTTATTCGTGTCCCTGGTGAGCCTGACATTGGAGTCGTATCGCCTACCCCGACCCCAACCGATAGCTCCGCTACTCCGGCGCCAACGCCAACAGCACCACCAACGCCTGACATTGCTGGGCGCCTACCAATTGAGACATGCAAAATCGGCAGCTCGGAAGAAGTGGATTTTGGGAGTGGTTTTCCCATCTCCCAAAACGCTGCGACAGTCGCGACAGGAACCATCCGAGTAGCTCTCGCTTTCGTTGACTTCCCAAACTCTCAAGAAACAGGGAGCATCGACAGCGCTTTTGACAAGATCGCGAGCCGCGTTAGTGCGGTGTATAAGGAAATGTCATATGGGAAGCTTACGGTTGAATTTGTCAAAATTCCCGGTTGGATTCGAATGGATAAATCCTCCAACGACTATAAAATCTCGCAGAGCGGCCTGGGAGATTACAGAGACACGATTACATACGCAAGTGAAGTTGTTAGGAAAACGGATCCTTCGGTGGACTTTACTGGCGTTGACTCAATCGTAGTTTTTGCCTCGGAAGAGGCTCCTGGCATTGCTGGGGACTATGAGCAGACGTTGAGTGAGCCCCTAAAAACCAAAGAGGTCTCAACCATTCAATCCGTCATTGTGAGCGGTGGCGGTTGGTGGTTGAAATGGTGGGATCCCAATGTCGTTGCGCATGAGTTTGGTCATACTCTTGGCCTCGCTGATCTCTACGACAGCGAGGCTGGCGAGAATGATCCGTTAAGTCCGTTTGTTGGGGATTTTGACTTGATGAGTTATGGGTATGAAGAATCCCTTGCACCTAGCTTGCTTGGCTGGGATCGTTGGCGACTTGGGTGGATCAGCGATGACGCTGTGATCTGCCTCAAGCCGACCGCAGAGAATCGGGTAATTCTTTCACCGCTCCAGTCGGGAAAGGGAGCTCTTCTAGCAGTTGTGCCGCTCAGTGCCACGAAGGTCCTAGTCATGGAAAGTCGCCGCCCGATTGGCATTGATAGCAAGCTTCCAGATTCTGGTGTGCTCGTGTACATCGTCGATTCACGAATTGACTCCGGGCTGGGGCCAATTAGGGTTCAAGGGAAGTGGACTTCGGTATCAATGAGTGATGCGCTCCTCGGCGTTGGTGATTACCTCGAGGAGTCTGGATGGGTCGTCTCAGTCACGCGCGATGAGGTGTGGGGGAACGAGTTCGCGATCTTCCCTTAGCGCATGCGGCGCAGCAGAAGCGAGATGGTCTCCCACCCTTCGAGCACATAGCTCCATGACCACTTTGCCACCTCGATCGCGACCGGCACCAGCAGCACCAGCAGGGCAACAGCGATTGCCACACGCATGAAGAGCTGATGGCTCTGGAGGACTGGCCCTACGGGTCTGCTGCTCGTGTCGAAGCCAATGTTGCAGCCCTTTCGGGGTTGAATCTTTCCCCATGGGTCAACTACCTCAGGCCGCATCGGAATCCTCGGTGCCAACCGGCCCACGAACATCACCAAAGTCGTAATAGCCCTCAGCAAATGGGGTGATGCGGATGACAGCGGCTGCCTCTAGGCCGGTCGAAATGATGATCTTGCCGATCTTGGCATCGACCAGCTGATCTCGTGACTTAGAGAGTGGCTGCGGAAGCACCACGAACTGCGTGCTGCCCTGGTCAAGCATGCGGGCCTGGCCCGGAGAGAGCAGATGTGAGATGGCATCGGTCGGCTTGACGGTCAGCGCAATGAGCGCCGCATCTCGCACGCGCTTATCAGACCAGAGTTCTTCGGCGATCTCTACGCCAACATCTCGGCCCGCCTCTTTCATGTCGCCCACTACGAGACCGCGCTGCAGGATTCGATTGAGGCGGTCGCGCAGGGCGATCACCACGCCCTCGCGAATCAGCGTATTCGTTTCGTCGAAGAACTCGCCACGCATGCGTGCGAATCGCTCTTGCACCTGAATGTCGAGTGCGCCAGCGAAGATGCGTCGAAGGGTGGCGATGTACTTCGGATAGACGCGGTAGATGCCAGAGGCATCGGTGCCCGGAAGGTCACGCTCTGTGCCAACAAGCTCGCGGTGTGGAGCAATTGGGTCACGACCCGAGAGCGGCTTCGGTCGCTCCGCTCGTTGCGCCAACTCCTCGCCGAACTCACGCGCCGTGGTCGATCCGGATGCCGCGGCCTCTTGGACGAGAGACGCTGCCTGTGCGGTGGTGCGAGCATACTCGCGGCGAATGGCGAAGCGGGCAACCTCTTGAATGGCGGCGAGGCGAGCCACTGCCTCCATGCGTGCAAGTGCGCGTGCGGCGGCAGAGTATCCAGCCTTATCGATCCAGGCGCGCATCCGTCCCGCTACGAAATATGAGGCGGCGAGGTACGGCACGATCCCCGCAAAGGCGAGCCCCCACATGAGACGGGAGAATGAGGCCATCTCTTCAGAGATACCGCCTGGCCCGATCTTGATAGGGTACTCCTCAATGATGTTCATCCAGTGGAGGAACTCAATGACAATTTGCGCGCCAGCCAGCCCCAGGACGATGGCTGCCACGGAGAGGAACGCTGCTGCACCCCAGCGCGTTGCCCACACAGGCGAACCAAGGATGATGCTGAGAGACTCTGGCACTCGCCATGCTTCGCGTGCTGGGTAGAGCTGCGCCTTACGCCACTTGAGGCGCACAAACTTCGGCGCCATCGGCTTTGGGGCTTCTTCTACTTCGTCCTCACTCTCTTCCTCATCAGCCACTTCCGACTCATTAGCATCTTCTTCAATATCAGCGACGTCCTCCGCGACAACCTCTTTCGGGGCAGAGATTGGATCAGCCTCTTCTGGGGGGATCTCTGCGCTCACCGCCGGCTTGCGACCCTTCTTTGCAGGTGACGCAGCCGCTGCCTTCTTCTCTTCAGGCTCTGGCTCAGCGGCGGCGAGAGTCTCTTCAACCGGCACAGCCTCGTCAGCTAACGCTTCGGCGACCGGGATCGAAGCCTCGGGCTCATCCGCAATGAGATTCCCGTTTTCGTCTTCATAGACCACGCCGTCGAACGCCGGGTCATCTACTGGCTTGGCAACAACCCGCACCATTGAGTCCTTGGCGCACTTCTTCAGTGCAATCCATTCGCGATCCTTCTCCCATCCCTCATCAGCAGCCCGCACGCAGGCACGCTCGACCGAATGGTCCTCATCCGGCGCGATCCAGCGAGGGGCGAGGCGCTCTCGCTCATCGTGATCAGGATTTAGTCGGGGTCGGTCGCTTGGATTGACGTCCTCAATGTTTGCCACCCAATCAGAGAGCTTAGGAACAGAGAGTCCGCCAATCCACGTGAGCGAGCTACGACCAAGGAGCAGTACAGGGATCAGCGAGATCAGGAATCGCCAAATGGGTTCAAGTTCAATGTTGGGAAGGTGCGGCGCTGCCGTAGCCGCACCTGACCATGGGTTGAGTAGCCAAAGGGCTCCGCCGACACCCAGCGGCAGGACTGGTCCGATTCGAGTGACGACAAAGGCGAAGAGGAGTGCCAACCAAACACGCGCCGGCTGCTCAAGCATTCCGTCCTGCGGCCAGCCGACCATCCAGATCTCTGGCGTATACCCAGCAAAAACGAAGTAGAGGAACACAAAGGCGCCAATGAAATAAAGGATGCGCGAGAGATTTCCAAACAGCAGCTTGATGATTGCAGTAACAAAGCCTGGCAGGACACTCTCATACGCTCGCTCAATTGGGATCAGCGCAGCAGCCACAGAGACTGCCGCAAGGCCGGCCATAATGCTGATCACAAAACCGAGCAGCGCCTCGAGTGGTAGCAGACCAATGGTTTGCGCAATGACCCTCACCGGGTTGAGCGTGTTGGTGTCAAGCAAGAATCGTGCCGCGGTAAAGCCGACGATCCCCCACACAAGTAGGTACGGCTCCACGCGATAGCGCACTGAACGCGGAAGGAGGAACGCGGCGGCAATCCCGCCGAATAGGGAAACGTATGAGAGGAGTGGCACAGAGGTAAGGCCAGCCTCAAGCCAGGCGCTCAGGGCAACCATCAGGCCAGCAACGATGAAGCCCGCCTTCATTTCGCGACCAGCAGACCAACCCCCTTGTGGGATGTCGGACTTTGTCTTCTCGGCAGCCTGATGCCATGGCTGCTCTCGATTAAGGATGTATTCAACGGCCTCCATTGGGCCAACTGGGGTTACAGCTTCATGGTCTTGCTTCAACCAACGGGCTGGAATGGCGGCGGCGATCCCTCGTCCGATGTATTCGACGGCCTTGCGCACGAGCGCCTCTACCTGGAACGAAGCATCTCGCCCTGCTGCGTACTGCTCAGCGTAGCTGTCGCCGTAGACCACCTTGCCGCCAAGCTCCGCGTCGAGATCTGCAGCGCCGAGCGGGTTGATGCGAATCTCGCCCGCCTCGTCAAGGTTCTGGCTCTCAGTAAGCACCTTGGCGAGCACTGGGGGGCGTTCAACAAGGCGTCGTCCGATCGCTACGAACACCGCGTTGTAGCGCTTCGGGCTCGGTCGTAGGACGGATGTAAAGAAGACGCTGCGAACCCTGGCGATTGCGCCAACTCCGGCGGGGAGTCGATTCATCTCTTCATCCTGGGCGAGCTGGCGTACGTCGTCGAGGCTTACTGGCAAAAGCTGCTCCTCGATCTCCCATCGGTCAGGTAGCTCTGATCCGGTGGCGGGCTCACGCATCGGATCAATCTCGCTCGCGAGACGAATCGCGGTATCGGCAACGGCACGCTCACGGCCGGCACCGAGTCCGGCGACGCGTAGACCAAGCGCAGACACCTTGCCCGCTTCGATTGTTTCCCATACGCGATCAAACGTCTCGCAGTCGAGCAGCATCTCTTGGGCATCAGAGCGGTAATCGTCTGCCCAGCTATCAGCGGCGGGGTATTCGGTGTTCTGGGCAATGTCACCCTCACGCACGCTGGTGATTCGATCGCCACGTAAGTCAACCACCTTAACGTGCGGGAAGCTGTAAAGACCTGGAAGAGTCCGGTCACCGAGATGCTCGGTTTGCTCATCGCCTGCTGGCACGAGCAGAACGAGTGCGCGCACTGGCGGATCAATCTCCAATAGGCGCGCCACAACTGACTCAGCTAGGCGCTTCCCCTTCCCTGTTGAGCGCGGATCAAGAATGAGTAACCGAATAGGGAGGCTCAACACCTGCCCGTCAGTGCCATCTGCACCGAGAACTCGGCCAAGCTCGCGGATACCACCGGGCGATGAGCCGTCGACCGACTTTTGCAGTCGGTCGACGAGCCCAGCGTCTCCTAGGTCAACGCGAAGGACGCGATCCATGCGCCCTCTTAGCTGCGCTTCTTGCCAGCGCTGCTCGTAGTGCCATCGGTTGGCGTGATCTCTGCGAACGTCGCCTTACAGATATCCCAGAGCGAGTTGTAGCCAAGGATGTGATACGGCAGGTGCAGTGCCGCTGGTACATCTTCCAGCCAGAACTTCTGGTACTCCAAGAGCGCATTCAGGCGCAATTCGCCTTCAAACTCTTTGTCGCCCGCCTTGATCTTCTCTGTGCGGATCTCGTCAATTCGATAGTTGATCTCCGAGAGCTCCTCTGCCCCCTGGTTGAAACCTGTCGCAAAATGACGTCCAACAAACGCCTTAAAGAGAGCCGGAACCGCATCAGCTTTTGGCAGGCGGCCCGTCTTCGCGCCATCGGGCACAAGATCAGCAAGCTCCGTCAAGATCTGTCCGACGCCGCGACCGTTGCCCGCGGCATACTCTGCCGCGACCGTCTCCAGGAATGCATCAGGTAGCTGGGCCAACTTATCGGGCATGGCACCCTGCAGCGGAACTCGAATAGGTTCTGCCTGAGCGTTCCCGAAATGCAGGCTCAACGTAACGAAAGAGTCCTTTTCTGCAGGATCTGCATCCGCTACCAGCAGCCGCTTGTTGAAAGAAGCAGCGACGAGCCGCTGGACCATCGTCTTTCGACCCTCTTCGTTCACGAACGCAATGCTGTCCTTATAGCCGAGGCGCTGGCGCCATGCCAGTCGGTCTGTACCCTTTGGTGAGTGCGCGGCATTCACCCAGGTGTTGACGGATGACGCACCGTCAGGAACGTCTAGTAGACCGAGACCAACGACCGAAATGCCAACCGCAATTGAATCCGATGCGGATCGAGGCACGTAGGTCAATCGCTCAAGGTGTGGCGCAACCAGCGGGTTCTCTGAGAGAATGCTCTTCAGCCACTCGCGCTTCTTCGGCGCGTCATCGCCTGGGAAGCTCACGGTAATCCGTGTTTCCGCCTCGGTCGATACAGCCGGCGGGACCAAGCTGGTGTTGACCTTGTTCAAGATCATTGCTCCAAGTCGCTGTACAGCGCTATCTTCCGCCGTGGCAGCATCTCGACGAACTTCTGCGTTATCCAAGAGCGTCTTGAGGCTGGTGTACAGCCCCGATTTGGTCTGCAAAAGATCATGAACGCGGCGCTGCAGGCCCTCAATCAAGCTGTCCGCCAGCTTGTCGACCCTGCCAGCCTCCTGACGCTCCCAACCCTTGAGAGCATCGTCCTGAATGTCAACGATGGCAGCGCGCACGACGGCAGCGCTCGTCTTCTCATCTACGGTGTAGGCATCCGCCAGCGCATTACGCGTGCGCTCGAGAATCCCCCGGTAATACTCCTGAGCATCTGGCGAGTTGCTAAGGAGAGCCGCTGTCTTCAGCGATGACTGGCGCGAAGCCTTCTCATCACGAACTGGGTGGCCTTCGACTCAAGCGCCTCAAGCATCTGCTTGATGCGCTCCTGCGCCTCCCGTGCGAGGTTGCGAATAGCCTGCCCCTCTGGAGTGCCTAGGTACGCCTTCCAGGCGTCATAGATCTTGATTGTCTCTGCTGACTCCAGGCGCTTATCAATGCCTGTGCGCGGCACCCGCTTAAACACGTTTGGCCATGGGATCTCCACGAGATCATTGAGCTCTGGATACGCCACTTTTGCGGGAGCGGAGTACGGAAGCTCGCCGACGGCAATGTCCGCGAACGCGGCCTCCATATTGATCAGAACGGTGGTAATCGGTGACTTCTGCGACTGCGCAATATCACGTGCGATCTTGCCCAGCTTCAGCGCGTCAGCGCTGATCGACTGAGACGCCTTTGTCATGCTCTGGCGCGCACCAGCGAAGAACGAGTTGGGAGCCGAGGCATCGCAGAACTCGTTCATCTTGTTCTTTAGCGCTCCGTAACCGTCGTTCATCTCTCGCTTGTTACGGGCCTGCGTTACCTGCGAGCGCAGTCGATCAAACGCAACGGTTGCCGACGTTGCCCGCGCTGGCGCATACATGCCAAGCTGCTGCGCGAATGCAACGCGCAGATTGTGCAAGGCACCGGCCTCAGCGCGCTTTGGCAGCACCTGTTCAATCAGGTAGTCCCCGTACAGGTCTTCTGCGATGCGTGTGGCCACTTCGCGCATCTCATCGTGGATCTCAACCGTTGCAGCCATGGCGAATGGGCGCTTACCAACAAAGGTTGGGTGATCCAGTTGCAACAGGCCGGTGTCGTTCACGAGCTTGTCAAGCAGCGGCATGTAGCGCTGTGACGCGGAGTTTACTCCGCCCGTCTTAGCAGATTCAACGTCCGAGACAAGGTCAAGGGCGAATCGGGCAATTGATCGCTCAATTGGCTGCCCCTTCATGTCAACAGGTGTGTCAAACAAGAATGCTGACTTCACGACACCAGCAGGAATCTCAAAGGAGAGCTTGTTCGGATAGCGAACAGGCTTCTGCTTGGTTGGAGGTGGTGCGTTCTGCACATCGATCAGCGCGCCAAGGTCAGCGAGTCCACGCGCGGCATTAAGCCGGCTGGAGCGTCGCTTCGCCTCACCAAGGACCGAGTCAAAGTTGCGTGGAAGGGCGACGAGTGGCACTACCGTGACGTCGGCGCCGAGGCGCTGAGTAGCCCGATAGGTGATCAGTTGGATGATGTCGTACATCGTTCCACCGCCGGTACCCCCGGAGAGCGATCCGCCGACGAGGATGATCACCTTGTCGCTGACCTGCCCACCTGGGTTGTAGCGCTCAAGGTCACCCTTTGAACTCGTGATGCGGCCGAGGGCAACGTCGAACTGGCCGAGTAGGCCTTCGGTTCCGCGGTCGCTCAACATGGCAAACAGTGCAGCACGCCCGATCGTTGGGTACTGGCCAGCGCCAACAGCGAGAGGCGCGAAGGTTGGCTCCGTTCCCCAATCGCCGACACGTGGTGGCAGCCACGAACGCGTGATCTCGTCTTCTACGGTGCGGAGCTGGTTCGTAATCTGGTTCGACGCTGAGAACTTTGGCAACGCATGAATGAACGTTGCCGTGGCTTCAACGATCTTCGGATCTGAATGCAGCGACGTTGCGGTTGCGGCCAAGTCGGATTCAGCAAAGTCTACGTAGATTGTCTGAATGAACCGTGGGAGCTCATGCGCTCGCAGCTCTGGCAGGCGCTTCTCTTCGAGGCGCGCCTTGTTTCCATTTGGTCCACAGATCTGGTTGCGGAGCATTCCCTCGAGCTCGCGCCCGATGGTCTGACCGCTACCGCCGACCCCTACGTAAATGAAGCGCTGCCCGAAACTCATGGTGCTCTCCTCTCGCCTATTGGCCTACAACGCGCTGCTGGATCCGCCGCCCTGCGACGTTCCAGAAAAATCGGATGGTGCAGTCTCATCTGGGTTGCTGCTGTCTTGGTATGGACGTGGATTTCCGTATCGCACGACGGCACTAGCACCGCTCGCGAGATCAAGCTCCTTACCCAGTTCAAACTTCGACGGCTTGCCTCCAACCTCACCGGTGAGGCCAGACGTGTCTAGCCGCGTCCCAGGGAGGAAGCGGAAGAAAGCGCGCGTGATCTTGACCTGGGCATCATTTGGGTTCGGGGTGCGCTCAGCATTCCCGTTGTGGAGGTCGAAGCCGACCTTGGTTCCACCACGTAGGGCTACAGCCTCTTGTCCGTTAACGGAGACCTGCAGGTCTCGGCCGATCCACCAGAGACGGGCACCGATAAGCAGCAGGACCAGGAGCAACCACCATGGGTTGCAGCCGAGCCAGCTAAGTGGCGAATCAGCCCTACAAGGTTCTGAAGGAGGAATAACAACTTCTTCTGATGGCGTTGGTGTCGGTGGGGCCTCGCATCCTTCAGGTGGCGTTGGGGTGGATGAAGAGATCGTCACTCCGCCGTCACGGGCAACATATGTGCCGGGCAGTGGCACGCCAACCGGATACTCGCTTCCAACTACGCCCGCGGCAAGATTGACCGTCAGGCCAGTTGCCTCAAGGGCCGCCTTGGTTGCATCAACAGTGTCACAGCGTGACAATCCTGGCACTCGCTTCAAGCACGCTATTTCACTGAGCGCATCTCCAATTGCGGAAGCTGCAGCATCAGCTGTGTCAAAGAAGACCTCGTCCCACACAAAGTCAGTCTGATTGTCACATCCAGCAATTTGAGTCATATCGGGGTTAGTAAAGTCTTTGAGCCATGGAATATCTACATTCTTTGGATTTCCCGTTGAGACGGGCAGTACGGAACAATTCGACTGGTCACTCAGTCTCTTGGCTGCAGACTTATCGTCTGGCTGGCCATCTGTGAACAGAATAAGCCCGCAGCGATCATCTGCTGAGTACGGTTCTAGGTCGCCAAACACCTGTGAGAAAGAGGTGCCGCCCAATTCATTAGCAGGGGCACGATACTGATTTGCAACTTCGCGAAGGCACGAGACCAGCAGCGATACTTCATCAGCTGTGTTTCCAGTACAACGGTCCCCGCTGATTCGGACGACGTTAGATTTTCCATCGCTGCCAAACTGCAAAACCTTGAAGTCGATGGCACGCTTCACAAACTGCTGCTGGCCATTCTCAATATCCGTAGCCAATTGATCGACCGCATTTGCAAGCGACTCGTTAATCGGGTTTTTGCAGTTGGAATCCAGCTTGCCGTTCTTGTAGCAATAGATGGACCCTGAAAAGTCAAAGGCAAAGACTGCCGCCGTCAAGTTCGTCTCGTCCGCGGCCACAACAGGCCGGGCAGCTGCCGGTGCAAACATCGAAAGCGCGACGGCAAGGCTGACCAGGGCGATGCGTAGGCGGGTCAAGGCGGTCCTCCCTCGGCTGGCGGCGATACGTGCTTGGTAAGCGGATGCGAATCCTACTCGCTTTCAAGGTCGCTGTGGGGGCGAATCCTGAGAGTTATCCACATTTTCAGGAATGGGTGCCCGGTGTGTGGCACGGGCCGTCCGACGGCAGGAGCCGAATCATTTGTTACAACGCCAAGCCGCTACAATCCCCGCATGAAGCGAGCCCGCCAGCTAGTTGCCACCGTTCTCGCCGCCGCCGCCCTCGTGGTTACGGCCGCGCCGGGTGGCCCACCCTCTATTGCTGACCTGACCTGGAATCCAATCTTCGGCACGACCAGTGCCCCACTGGCGAACGGTGCCGTCTGGGCGATCACGGTCGATGGTGACGATGTGTACGTGGGTGGCGCGTTCACCGACTTCGCTGGGATCGCCGCCGCAGACCGCATCGCCAAGTGGAACGGAGCGACCCAGGCCTGGGTGGCGCTTGCCGCCGACGGTGTGACCGATGGGCCCATCATCTCAGGAACTGTCTACAACATTGCCGTTGATGCAGGCGTTGTGTACGTAGGCGGCAGCTACACAGTTGATACCGGCGCGAACGACTGCAACAACCTCGCCACCTTCACAGCCTCGACCAGCGCCTGGTCGGGATTCGGCACCTGCCCAGGGAGCCAGCTGATCGACCCCTCAAAGACGGTCTACACCGTTGAGAAGATTCCAGGTGGGCCGCTCTACGTGGGCGGCAACTTCCTCGACGCGAATGGCGATACGAACTATGACTACGGGGTCTACGGCACCTACAGCGGAAGTGCCTGGACCTGGAGCGGCCTTGGCGATGATGGCGCAGGTGGCCCAGCGCTCAGTGCCTTCGTGTCGAATGTTGTGGCGCACCCTGATGGTGGCGTGCTTGTGGTTGGCAACTTTGGTTCTGCTGGTGGCGTAGCTGGCGGAGATTCATTGGCGCGTTTTGATAGCACGCAGACCCCGAATTGGTTTGCGCAAGACACTCCAGCCGTCTCCTTCTACGGAGCGCTGAATACGGGCACACAACTCTTTGTCTCTGGTTGGCAGAGTGCATACCTGCGCACCGGTGGAAACTCATGGCGTGCGCTCTGCGCGACTGAACTTGGCACAGCATCCGCGACGTGGGGATCGCTGGCAACGACTTCCAGCGGGCTCCTGCTGGTCGGCGGAAATGGACTCTATGCCTGCGACACTACCGCCGGCGGCTCAGCCACGCTCGTGCCCAACGGTGGAACGGTTCGCGCGCTGGCATCGTACGGAGGCGGCACGATTGTTGGCTCAAGCACCGTTACGGGCGGCGGCACCGACTACATCGCGGTGCTTGGTGATGTGGTGCTCCCCTCCACCAACAACAACAGCCGCCAGGCGACCGACATGATCGTTCTGCTGATCACGCTGACCGCCTTCACGGCGCTCGCCGGCACTCAGCTGCTGCGCCGCGCCTAACGGCGCAGCGCACGTCCGAGCTGGGCACCCCCGCCCCGCTACACTCCCCCCTATGAGTAGTGCAGCCAAGCAGCCGATCCGCGCCTATTCGGGGATCCAGCCGAGCGGGGCGCCGCACCTGGGGAACGACCTGGGCGCCATCCGCAACTACGTAGCGCTGCAAGAGAACTACGAGTCCATCTACTGCATCGTCGATTACCACGCCCTTACCAGCGTGCACGACGGCGAGAAGCTGCGACGCCAGACGCGCGAGATGGCCGCGGCGCTCATTGCTCTGGGCCTCGACCCGAACAAGTGCACCCTCTTTGTGCAGAGCCACCGCCCCGAGGTGCAGGAGCTTGCCTGGATCCTGATGACCGTGACGCCGGTGAGCTGGGTCGAGCGGACTCCCACCTATAAGGAGAAGAAGCTGCAGCAGGCCGACGACATCAACCACGGCCTGCTCACCTACCCGATCCTGCAGGCAGCCGACATTCTGCTGCCGAAGGCGAGCGTGGTGCCGGTGGGCAAGGATCAGGCCGCACACCTGGAGCTGAGCCGCGAGATCGCCCGATCGTTCAACAACAAGTTCGGCAAGACCTTCCCTGAGCCAGAGGCCGTCTTCACCACCGCCCCCGTGGTGCTGGGTACCGACGGCGAGAAGAAGATGAGCAAGTCGATCGGCAACACCATCGACATCCTGGGTGATCCTGCCGTGATCACCAAGCAGGTGATGGGCTCGGTGACTGACACCAAGCGCCCACTCAAGAGCGACCCGGGGCACCCTGAGGCCTGCAACGTCTGCCAGCTGCACAAGCTGGTGAGCGCCAACTACGAAGAGCTCTGGCAGAACGAGCGCGCCGCCCTCACCGGCTGCGCCGACATGAAGCGCCTACTCGCCGAGCGCCTGATCGCCCACTACGCCCCCGCCCGCGAGCGCTACAACGAGCTCCTCGCCTTGCCGCATGAAGTCGACAACATCCTCGGCGACGGCGCCGCCCGCCTCTTGCCCATCGTCACCGAGACGATGCGTGAGGTGAAGGAGAAGGTTGGGTTGGCGTAAGGGTGGCAGAAATCTCTGATCCGATCCTACGAGAACACCTACGAACCATTTCGATTGGTTGGCTGGCCTCAAAGAAGATGTCGGATGATGCGCCACGTCTTCTTAGGGAGTCACGCACATTGATCGGCGGCATTTTGCCCGCCGGGATAAAAGTGAAGGGAAGTCCTGGCGCGGGTAACCTCGCACAGGTTCCATGGATTGCATTCCTTGACCCTGACGTTACAGAAACTGCTCAAAGGGGAATTTATGTGGTCTACCTTTGGTCCGCTGACGCGAAGGTCCTCTACCTCTGCCTATCACAAGGCGTAACCGATGTAGAGAAACGACACAAAAAGGATGTCCTGCCACGGCTTAGGGGTGAGGCCAAAAAGATTAGAGGACTCATTGCCAAGGAAGCGGAAGGCCTGCTCGGAGACATTTCTCTAGGCAGCAAAGATCGACTTCCGATTCAATACGAAGCAGCGACAATAGCCGCAATACGATACGAAACTGATAATCTGCCCGATGAAAAAGCGCTTCGAGATGATCTGGCGACTTTAATGGGTTTGTATGGGCTTGCAGTTAGTAGGAAAAGATTACAACTAACTGAAGACCCAGAATCTTGGGAAACTGGCTTGCCTGAGCTTGATGAAGAGCGCATTAGTGAACCAAGGATTAAGTGGGATCTTGACTTCAGCAATGACAACGACAAGCCGGGGGATGACGTCTTCTTCCCAGTGCCTGCTGGCGTAAGACGTGTTACCCGCAGGCATGTATCTGTGTTGAAAGACCTAAGAATTTTGCTAAAAGACTGTGGCTGGACTACGTCAAGCCCTCACCCGTTTGACTTAGAAGCCCGCAAGGCGGGGCGAACTGGATTACTCATTGAAGTGAAGGTCATCCGAGACGGAGATTCCGCTTCAGCTGTCCGAGAAGCGATTGGTCAGTTGTTTGATTATCAGTATGCTTACAAACATTCCATAGGGAATTACGAACTGATTGCCGCTTTTTCAGAAAGGCCGGCCGAATACTATCTCGGACTTCTTGCAAACCTGAACATTTCATCCTGGTGGTATGACCAGAATGTTCAGGGCTGGGCTAATAGCGGGGTTGGATGGAAATAATCTAATCCAGCTAACTTCTCTTGCGCGACCTGCCTGACATTACCGATACCGCGTCTCCAGGTAGGCGCTCGCCACGGCGGCGTCGATGCTGGCGGGTACGGGCACCACGCAGCTGGTGGCGGTCACGGTGCCGCGGGCAACGGCTTCGAGGCAGCGGGCCTGCAGGGCGAAGCCGAGGTCCATCGCCTCAATGGAGTGGCCGAGTGGGCGGGGGCCGGCGAGGTTGAACATGTGGCCGCGGGCGACCAGGTGCACGGCGTTGCCGTTCTTCAGGCGAAGCGTGAGGAGGTCGTCGGCGTACTCCTCTTGGCTCGCCACCTCGGGTGAGGCGAGCATGCCGGCCACGTCGATCTCTTCGGGGAAGTGCCCAGCGTTCGCCAGGATCACGCCACTTCGCAGCTTCGACAGGTCAGCGGCGGTGATGACGCCCTGGGCGCCGGTGACGGTGATGATGATGTCGGCGTTGGCGAGCGCCTCGTCGCGCGATGGGGTCTCGAAGCCGTCGAGGTGCGCGCGCAGCTTGAGCACTGGATCGCGCTCCACCACGGCGACCTTGGCGTAGCCGCCGCGGAAGTTTGCCGCCACGCCGCGGCCCACCGAGCCGTATCCAAATACCGTGACGCGCTCGCCATTGATTGTTTTGTTGGTGATGCGCAGGTACGACTCCAGGGCGCTCTGCCCCACCCCGTGTTCGTTCTCAGCGAACTGCTTGATGGGGCTGTCGTTAATGACGAGGATCGGCATGTTGAGCTTGTCGCGCAGCGGCTCAAGGCGCATGCGACCTGACGTCGTCTCTTCGGTGCCACCGCGAAGCGTTGGGTACGGGTTCTGCAGGTAGTGCATGTACAGGTCACCGCCGTTGTCGAGGATCAGGTCGGGCTTGGCGGCAACGACCTGGGCGAGATACATGGCGTGCACCGCGGCATCTTTGGTTGCTTCACCAATGACGGTGGCGCCATGCGCGCGAAGGCGTTCGACGGCGTCGGCCTGCGTGGTGTTGAGGTTGCCAGTGGAGACGAGCTTGGCGCCACCCGCCTGCAGGGTCAGCAGCAGGGCGACCGTCTTCGCCTCTAGGTGAATGCCGGTGCCAATGGTGAGGCCGGCGAATGGCTGGGTGCGGGTGAACTCTTCGGCAATGCCACGCAGCAGCTTCGACTGCTCGGCGACCCAATCAATGCGTGTGCGCTGCATGGGGGGAGTGTACGTCTACGAGGCGCGCCAGCAGTACCAGGCGAGCACGCTGCGCACTCCAGCAAAGGGCTCACCGAGCGGGCGAAGCTCCTTGGCACTCGTTGGCTTTTGGTTCTGGTGAATAGCGTCCCATCCGCGGCGCACGGCCAGGTCGTCGACTGGCCACACGTCGAGGCGGCCAAGCTGAAAGATAAGGAACATCTCTGCCGTCCACCGCCCGATGCCAAAGAGTGGCGTCAACGCATCAACGATTGCCTCGTCACTCATAAAGGGGAACCGTTTCAGCGGAACCGCTCCCGAGAGCACCCCTGCCGTGAGTTCGCTAATGGTTCGAACCTTTGCCGAGGTGAGCCCCACCGATTGCAGTTCACTCCGCGAGAGCGCACCGACTCGTGGTGGGGTGATCGAGCCTGCGCACTTCTCGTGCAAGCGCCGATAGATCGTCTTCGCCGCCGCCACGCTGACCTGCTGGGCGATAACGGCGCGCACGAGCGATTGGTAGTTCGTCTGGCCGCTCTTCTGCAACCCAAAGGTGCAGGGTGCCAAGCGTTTGATTGGCTCAGCAAACGCTTGGTCAATACGCGCGATGCGGCGCTTTGCCGCTGCAAGTTCTTTCAGTCGCTCCGCGCGCGACATGCTTACGGCGTTGCAGTGAAGTCGCGCACCTCGATGCCCAACTCGTCATCGGCCGCTTCCGGGATCGGGTCAGACCACACACTCAGCGGCAGGCCCGTGGTCTGGTCGTAGGTCACGCGGAACGAGGCCTGCGCTTGGCGCTCTTCAACAAAGGCGAAGAGCTCTTCGGCACTAAGGGGGAGCAGCTCCAAGATGAGTGGGTCGACCTCGCTTCCGTCGCTGGTACGGGTGACTGCTGAAACGCCATCGCGCACGCGAACGGTAAAGGGGCCGACATACGTCTCCACGCAGAAGCACTGCCGGGTGATGGTGTAGCGGTAGCTGCTGATACCGCTGTTCACCCAG
>Ga0114975_10001603_pt1 | contig 15968 bp, 16 predicted proteins | sample S_130626_EF_Meta_FD_87031 | JGI IMG/M metagenome (GOLD analysis project Ga0114975, IMG submission 87031) | Freshwater microbial communities from Lake Simoncouche, Canada to study carbon cycling - S_130626_EF_MetaG | ecosystem: Environmental > Aquatic > Freshwater > Lake | place: Lake...
CTATTCATGCCGAAGCGGGCCACATCGGCCAAACTTCCTCCTTGAGCGCCTACCCCAGGGACGAGTAAGAAGTGTTCTGGTACTGTTTTTCGCACCTCTCCGATTAGTTCCCCGCGCGTAGCACCCACCACATACATGAGATTTTCTGTGCTTCCCCAGGTTTGGCTTTTTTCAAGTACAGTCTGGTAGAGTGGCTTGCCAGTGGCGTCTTCCAGAAGCTGAAAGTCCAACGAACCGGGGTTGGAGGTTAAGGCCAACACAATCGCCCACTTGCCTTCAAATTCCAAGAAGGGAGTCACCGAATCCTTGCCCATGTAGGGAGCAACGGTGATGGAATTGAAGTTCATATTTTTAAAAAATGCTTCTGCATAACGGGTAGCCGTATTGCCAATGTCGCCCCGCTTGGCATCTGCGATGGAGAAGATGTGCTTGGGAATCAGTGCTTCTACCTTGGCGAGTGTTTCCCAGCCTTTGGCTCCATGGGATTCAAAAAAGGCCGTATTGGGCTTATAGGCTACCGCAAAGTCTGCCGTCTCTTCGATAATTTGCTGGCAGAAAGAGAAAATGGGGTCAGCCTCATTTTTTAGGTGGGCAGGAATTTTGTCAAGGTCTGGATCCAATCCCACACAGAGAAAGGAGGATTTTTGTTGGATCTGGGCAAAAAGTTCGGCTCTAGTCATGGTCGGGAAGAATCTGCGTAAAGGTAGAAATTTATTCTCTTTTCCACTTGACCCATGCCCCTGAGAGGGATACCGCTGCCGAAATCAGGAAAAAGAGCAAGCTAAATGCGACTGCCTCAGTCTCTTGGATCCCTGCATAGGAATGGGCATAAACCACCACGAGTTCCCGAGCTCCTACCCCTCCGATCGTCAGCGGCAATACCGCCACGATTGAGGAAAGTAAAAATACGGCCTGGTAGGCTAGAAATTTATCCTGCACTCCCAAGGCCAGTAACAAGCAGACCACAGCAGCCATCTGGGCAAGTTGGCCTACAAGTGACCAGAAGATTCCTTTCCAAAAGGATGGGAGGAAGTTGGGGAAAAGTACTTTTTGAAGTAGCCAAAACGCCGGTACGACTCCCAAAGCAGCCGCAAGCAGGAGGATCTTGGTGGTCCAAGTCTCGAACCACTTCCAAGGGAGTTCGATCAGCCCCACTAATGCAAGTAGTAGTGCAAGGATCGCCACCAAACCCCCAAGCCGGTCCAGAAGGCTGGCTTTGAGCAGCTGTTTGACAGGGGTTTTAAAAGCCTTATTCAAGAGGTATACCTTGTATCCGTCGCCACCTATTCCACCAGGAAGAAATAGGTTGTAAAACATTCCGATTAGGTAAAGGCGCCAGTTTTCCCAGAAACTGAGGGAAATGTGGATGTTGGCAAAGTAGGCATTGAGACGAATGGCAGTGGCCACCTTACTTCCTACAAAGAGCGCAATGGCAGGAATCAACCAACCCCAAGAGAGGGTTTTGGAGAGCTGCAGCAGGTTGTTCGTATCGATTTTCTGAAAAACCAGGTACAAAGCCCCTCCTGTAAGGAGAATTTTAAGGGCAGTTTTTAGCTGGTTTTTGAGGGGGAACATGGAATCCTTAGTTGGACGTTTGCACTTCCTGCTCCCCGGTGTAGAGGGCCTTGACGCGGTAAGTTTTCTTGTCCTGAGATTCGAAATAGGTGCGGACGATAATCTCCGCAATTATTCCAGTAGTGATCAGTTGGATGCCTCCCAAGATCAACATGAATCCCAGGATCAAGATGGGACGTCCCCAGATGTCCTCTCCTAGAATTTTTAGAACCAAAAGGTACACATTGATGATGCCTCCCAAGAGGAAGGCAATTAGCCCAAGCCCACCAAACAGGTGGATGGGGCGCTGGAAATATTTTTGAAAAAATAGCATGAGGATCAAGTCTGCCATCACCTTGAAGGTGCGGCTGAGTCCGTACTTGGAGGTACCATGAATTCGAGGGTGGTGCTTGACATCCACTTCGGTCATCTTGGCGCCCTCTTGCTTGGCAAGTACCGGGATAAAGCGGTGGAGTTCCCCATAGAGTCCCATGTTTTGGGCGATTTCGGCCTTGTACACCCGTAGCGTGCAGCCATAGTCCTTGAGGTGGACGTTTGTGGAATTTCGAATGATCCAGTTGGCGATTTTGGAAGGGATTTTTCGGAGAACAAATCCATCTTTCCGGTTGGCTCGGCGCCCTGCTACCACGTCCCATTCCTCGTCGATTGCTTTTTGGAGCATGCCAGGAAGGTCCGTGGGGTCGTTTTGTAAATCCCCATCCATGGTGGCGATGTATTCCCCTGTGGCCTGATCTATGCCTGCTGCCAGCGCGGTGGTTTGCCCGTAGTTGCGGTTGAAAATCACGAGCTTGGTTCGGGTATTCGCGTATTTTTTTACCTCAGCCACTGTGCGATCGGTGCTCCCATCCTCTACTAGGATTACTTCGTAGTCCATTCCCGAGAGTGCAGCATAGGTGGCTTTCAGGAGGGGCTGGATGTTATCTTCTTCGTTGTAGACGGTGATGACGACGGATAAAAGTGGCTTGTTCATGGCAGGGAAAGATTCCTCAAAAGTACCTTTTTAACCGCATTTGGTCAAAGCGCTTCTTGTTTTTGCATCAAATCCCTCCAAAAATCCCAGCTACCTGCTGTATCTTTGGGGATGCGCGCTGCTCAACCTTCTGCTGTGATATCCAATCCCTGGGTGCTGCTACTCCTTTTTTGTGGGTTGGTAGGTCCTTTTGCCCTTGATTTTCACCTGCATTACCCCGACGAAATCTATTACCGGGATGCGGCGGTCAAGATGCTGCAGACAGGAGATTACCTGACGACTTACTTGGGTTCGGGGGAATTGCGCTTCAAGAAACCGATCTTAACCTACTGGGCGGTGCTCGCAGGATTCAAACTCTTTGGAGTACATGCCTTCAGTTCGCGCATCTTTTTTTTGCTGGCAGGGGCTGCTACAGTTGGGCTAACCTATCTCCTTGGCAAAACAGTATTTGGGAATCGGAAAATTGCAGGTACCGCAGCCTTGATTGCTGCCTCTAATCCCATTCTAATTTTTGCTGCTACGCGCTCCATTCCAGATGTGCTTTTGGTGTTGACGATTACAGGTAGTGCGCTAGGTTTTGCTGGGCTTCTCCGAGATGGAGAGCAGGCAAAGAAAAAGTTTCTGTGGCTGCTGTACTTAGGATTGGCTTTGGCCTTCGAAGTGAAAGGGCTCCCAGCTGTGGCACTGGGAGGGATAGGAATCTTGTACCTGCGATTCAATCCCTGGCAGCGGATTTCCTGGAAAAAACTGCTCTTCATCCCCGCGCTGCTTGTGGCCTTAGGAATTGCCGTATTCTGGTTTGTGGCCATGTGGCAGCTGCACGGCCCTGCGTTTTTGGATAGTTTTTTGGAGGATCAAGTGGGTACGCGGGTGACCTCCCGCCTATTATTGGTCCTTCAAAATGGAACGGTAGCGGCTCTGCTATTGATAGGCATGTTTCTCCCTTGGGTAGCTTTGGCGATTCCTAAGTTAAAAGACAACTTGATGACTGCCTGGAAAGAAAACCCTCAATTTTTTGCCTTTGCACTCCTATGGGGACTGGCCATCCTGGGTATGGGCGCATTGACTAGTAAATTTTACGAGCGCTACCTGCTCCCTGTAGCACCCGTGTTGGCTCTTTGGCTTGCGTGGATAGTCGTTCGTGGCGGTGGCTTGGAACGTGCCAAAGGACTGAAGGTAGCCGCTTTGCTCCTCCTTTCTTTGGTGACGCTTGTGGTCGGGGTGAACACTTGGATCTTTGTTACGGGGTCAAGTGGAGGCGTGTCGTTTGCCTATGTTGGATTGGGAGTTCTATTTCTTGGGTATGGCATATGGGCATTCCTTCGGTCTTCTGTCCTGCCGCCAAAGCTGCTTGCACTTTCCATCTTGTTTCTTTTCTTTCAGGTGACAGGCATTACACGATTGATATCCTTGCCTCACCAGGGGATTCAGGCGGCAGCTGTGGTGGAGGAGATGGGGGTGGCTAGACCCATTGGCTTTGCGGGCAACTTGCATGAGGGGTCAAAGATTCGGATGAGTTTGGGTACCGCTTACGATTTGGTTGACTTGTCGAGAGAGGGATGGAAGGAGGAAGCCAAAAGCTACACCTATTTAATCTTAGAAGACCGGCTGCTGTCCGAATGGGATACAGTAGGCTATGAAGTGCGCGTAGCGAGTACCCATTTGGACTCCAAAGCCATTCCTGATTTTCTGCGTGCAAGCAGTACCGCTGCGCGTGAGGAGATTCGGGTAAAGCAAGGGATTCGCTATTTCTTGCTTCAAAAAAAATAAACCCGAAGAGAGGTTCTTCGGGTTTGGGGTACGATTAGCTATTTTTCTCTTTGTGCTTTTCCAGCTGCCGCCGTAGACCTTCTACCGCCTCATCAGCTGCAGCTTCAAAGGAGTCATCTTGGTTTTTGGCAAAAAACTGCTTTCCAGGCACATTTAGCTTGATTTCCACGAGCTTATTTTGGTTTTTTTCATTTTTATCCAGTCTCAAAAACACCTCGCCATCCAAAATGCTGTCGTAGAATGTGTCCAGTTTATCGGCCTTCTTCTGAATAAAACTGATCAATTTTTGATCGGCGTCGAAGTGAATGGAATGCATCTGTAGTTTCATCGTGAGGGGATTTAAGGGTTAAACATGTGAATACTTATGCTTTCGGGTGTGCTTGTTCAAACACAGCCTTGAGTTTCTCCATAGAATTGTGGGTATATACTTGTGTGGCGGCTAGGTTGGCATGCCCCAATAAATCCTTGACGGCATTCAAGTCGGCCCCTTTGTTTAAAAGGTGGGTTGCAAAGGTATGACGGAGTAAGTGGGGGCTTCGTTTCGAATTTTGTGCAAACAGGTCCAGGTAGTGCTTCACGATCCGATAGATGAGCATGGGATAGGCTTTTTCTCCTTTGCTGCTGCGAATAAAGTAATCTTCTCCTTCCACCCTGTTGAACTGGGCTTCTACCACTTGTTTATAGTTCGTGATATTTCGCTGTAGTGATTTGGTCAAGGGGATGATGCGTTCTTTTTGTCTTTTACCCAATACTTTGACTTGTTCTTCATACAGGTGGATATCCTTCCACTTTAAGGAGGTAAGTTCGGAGAGACGCACGCCGGTGAGGTACAGGAATTCGAGTACCATCCGATCCCGCTGTCCCTCAAAGGTGGGTGCGTAAACCTCTTCTTCCAATACAGATTCAATGGTTGTTTCCTGTAAAAACTCAGGAAGCTTTTTTGGAGCTTTTAGAGATTTTAACTTGTAGGTTGGGTCCTTCTGGATGATTTTGGAGCGCATCAGAAACTTGTAGAAGGAACGAAGTGTCGCCAGTTTCCGATTGACAGTAGTTTGGCTAAGTCCCTGCTCTACCAAGTCGATGATCCATGCGCGCAAGTCAGGATGGGTGCAGTGGGAAAGGTCGTCTATTGAAAAGGATAGATTTACAAAGTCCTGGGCTTGTTCCAAGTCTTTTCGGTAGGCCAGCACGGTATGCGCACTGCTCCTTTTTTCGTATTCCAAGTAGTTGATAAACGAATCAATCATGGGATGAATTTGCTACTTAAGATACGTGTAATTTTCGAATAGGTTGGTTTAAAAAATAAGGGGGATAAAACAAGCGCTAGGCATATGTCAAAAAAATGGAGGTGGATTGTATAGGGATCAAAAAAAAGCACCAGCCGAACGACTGGTGCTTTGTATATGGGGCAATTGCCTACGCAATTACTTCATGAATTGCTCCTGAAGCTTTTGCTTATAAGCAGCCTTGATTACTTGTTCTCTTCTTTTCACAGAAGGCTTAGTAAACGCCTGACGGGCTCTCAATTCACGAACCGCACCGGTTTTGTCAAACTTCTTCTTAAAACGCTTAAGCGCCTTATCGATAGATTCGTTTTCTTTAATGTTGATTATGATCATAGCTGTACACCTCCTTTCGGATTGCAAATGTACAGGTTATCTTTTTAATTCCAACCCTTCACGTAAAAATTGTAAACTGGCTAACGATCCACCGTCCACTTAGTTGAACTGTTTGGTAAGTATACGGATAGTCATAAACAAAAAAGCCCAACATTACCTGTTGGGCTTTCGCTGTTAAAGGGGATTTCAACTTAGTCGACAACTTTTTCAGCCAGGACTACGATGTTATTTTGTTTTATTTCTACCACGCCACCTTCTACTTGAAGCGATTGCTTGCCTTCAGCTGTCGTGAAGGAAACTAAACCTTTGGCCAAGGCAGACACAATCGGTGCGTGATTGGTAAGTACTTGAAATGCTCCCAAAGCTCCAGGAAAGGTAGCTTCGCTCACTTCTCCTTGGAAAACCTTCTTATCTGGCGTGACGATTTCTAAGTGCATGGCGTATTCAGTGTTCATTAATTAAACTCATCCCAGTTTCGAAACTGGAAAGTGCCTTCTCGAGATTGGGTTGAGAAGAAATTTATTTTACTTCTGCGAGTAACTTTTCTCCTTTAGCGATGGCATCTTCGATGCTACCCACCAAGTTGAACGCTGCTTCTGGCAAATGGTCAAGCTCACCATCCATGATCATGTTGAATCCTTTGATAGTGTCTTTGATGTCTACTAGCACTCCTTTCAGACCGGTAAACTGCTCGGCAACATGGAAAGGCTGAGACAAGAAACGCTGCACGCGACGCGCGCGGTGTACGACCTGCTTATCTTCTTCAGAAAGTTCTTCCATACCCAAGATGGCAATGATGTCCTGAAGTTCCTTGTAGCGTTGAAGGGTTTCCTTAACGCGCTGTGCACAGTTGTAGTGATCGTCACCTAAAATATCTGGAGAGAGGATTCGTGAAGTGGAGTCCAAAGGATCCACGGCAGGGTAGATACCCAATTCCGAAATCTTACGAGACAATACCGTAGTAGCATCCAAGTGCGCAAAGGTGGTTGCTGGAGCCGGGTCAGTCAAGTCATCCGCAGGTACATATACTGCCTGTACGGAGGTGATGGATCCGTTTTTAGTAGAGGTGATTCGTTCCTGCATAGCACCCATTTCGGTAGCCAAGGTAGGCTGGTAACCTACGGCAGAAGGCATACGTCCTAAAAGTGCGGACACTTCAGAACCAGCCTGAGTGAATCGGAAAATGTTGTCAATAAAGAACAAGATGTCTTTTCCTTGGCCGGTACCATCACCATCACGGTAGTATTCCGCAAGGGTAAGACCAGTAAGGGCCACGCGAGCACGTGCTCCTGGAGGCTCGTTCATCTGTCCAAACACGAATGTTGCTTTGGAGTCTTCCAGCTTCTTAAGATCTACTTTGGATAGATCCCATCCACCTTCAGTTTCCAAGCTATGGATAAAGTCATCACCGTAGGTTACGATGCCTGACTCGATCATTTCTCTTAAAAGGTCATTTCCCTCACGGGTTCTTTCTCCTACACCAGCAAATACAGACAAACCGGAGTACGCTTTCGCGATGTTGTTGATCAATTCTTGGATCAATACGGTTTTGCCTACACCCGCACCACCAAAAAGACCGATTTTACCTCCTTTAGCATAAGGCTCGATCAAGTCGATTACCTTGATACCTGTGAAAAGTACTTCAGTAGAAGTAGAAAGATCTTCAAATCTTGGCGCTGAGCGGTGGATTGGAAGACGCTTACCTGCAGGTACCTGAGGTAGACCGTCGATAGCTTCACCCACTACATTGAAAAGTCGACCTTTGATGCCTTCGCCAGTAGGAACAGAGATAGGCTGACCCAAATCTCGCACTTCCATGCCACGAACCATACCTTCTGAAGAATCCATTGCGATGGTTCTTACTCGGTCTTCACCTAGGTGTTGCTGCACTTCCAACACTACCTTCTGGCCGTTGTCTTTTGTGAGTTCCAGCGCGTCTAGGATGTTGGGCAGTTTTCCGCCTTCAAAGGATACGTCGACCACCGGGCCGATTACCTGAGTTATCTTGCCAATATTTGCCATTTTATTTGATGAAAGGTAAAAAGACTCTTCTTTAATTCGACCGCAAAATTAGTGAGAAAAGCCTTAAACCAAAGGATATTTGGAAAAATTAATCTGAATTGATTCAGAAAATTGTTGAGCGATTCGATTTTTTGAATTCAGCTAGCAACTACTTTAGATCCAATCGCCTTGCGAATAGAAAAGCTTTGGTCCAGTAAGCGCCTCTAAGGAAATCTTCGGTCACTCCAAGTGAGGTAGAAGCATGGATAAAACGCACCTTATTTTTTTGCGCCTCTGTGACAATTCCGGTATGGGTTACTTCTTTTTTCTTTTTTCCGGTGGCAAAAAATAAGACATCACCAGGTCGAATCTTGCGTTCAGCGATTTTTTTACCCAGCTTGCTTTGGTCTGCAGAAGTTCTCGGGACTTTGACTCCTACCGAAGCAAAGGAATGGTAAACCAAAGCAGAGCAGTCCATTCCTGCGCGTGTAGTACCTCCATAGCGGTAGGGCGTACCACGGTAGGATTTGGCCGTTTCGATAAGGGTAAATTCCGGAGAAGACTTGGCTGCCCTCCGTTTACTGCTGCAGCTGACCAAAACGGAAAGAGCGAAAACACACAGAAAAAAGTAGGTCGACGAAGGGAAATAAATTCGTTTCAATGGAATTTGTTTTGGCTGTTTCAAGTTTACCTCTCAAACGAATAAATTCAAAAGAATTTTCACATTAAATAAATCCAACCCGCTATAGGCAAAGACTTTCAAGCGGGATTGTATCTTTACCTTTATTCTATCCAACGTTTCCTATTATGCACATCGAGCAATTTTATGACGAAGGCTTAGCACATGCTAGCTATGCCATCTTGAGTCAAGGAAAAATAGCCTTAATCGATCCAGGAAGAAATCCACAGCTCTACAGGGACTTTGCTTCAGCGCATGCTGCTCAGGTTGTGGCCGTCATTGAAACTCATCCGCATGCGGACTTTGTAAGTTCGCACTTGGAGTTTCACCAGAACGAGGGAGCGACTATTTATGTGTCCAAACTTGTCGGGGCTGCCTATCCCAATGTAGGATTTGACGAGGGAGAATCATTCGCTTTGGGGGAGATCACCCTTCATGCCCTTCATACTCCAGGGCACTCACCTGACTCCATCAGTATCTTATTAAAAGATTCACAAGGAAATGACCATGCCCTATTCTCCGGGGATACGCTATTTATTGGAGATGTAGGTCGGCCTGACCTCCGTGAAAAGGCGGGTAACCTGACCGCACAGCGGGAAGAACTTGCCCAAATGATGTACCATACTGTGCAGCAAAAATTAAAACCCTTGGCAGATGAGGTACTCGTATTTCCTGCACATGGGGCAGGCTCACTTTGCGGCAAAAATTTGAGCGATGCCCGTCAATCCACCATTGGCGAGCAGCGGGCCAGCAACTGGGCTTTTTCGGCCCCTGATGAAGCCAACTTTGTGGACACGCTACTCCAAGGACAGCCCTACATTCCGAAGTATTTTGGATATGCGGTAGACTTAAACAAGCAAGGTGCACCCGCCTACCAGCGCTCCACTTCCCAGGTTTCCATATTGCCGGAAGGAGTAACCCTTCCTGCGGGTGCTTTGGTGATCGATACACGTAAGCAGGATCAATTTGCTGCAGGCCACATACCTGGTTCGATCAACATCATGAATGGGGGTAAGTTTGAAACTTGGTTGGGTTCCATTGTGGGACCTGAGGAGCGGTTTTTCCTCGTTGCGGATACAGCCGCTGAACTTGAAATTCTAATTCACAAAACTGCTAAAATTGGCTACGAGCAATTGATTCAAGGCGCGGTAGTACGTCCTGCTGGGATGACAGCTACAGGAACTGCCTTTGACCTTGCTGCATTTAAAGCCAACCCGGAGCACTTTACCCTGGTAGATATTCGCAGCCGTGATGAAAAGGCAGGCACTCCGATTTTTGACGGAGCCTTGAATATTCCTCTTCCCGAGCTCCGAGAGCGATCCCATGAAATTCCACAGCATAAGCCTGTTTTGATTCACTGTGCCGGAGGCTATCGCTCGGCAGCTGGCGTCAGCATTGTATCGAATGAGGTGAAACAAGTACCGGTGTTGGACTTTAGCGAAGCGATCAAAGACTTTCAAACTGCCGCGCACTAATCGTAATAAACGAAAGCAAGTTAGCCCTCCGAAAAAGGGCTTTTTTGTGGAGAATTTGCAGTTTATAAGCCAAATTCCTACCCGTTTTCCGTAGATTTAAGTCTAGTTTACCGAGTAACGATGCGAAAAGAAGAGTTTGTCAACTTAACCATTCCACAAAAAATAAAAACCCTCTACTTGGAGGGCAGCTTTGTGGTGGCCATTCGCTACTACCGGCACAAGGTGAATCTCTACTTATTGGGGGACGAGTACGTGGAGGTATTCTACAACCACAAGCTTGACCAAATTGAGAAGATTGAATTTTTGGCCCGAAAACATAGCCGCATGAAGTTCTACTTGGATCAGATAAAGTTGTAAATTGAACTATGGAAAAGCTGGTTATTCGGATTTTGGACAAAAAGGCAGTCAAAAAGCTGCAAGAGTTGGCGAATAAAAAAATGATTGAGATCAATCATGAAGAAGGATCAACTCCAGTAGATTGGGAAAAATACATTGGTTCACTGCCAAAAATGACACTCACAGAAATTGAAAAGGAGATTGCATCTTTTAGAAACTGGGGATAATGCTCTGGGATACCAATTCAATTATTTTTTTCCTTCAAGACTTGCTACCAAGTCCCTCAAAAGCTTTTTTGTTGAAAGAATTAAACCTAAGAAAACCGCAAATTTCCATAATCACGGAAATAGAGCTTTTGTCATGGCCAAAAATTTCCAGAGTAGAAATCGGCAATATCTCCGAATTTCTTTCAAATTTTGAAAGCATTGGTTTGACTGAGGAAATAAAAATCGTAACGATTCAATTAAGAAAATCTACAGGTTTAAAAATCCCCGATGCGGTTATTGCAGCTACAGCAATAACTCAAGCTGTACCACTACTGACCAATAATTTGAAGGACTTTGAAAAAGTTGATTTCTTAAAAATCCTTGATCCGATGAATTTAGGTTAAATCAAAGATCTCTACCTCAAAATCGTTTTCCTAGCGAAAATCCAAGCCAAGGAACTAGTCCATATTTATTGGCAACAGGGGCTAGGCTAATGCGCCACATTACATCATTTGCGGTGTGCTTCCGGTAACCGATACTGGGCACAAAACTTACAAATTGCTCTCCAATGGAAGGATCTTCAATGATAAAAAATTTCCCATTGTTACGCGTCCAAGTTGCCCCTAGTCCAGCATCAATAAAGGAGTTGTCGTTTTTCAATTTGAACAGGTAATTGATGCCTGTGGGGATGGTCAAGTAAAACGCATTTTCAGAATAAAATCCAAGACCAACACGGAACCCAAGTCCGGGTTGGCTAGTCAATTGCCGCTCATAATTAATAGAGCTAAACAGCCCATTTCCGCCTGCTTCAAAATAAAGGTCATTCCGTTTAAATGTAGTTTGTCCAAAGGAACAGGTTGCAAAAAATGCACTAGCAAGGAAAATAATTAGAATTTTCATAGGGCTTTTGTTTAGGTGCAGTATTCCACTTTTGGAATCATTTAGGTGGTATACGACAAACTAGTTTATTGAGTTTTCCATCGAATTAAACAACTCTCTTTGTGACGGAATACTTCTTAAAAAAATAGAATTTTTAATTAAAAACAAAAAAATCCGAAAGGGTCACTTTCGGATTTTTCATTTTTTACAACTTCCTTTTTAAGAAGTCGGTCATCTGCGTGTACAGGTGCCAGGTAGTATTGCCTCCAGAAATCCCATGATTCCGGTTGGGATAGTAGAAGGATTCAAACTGCTTATCGGCCGCAATGAGGGCATTGACGAGGTCCACTGCATTTTGGAAGTGGACGTTGTCATCTCCAGTGCCATGGATCAACAAGAAATTTCCTTTCAACTTGTTGACATGAGTGATGGGAGAGTTGTCATCATAGCCTGCAGGATTCAGTTGGGGCGTCTGCAAGTAGCGCTCGGTATAGACAGTATCATAATACCTCCAGGTCGTCACCGGGGCTACTGCGATGGCGGCCTTAAATACATCGTGGCCAATCATCAAGGAAAGAGAGGACATGTATCCTCCGTAGGACCAACCCCAAATTCCAATTCTTGAAGGATCTACGAATGGCATCTTGGCCAAATGCTTTGCCCCCTCAATCTGATCGATGGTCTCGAGCTTGCCCAAGTTGGCATAGGTAGCATGCTTGAAGTCTCGGCCTCGAGCACCCGTGCCGCGGTTGTCAATACTGGCCACCAGGTAGCCTTCTGCCGCCAAGTGCTGGTGCCAAAAGTCTCGTGATCCACCCCAGGAGTTGAGTACATTTTGCGATCCTGGACCCCCGTACACATATAGGAGCACCGGGTATTTTTTGTTGGGATCAAAGTCTGCTGGCTTGATCAAGTACCCGTTGAGGGTCGTACCGTCTACCGTTGGGAAGGTGAAAAATTCTTTTTTGCCAAGCGCAAAAGTGGACATCCGGTCTTTCAAGGCCTGATTGTCTTCCAATACCTTCAGGGTCTTTCCGCTCGCTTCGTTGAGCGTGACGGTCACCGGACTCGCAGCACTGGTGTGGTAAGCGATAAAAAACTGATGGTCAGGGCTCATGTTGATGCTGTAGGTACCCGCAAGCGGACTTAGCGATTTCTTGCCTTTACCATCCAACTGGATTACATAGAGGTGTCGCTCCAAGGGAGATTTTTCGGTGGATAGGTAGTATAACTTTTTGCCCTTCTCATCCAATCCTACCAAGGAACTCACTTCCCAAGGACCCGTGGTCACTTGGCGAATCAAAGTTCCATCCAGCTGATGGTGGTAAATGTGCTTAAATCCGTCCTTTTCAGAGGTACGGATAAAAGACTTGCCATCGCTGAGGTACTGCAAGTCGTCGTTGTAGTCCAAGTCCACGTAGGTGGCGGATGTTTCGGATAGCACGAGCTTACTTTCTCCAGTGCTGGCGTTGGCCTGCAGCAGATCCAACTGATTTTGCAGTCGATTGAGGCGAATAAATGCGAGCTGGTTGGGGTCTTGCGTCCAGTACAAGCGCGGCAGGTACTGATCTGCTTCCGGTCCCGCATCCATTTTTTGTACTTTTTTGGAGGCGAGGTCTACGACATGAATCGAAACCAATGCATTTTTTTCACCTGCCTTGGGGTACTTAAACTTGTAGTCTTGCGGATAAAGTGGGCCCCAGGTTTGCATGTTGAACTCCGGCACCTCAGTTTCGTCAAATCGGATAAAGGCAATTTTCTTGCCATCTGGGGACCATTTGAAGGCCTGGGCCATGGAAAATTCCTCTTCATATACCCAGTCTGCAGCTCCGTTGATGATGCGGTTGTTTTCCCCATCGAAGGTAAGCTGCGTGACGCTGTTGGTGGCGAGATCGGTCACATACAGGTTGTTGTCCTTGACGAAAGCTACCTGATTGTTGTCCGGAGAAAGGGTGGCGTAGGAGATTTTTTCTCCTTGCATCAGCTGCTGCTTTTGGCCAGATGCGATATCGACTACATAAAAAATCCCTTTGGAAGAGCGACGGTAGATGGATTCCACATCCGTAGCCAAGAGGGCCTTGGATTCATCGGCATTGAAACTGTAATCCGAAAATGCGATGCCCAGCGCTTGCCCATCCAGAAGTACGCCCACTTCTTCTCCAGTGGTGACCTTGATTTTAACTACGGCTGGGGCTCCATTTCGCTGAACTAGGGAACTGTAAAAGTTGCCGTCTTTCATCCAGTTGATGCCGTACACCGACTTTTGGGAGAAGGTTCCTTTTTTGAAGACATCCTCCAAACTTACCTTTTTAGGGGTTTGTGCTTGAAGCGAAAAACTAAAAGCAGTCAAAGCGCAGCAAAGCAGTACGCGGAATTGCCAATTCTTACTCATATTTTTTTATTTTTGGATACAGATCCGGTGAATAGAAAGGCCTAAAGATATAAAATGGCTGAGGGATTCTAAACCTTTGGAGCGTAAACAGAAAATAAGCTATTTCGCAGCGTAAATTTTTCCCCCATGAAGAAGAAAATTGCTTTGGTCACCGGAGGCTTTACAGGTGAGTCCGTGATCTCCCTGAAAAGTGCTGCTGTTGTAGAAAAAACCATTGACAGATCCCTTTATGAGGTCTTTACGATCTACATCTACCCTGGGGATTGGTACCATTTGACTGCTTCTGGTGAAAAAATTGCGGTGGACCTCAATGATTTCAGCCTACAGTTGGGGGATCAAAAAATCACCTTTGATGGAGTATTTACCATCCTCCATGGATCTCCAGGGGAGGATGGCAAGCTGGCGGGCTATTTTGACCTGCTGGGTATTCCCTACACGACTTGTGATCAACTGACTTCTGCGATCACGATGAACAAGGGTTATACGAAGTCCATTGTTCAGACCATTCCCGAATTGCAAGTGGCTCGATCCATACAGCTATTTGAGCAGGAGTCCACTGCTGTTGCTAGAATTCAGGAAGAACTTCAATTGCCCTTATTCATCAAGCCCAACAATGGCGGAAGTTCCATCGGGATGAGCAAGGTAAAGACTTGGGAGGAATTGCCTGAGGCATTAGACAAGGCTTTTGCGGAGGACACTCAGGTATTGGTGGAGGAATTTGTGTCAGGAAGGGAATTTTCAGTGGGTATATTTAAAGCGAATGGCCAGGTTACCGTCTTGCCTGCCACAGAAATTGTGAGCAGTAGGGAGTTTTTTGATTACGAGGCCAAGTACGTGCCGGGTGTATGTGAGGAAATCACTCCAGGCCGAATGAATTCGGAGGAGGTAGCACGGGTGGAACGTATTTCAAAAAAGGTCTATGCTGTCCTCAACTGCAAGGGAGCGGTACGAATCGATTATTTCCTCCAGGAAGACACGGGGGCCTTTTATTTTATCGAAATCAACACGGTTCCGGGACAAACAGAGACCAGTTTGATCTCGCAACAGGTGCGGGCTACGGGCACGGAGGTATCCGTGTTTTACACGCTCCTGATCGAGGAGATGTTTGCAGCTGTCAGCAAGAAGTAATTTGAGCAAGATTTGCTTTTCCTTCCAGGAAAGGAGGCATTTTTTGCAAGAAGTTCTATTTTTGTAAAAGAAAGTATTCGCTAATGATTCAAAAATTATTTCCTCTGGACAAAAACTACATCCTTCGTCAGGCCCAATCGGTGCTGGAGGAGGAGTTGTTGGATCAGATGGTAGTTGAATTAAAAGCATCTTATACCCAGCTGTACAATCCCCTGCAGTTGATGGATCATACTTATCGTTCGATTTTGGAGCGGAATGAATTTCCTCGCGAGCGAATTCGGGTCATCTATAGACAACTGTGTGGTATCTACCGATTCCGACATGGGGACAACCAGCTCGAACTTTTATTTGATGGGCGCACGCACTTCGAAAAATTCCAAGAGGACTGGACTGCAAGCTTGGTTTCCTACGTGCGTCAGCTGGGCCAACACGAGCCCTACGTGAAGACCCTGCTTAGGATGACCTTACTTCACGATACAGAATCTCGCGCAGAATGGGCAGAGAACCACTGCAAGGCCTTTGTCAACCAATTTTTTGACCTAAAGGTGATCAAAAGACAGGGCGAACTTCGCCTGAAAGTATCCTAATTTCAGATCAATATTTTAGAGAATGCACCCTTAGAAATTTGGGCTAAGCAGGTACTTGCTGTAGAATTCATCGATCACTTTGACTGCTTCCGTGGCGGTATCTACCACACAGAATAGGTCCAAATCTGATTCACTGATGTAGTGCAGGTCGTCTTGCAGGAGTCTACTTTTGATCCAATCCACCAATCCGCTCCAATAATCTTTGCCAACCAATACGATCGGGAAACGACCAATCTTGTTGGTTTGGATCAGGGTAAGTGCTTCAAAAAACTCGTCTAGCGTACCAAAACCTCCAGGTAGAACGACAAAGCCCTGGGAGTAGCGGACAAACATGACTTTGCGAACAAAGAA
>Ga0114975_10001605_pt1 | contig 15958 bp, 25 predicted proteins | sample S_130626_EF_Meta_FD_87031 | JGI IMG/M metagenome (GOLD analysis project Ga0114975, IMG submission 87031) | Freshwater microbial communities from Lake Simoncouche, Canada to study carbon cycling - S_130626_EF_MetaG | ecosystem: Environmental > Aquatic > Freshwater > Lake | place: Lake...
AATTCATGGAGATGGATGATGAACATAATGAGTGTCTTTATTTTGCTAATTCTAAATGGGTTCAATATTTAATGGAAGTTAAACAAGAACTTGAGAAACTATGAAAAAACAAACAGCAGTTGAATGGTTGATTGAAGAAATTCAAAAACCAAATCAAGATGTATGGTATTGGGATAACATTTTTAACCAAGCCAAAGCACTTGAGAAGCATCAGCAAAGATTGATTTATGAAGGTATGCTACAAAACGTAGGCACATCAGTTAAACAATCTGATTTACCAACATTTGAAGAATACTATAAAGGAACTTATGGAAAGGCCTGACGATCTTGGAGAAGTTATAGGAAAGATTTGGAGATGTACTGTAATTACAGTGATTCTATTTATAATTTTTTTAATCTATCAACTATGGAAAATAAAACATTAAAAGCAATAGGAATAGTCTTTATTGGACTATTAATTTTGATGGTAGTTGCTTATGTTGCAATTGCTTTTATAAAAGCAGAAGCAAACCCATTTATGTGGTCGCAATTTTGGAGAAGTTTGATAGTACTTACAGCTTTTTGCTATTTAGCATTTGCTCCTTTAATGGTCAGTGAATTAAAATACGATTTATGAAACAGACAGCAGCAGAATGGCTTATTGAGCAAGTTAAATCACCTTCATGGAGTGGATTATTTATATGGCATAAAGAGGAGATATTCCAGCAAGCCTTAAAGATGGAGAGTGAACAGAAAAAAGATGCTTACAAAGAAGGTAAGATTGACGGATATGAATTTAACTATAAAGAATACAACAAATGAAAGCAAGACTAACATTCGACCTAAATGACCCTGATGATGCGATGGCACACAAAAGATGTATCCACTCCACTGGTATGGCACTAGTGATATGGGAGCTTATTAATAACGGCCATAGATGCAATAACTTCGCTGAGTTATATGACAAGATCCTGAAAGAGTGCGAGCAACAAGGAATAGTAATAAATGACCTTATAATATAAAAAAATTTTTATATTTTTGCCCATGGCTAAAAAGAAAACCCTCAAGATTGAGTACGACCTGAGTGAGTCGTCTTTAAACGTAACAATCCCTGAACAGTTTAAGGGATACATGGACATGATCTACCAATTATACCAGTTCAAGCCGTTTAATGTCTACGACGTGGCTAAGAACTTCCAGGGTGTTGGTACTCATGACGACATTAAGCTGATGCTAGAGTTTCTATACTCGATCGGCATGCTTGCCAAACAAGAGGTATCTGGAAAGGCAATGTATGCCATCACACCCGATAGTTTAACACTAGAGAGAATTAGCGCAGCGGTAGAATACCTAGAAGGTCATCTCAAAACATTGAACGCATTTAAACAAGAGATCCTTTCTAGATATGAAATCAAACCTGAGTAGGACCTTAGCTGTAACAGTGTCTATCTTTGGAGTCAGGCACTGTATAGTTGTTACGACAACTAAACAGATGTCAGAGGTTGTTGAAGATATTTTGAATGAACTAAGGACCAAGCATATCGACACAGCACACCTGTTAAAGGTTGAGGGTGAGGGTGGTATCATATATAGTAGCAATGTTTACTTAAGACTAGAAAAAATATGGCAAAGAAGAAACCGACGGGAATTAACGGATCAGGATTCAGCAAAGCTGACTGGGAAACTCTAGAAGCACTAGCAGAGCAGCATCCAGTGGTATGGAGTGCGCTGCATATCATCAAGACAATATTCAGCAGGGCGCATATCGAGAGTTATCAAACCATTAACGAGACACTAGGTTTCCTTAACGACTCACTCAAGGAGATAGCAGCCTTGCCTAAGGACGAACGACCGAAGCTACTAGACAACAACAAGGAGAAGGAGTTTGATGCGATCCTGAAGGTGGTTCAGTCTATACCTAAGATAAACTCTGACCTGATCACTATGCGTAACGACTTATTCAGCGAGGACGACGAGACAGGATTGTCTAACGAATCATTATCTGACACATGGGCAAACGACAAGAGGAAAGGGTCCAAATAAAGGAACCCAAGGAGAAGGCTCCGAAGAGACTGACCCCGAACCAGATCAGGCAGATGATACACCACCTGTTTGAGATATATGGTTTCTATATCCTAGACGACAAGTATCTGTTTGCATACATGAGCTACATAGACCATAACGGCAACCAGGTGATTGCATGCAGGCTGTTTATGTCTACCATCGAGTTCATGCCTTACGAGAACCGAAGGGAGCTGTATAAGGAGATGGCTCCGTACCTAAAGAAGAAGTTTGTAAAGAACCCACATCTCATGGCAACAAGTGTGCAGGAGATAGAAAACACAATGACATGGAGACCCAGGAAGGTGGAAATACTGTAAGGAAGGCACTAGCATCTAACTGCCCATTCGTTAGACGAATCATGCAGTACGAGATAGCTGACGTGAATGCGCTGAGATATGTAGGTAAGAAGGCTGACCTAACCCCAGAAGAGTTATGGCACGAGGACCGTCCTCTCACACTAGACGAGACGTTAATCATGCTTAACCTGAATAGATTAAAAAGATTGTACATTGACAATGAGATGTATGAGATAATGGAATGCAGCGAACTTAAGAGGGAGCAGAACGAGACGGCATACTGGGAGTTTGTACTAGAGCTGACCAAGTGCATAGAGAAGTTAGGTTCAGAATACGTAAATTCGATCCTGCGACCACTAGGGTTTAGGCAGGAGAATTACTTAATAACAAAGCAGGTACGATGATCAATATCATAACATCAGCAATGAAAGAGAAGCCCATCTTCGAATGGGAGGGTATGCCTACGTTCAGGACTAAGTCTGAAGAGGCAGCATGGTGGGACAGGGAGCGCAACAGATGGGAGACAGGCTTTGGTGGTCTTACTGGTCAACACTACTTTACCATAAGCCAAGGCACATATAAGAACGCTTCCAACAAGTACGTAAGACCGTCTGTAAGGGATGGTGACATGCTAGTGTTTGAGGAGTACAGTGATTGCCGTAGGACAATGGAAGACCTGTTCATTGCCAAGCGAAGAGGATTTGCATTGTCTAGTATCTTCGGAGCTGCGATCCCCATGCATGCATCCATCACCTATCCAGGATCCACAAACCTAATCACCTCTGCCGATAAGAACCGACTAGAGGAGTTGTATAAGGACAAGGCCATGGTATTCTATTCTGAGATGCAGGAGAAGATCAAGCCGTCCATTGTTTCCTCTAGGCAGCATGGATACCTACACTTCGGTAAGAAGGTGGGTAACGATATCACGGGGCTAAACTCTAAGATCCTATGCATCCAGACTACGGAGTCTCCTAAGGATGCTACAGCGTTCGAGGCTTATCGTGCTACCACGGCATTCATCGACGAGGTATTCCTCCATCCACGTCCAGACATGGTTGTTGCCTCCACACAGGCATCACTACAGGATGGCTTTAGGAAGATTAACCCAGTAGTGCTAGGCGGTAGTTGCGGTGTCGCTTCTACGGAGGGTGCTAGTAAGATGCAGGAGTACTGGCTAGATGCAGAGAACAACATGGTGCGAACCATATTCATCCCTGGGACATTGTGCATTGTTGATGCGCCAGAACTTGACGAGGACGGTAGGCCAACGGGCAAGATGCTAAACTTCTGTCCTAACGGTAGGAGTAATGAGAAGGCTGCTTTCGATTGGATCATGACCATGCGTGGTAGGTTCGAGAAGGCTAAGAACAAGAAGAAGCTATTGCAGTTCATCAAGGCATATCCACTGACTATCGAGGAGGTTTTTGATGTCAACACACAGGGTGTATTCACCGAGGATGTGATGGAGATGATCCAGACTGCTTCGATGAGGATTACTAAGGAGAACTATCCTGTTAATAGATTTGATCTGATTGAAGACAACAGAGGAGGCATTACAGCCCGTGTGAATAACTCAACTGGAGATTTCTATATACTAGACCATCCTACTAAGGATGTTGCGTATGGAGCAGGGAATGACCCTATCCCGTTCGGTCAGACTGATGATATCACATACAGACGATCTGAGAACGCTATCGTTATCGGTAGTTTGCTAGAGATGAAGATGCATGCATATTACTCTGAAAGAACCCACGACGCTGACTTAGCTGCAAGTAAGATGTTATTGCTACTAAAATATTATAACAACGCATGTGTGCTGATCGAGCGTAACAGGGGAGGTACACTGATCGACAAGATCAAGAACTATGGCTATGCTAACTTACTAGCACCTCAACCTAAGTTCCTAGGAAGCTCTGGATACGACAAGCGTATTAAGCACGGGTGGTACAAGGACGCACACTCTTCCATACTGGCCAATGCAGAGCTAGTAACATATATTACTAAATACTCTGACAGGATATATTTCAAGAGGCTCATTGATGAGATCAAGGTGTTCATCATCGAGAACACTGACGTTGCCGATGCGTGGGTATCGTTTCTGTTATATGCTAGGGACTACTACGAGCGACTTGCCAAGAAAGCAAATATGAATACCGTTGCTAGAGAGACGATTGTGGTGACAATAAAAAACGGAGAGCGGATTGTCGAAAGAAAGAAGGTGTATATTAGCGACGATGATAACAGCCATTTAAACCGAATAGATTCGTTCAACCATGGAAGATAGTTTTATCATAAATGACTTACGGTCACAGTCGCAGAAAGTAGTTTATACTACTAACGATAAGGTGACAGAGATAGGGTACTTTATGAGATTCGCTGAGTTTAAGCCAGAGGGAGTGAATGCTGTAGGTTTGGTTGCTGTGATAATTGACAAACAAGGTAAAGTCTGCTATCGTGAACCAAAATCAATTCGATTCGTATTCGAGTGAAACTGAGGTAATCAGTAACGCTACACCAGCCAAGACACTCTCTGAACCTAAGGAGGTTAAATATAATCTGTTTAAGGGTAAGGATGGTATGGACATAGAGTACTCGTTTAAGATACATCCCCTTAAAGAAAACGAGAAAGGTAAAAAATACTGTATGGTAGTTTTCTATGGACACCAGACTAGGATCGAGATGTTGTTCTATGACGGCACTAGTAAAGAGGGTGTCAAAAATAGATTAGCTAGACTAGGTTACTTTTTCAAAAAAATATCATAGATTTGTCCATCTACTTGCTCAGGGTGGACTGATTGGTTTTGGGGATTGCCGACTTGAAAGAGTCGGCAATTTTGTTTAATAAAAAAATTTTATGTATGTTTGTCGGCATGGATAGAAGATTTTTAAATGTAAACTATGACTCCCCTGTTGAGATTCATCTTACAATACGAAACATATGTGACAGCATCCTGATCGAGTCAGGAGAAAAGAAAAGAATACCTGAGCTTTACCAAGACCTAGTAATCTACGCTATATCTAACATCAAGCCTGGAGATAAGATCGAGACATCTGAGCTATCTGGAAGGTCGGTTAAAACAATATTCTACCTAGATAGAGACCAAAGAAACCAAGTGATGTACTTGCTAGGTGGTGAAGAGTCTATGACCATGAGAGAGAAGTACGACATCCTACTAGAGTATAGCATCAAGAAGCTTTATGGCAAGGAACTATTAAAGCCGATGGGAAGATGAAAAAAGTATTCATAGGGTGCGACCCAGGTCAGTCTGGAGGGTTTGTTATCATCGACCAGGACCAGAATGTATTGTCTGTGTTCAAGACCCCAGACAACAGGGTTGACTTTATCGAGAAGATGATGGCAATAAAGAAGATGGAGGGCCAGATATTTCTTATAAAGGAAAAGGTGCATTCTCAGCCTGTCAATGGTGGTAAGGCTAACTTTACCTTCGGATACAACATCGGAGTGCTAGAAACGTGCCTAACGGTGGCTAAGATACCATTCCAGGATGTGACACCACAGACATGGATGAAGATGTACATGCTCAAGAAAGAAAAGACTGAGTCGGGTACGCAATGGAAGAATAGACTCAAAGCAAGGGCGCAAGAATTATTTCCTGATCAGAAGGTAACCCTTTGGAACGCAGACGCTTTCCTAATAGCTGAATTCTGTAGGAGATACGTGAAGTGATCTTAGCTTCTGATTATAAGCAATAAAATGTATATTTGGTCCTTGTAAAGGATTACAAAAATGGCGAAGAAAAATACTATAAATACGCAAGGCTCAGACGTAATTAGCTACCAGCCTCCTAGACAAGATATGACGGAAAATCAAATTCTTGAGGAGTATGGTGGGTGGGATCGTTACGATAGACAGATGATTAGGTATTGTAGTACGTTCTACAACCGACCTAACGAATTCTACGACAGCTTCTACCAGCAGCAGGCATCAGTTAAGTCTGCTTTATATAACAGAAGCTTCGCTCCAATCATACAGATACTTGAAAACTACAGATATTATAACGGAGAACAGATCAACTTTAACTACTCGTTCTTATCCAAGACGGTTAGTGGTGATGAGATACCTGCTCCATTTATTCCTGGACAGAAGATCTACCAGATCATAGAATACCTAAAGGGTTCATACGCACAGGTTATCAGAGGTGCTAAGTTAAGAACACGTTCATTATCAAAAGAGGCAGCAGGTAGACGCTATATGATGTTGACCCTAGCGATGCTTAAGTATGATAACAAGGAATTGTTTGATATTATTGAAGAGACATCAGACATTCAGGTAAATCCAATGCCAGAGGCTAAGATGGATTCAAAGGAGTCTATCCATAAGTACATGGAGGAAACCCCATTTGAATCATCAGAAAAGCTTGGTAATGATCTTATCGAGATGATTACTAGGGACAATGATTTTACCACAAAAAGTATTAGAAGCTATTTCGATACTAAGGTCGGTCGTTACTCTGGGATGATTGTTAGACTCCTAAATGGTCGTATTGACATACAGACTATCCCTGGGTATCAACTTATCATCGACAACAGAGTTGACGACGACCTTAACTCTATGGCTCGTTTCCGTGGGATGATTGAGTACATGACCCCTGAGGAGATATTTGAAAGATATCCATTCAATGAGGCAGAAAGAGAAGAGATATTAGCAAACGCAGGCGGACTCAATACGTTCATGGCTCCGTTTAATAGCTTCTCTGATCCTATCAACTTTAGATGGTGGTCGCCAACTAATCGCCAGATGGCTGTTGTTAGCATGTACTGGATGCAACTAGTGGACACTAGGTTCGTCTACAAGAGAGATGCTAATGGAAAGATTAAAGTTCCATACGAGTATAAGATTTTAAAGAAGGATGATCCTAGATCAGGTGAGTTTTTCTTAACAGTTCCACGTCAGGGATCTCTTATCGGAAATAAATATGTGCGTGATAATAAGTTCTGCGACGATATTGTATACCATCCATCTGACAGAAAACAACCATTAATGCCACTACATATCATCTCTCCTAATATGGTTGGTGGTACGAGTAAGTCGGTAGTGGATAGATTAAGGGCGCATCAGGATATGCATGACGCTATTTCTTTGCGTATCAGAGACAAGATGGCTAAGGCTCACGGTAAGGTTCCGATCATTGATGGATCCCAGCTACAAGGTATGAGCGCACTAGACCTAGAGGAGGACTTTAAGAAACTAGGATTTAGTGTTGTTAATCTAGCTAGTACAGAGCCAGGAGATCCTACAAGAGCGCAGCTTGTTCAGTATGCTGACTTTACAATGGATGGCGACGTTAGGGCATTAGTTGATTTAAAGCAAGAGGAAGAGCGTCTGATGAACGATATGTATAACACATCACCTATCGTGATGGGTACACAACAGACATATACAGGATACGGAACACAACAAGCTGCTATTTCACAGGCTACCATGAGTATCATCAACGACACTCAGACGCATATACAGTTTCTAGCAAATGTTTTACAATACGCAATTAATGCTGCGAAGAAGTATTATACATCTAAAGAAGGTCAGGCAGCAGCTAAGGAGTTATTCAACCCAAGAACGCTTTATCTATTGGAGTTGTCAGCTGATGCACGTTTTGAGGACCTATCTGTAATTGTGGACATACTAGACAACATCGACCAGACTGAACGTAAAGAGTTGATGATGTTAGCTCAGACGATTATCCCTACAGGTAACTTAGCTGCACTAGAGATGATGGTTGACTTATCGTCACAACAAACTAAGACTGGGCTGAAGAATGCTATCAACTATATTGTCAACAAACAAAAGCGTGAAGAGAAAGAGAAACAGATGATGGCAGAACAGCAGGCAATGATGATGCAACAGCAAGAGTTAGATGCAAAGGCTGATATGCAGGAAGCAAACCTAGAAAGTAAGGAGTACATGTCTCAGACAGCTAATGATACAAGATTAGCTGGAAAGGCAATGGACCTAGAGGCAAAAGGACCTATGGAAGGAACCCCATTGGCCCCAGAACCGCCACAACCGCCTATGTAAAGCAATAAATTTGTTTTTTTATTAAATTAACCATAAATTTACACCCGATGAGCAAAGTAGCAACGACAACTGAAACAGAAAACAACGTGGATAACATTCCTGAAGTTGAGGTATTAGATCAACAAGAAGATGTTGTAGTGACCGATGGGGAACCAGAGGTATCACAATCATCAGACGATGATGATATCTCTGACGATGAACTAGATGGCAGGGTTATCACCCCATCATTCTTTGGTAAGTCATCTTCAGCACCACTAGATAACGAGACAAATCAGTCTAGTGTAGACCAGTCAGAACTAGAACGGCTTAGAGCCATCGAGTCTGACTACCTATCATTCACTTCAGACCCACTAGTAGAGGCAGCATACAACTTCAGAAAGTCTGGAGGTAACGATGTGATGGCTTTTGTTAATGAGTTGACAGGTGGATACAAGGACATTAACAAGATGTCCATGGATGAGATGTACGAGGCTAACTACCGTAACGGTATTGCTAAGAGATATCAACTATCCGAAGACGACATCGAGGAGGCACTAGATGACTTCAGAATGTTAAGTTCTGCTAAGAAGGCTGAGATCATAGACCCGATCCGTGAGAAGCTAGAGCAGGAATCAAAGAATGGTATTAAGAACCTTAGCGACAAGTTCGCAGGTAACTATAAAGATCAAGAAGAAAAGGTCCAAGCATTCGAGAAAAGAGAGCGCACCTCAGTAGAAGAGCTAGACAATAAATTGAATGCACTTGTAGGCAAAACATTACACCGAGTTCAAGTAACCACTGAGATGGCCAAAGAACTGCGTGATTCAGCCATGAAGTTTGCAATCAGAAACCCAGAGACCCTAGAAGCCGATGTAGACGCTACCATCTCAATGTGGATGTGGATGTTAAACGGTGAAAAGGTTCTCAAACAACACATTCGTTACGGTCAGAACAGAGGACTAGAAGCAGGTGTCATCGGTAGGTCGAATGGAAACGCAAGCCCGATTAAGACGAATAGCGCATCTAGTGGTAATGCAAATGACAAGTACGAGCAACTAAAACAAAGAACAGGTGGAAAACTTCCACGTGTAGGTAACTCATCGCCAAACAACTAACTTAAAACAAAATGGCTAATCAAGTTTCAAACCTCAACATTGAGGACAATCTATACAGCCGTGCGTTGAACGATCGTAATGATTTCAGTCGTGTTTATGACCTTTCAGGAGGTTACTCTAAACTATTGACAATCATCAACATCCTTAACGCTGGTAACTCTCGTTCTATCGATACAGATAAGTACGAGAAGTCTTTTATGACAAACGGATATGTGATCGCACAAATCCAATCTGTAAGCACTTCAGGTGCTAATGTAACTGTTACACTTGTTGACAGCACATACGACAACTTCCGTGTTAATGACTTAGTAATGTCAGAAGCATTAGAAGTACAAGGTATCGTAATTGCTAAGTCTCCAGGTACTGTTACAATGGTAGCTGCTCCAGGTGGAACAACAACAGCACAGTTATCTGCTGAGTTCACTGCAACTAAGTACATCAAAGCCTATGGCGATGCACAACCATTGCGTAACTCTGTAGGACGTGAGTCTTTATACCAATTCCCTGATGTTGACTACAACTTCACTCAAGTTATTCGTGAGAGTACTTCAGTAAGTCGTCGTGACAAGATCAAGTCCCGTGTAATGTGGGAAGGTGGAATGTGGTGGGAAGCACAACAGCCTCTAGCAATCGAGATGATGCTTAAGCGTAAAGAATTTATGTCTTTATGGGGTCGTCGTGGTAAAGCAACAATCGCAGGTCAAGAAGTTAACACCAATGGTGGTATCGACTGGGCTATCAAGGAACGTCAAATTGGTCGTGGTGTTTATTACCCACTAGCTTCTTTGCCTTCTGAGTCAACATTTGAGAAATTCCTTTCTGACGTTTATGACCGTAAGGCACAACAAGGTGAGAAGTTCTTAATGATGGGTCGTGGTATGTTGTATCATATCCAGAAGAACTTTACTAAAGACTTCATCCAGTATGCAGGTACATTGAACACGTTCGGTGGTGCTGATGTTTCTGGTTTGAATGTTATGCAGTACACAGTTGCTGGTATGAAGTATAACTTCATGGAAATGCCAATCTTGAATGACCCTGACTTCTTCCCAGAAGCTGCTGGTGTACCAGGTGCGACATTCCGTAAGCGTCAGTATGATTGCTATTGCCTTGACTTGGATCCAATCCCAGTAAAAGGTGGTGGTACTGCTCCAGCTATCGAGAAGATTCACTTTGGTGGAAGCGAGTATTATGAGGCATTTATTGCAGGTATGGATTCAGCACCTTCTGGTGGTGTTTCTGATAGCGCAATCCAAGCTGCTGCTGCTACTCGTGTTGTAACTGACGTGGATAACTCAACTTATCACGTTATGTCTGATTGCGGATATGATATGATCGGAAAGTTCTCTGGAAAAATGGAGCTTCAATAATTTCTAACCTTTTAAAAACAAGAAAAAATGAGTTCTATACAACCACAATATCTAGTATTGAATGCGCCAGCAGGTGCTGACGTTACATATAGTGCATCTACTAAAGGTTATATGACCTTAGGACAAGGAGCAAATGCTACTAGTCCTATCAAGGTTTTAAATATCACTAGTGCGCCACTGCAAGGTTACGTAGCAGAAACGCTGCAAGTTACAACATTGACTCCAGCAGCTTTTGTTGCAGGTAATGTTTATCAGTTGACTATTGGTCAGATGATCAGAGGTGGTGTTGTTAATACAGTTAATGTTGAGTACACAGCAGCAGCTGGAGATACTGTAACAACTATCTGTGACGCACTACGTTCTATCGTTACTACGTTAACAGCAGCTGGTCAAATCCATGTTACTCCTTCAGGAGGTGCTACATTGATTTTAACAGCAGAAACAGGAAATCCTGTATTCGTTGTATCTACAATTAGTAACCTTACAGCAGTAGCTACAACACCTGGTGTTGCAGCGATTGGAAAAGGTGCTGACTTAGTAGCGCAAGGATTCCAGTCAATTAGCGAAGTGCCTGTAGCAGGAACTAATTATGACCTAGTTATAATTAATTATTCAAATGAGGTTAATGACTTGAATACGATCGCTCGTACACAAGTTGCTCAATTGTTTTTATATTTTAATGAGGCTGGAGCATCAGTAGCAGCTTTCCGAACTGCATTGAATACTGCATTGTTCAATGCAACTGGCGATGCATATTTACAATTAAAGAAAACAGCAGCAACGATTGCTTAATCTTTAAGTTAATATCTAATACAGGGGGCTGGATTTATTCCAGCCCTTTTTGTTTCTAGTAATAAATAATAAAAATTTTTATATATTTGTTCTTCAAACTAAAAGCAATGGCAAAAGAAACACTAGTACTCACACCGAGTGGATTGACAGGATCAGGTCTGCGTATGTTCCAATACTCTTACTACGATAGCACTAAGCGCAAGCAGATTAACTTCTTAGTAAATGGAACCATCTACGAAGGATCCCTAGCGATCGGTCGTGACCCGAACCAACAAAGAGAAGAGAAGAAGGCATACTTCGATGCTAACAACCTAAGATATAGCTTGTCATACGACACAGACGAGAAGACATCTACGGATTACATCGAGGCTCAGTTTATCTTGAACCATCCGAACGTATTCGTATCTTCTGGAAAGCAAAACCCAAACTATAACGGCAAGACGTTATGGATCGTTGAGTTACAGCAACAGACAATCGAGAACTCATACAACGATATGGTAAAGCGTCTTGACGTGATGAACACGTTCTTAAGCATGTCACCATATGCATGGAGAGAGTGTGCGTTCCGTTTCGGTGTTAACCCAACCAAGAAAGGCCCACATGAACTAGCAGCTGAACTAGTAAGCACCAAGACTGGTGTTATCATCAGCACTATAGAAAACTGCGAGGAGTTCTACAAATGGAAGTCTACGTTCCACAAGGATGACCCACGCACGGTAGCTGAGAAGGCATCTGCGCTAGGTATCATCAAACGTGACAACGAAACGTATAAGTTTGATAACAATCCTATCGGACGTACAATCGACGAGGTTACAGCTGCTCTGACAGCGGATAGAACAACACTGCGTCAGGTAATCAAAGATATCGACTCTAGTGACTATGACCTAGCAGAATACATCGAGCGTGTTGAGATGCATTTCCCAGGAAAGTTTGACTCATCTGGAACTATTAAGGAGGTATCTCCCATCAACAAGACAGAGGTTGACCTTATCTCATCAGCACTAGAAGATGACCAAAGACAGCACAAGCCTGCAAAGAAAACAATAACAGCATAATAAAATATTAAGCCACCTAATCGGTGGCTTTTTTTTATATATTTGTTTCACAAATTTATCACATGGCAATCCTAAACAATCCAAAAGCGATCAAGGTTGCACCATCAGGGATGGCTGCTCCAAAGGCGACAATGTCTACTAAAGCAAAGATGCCTTCAGCTATGTTGGCTCCTAATGACCTAATGGACATTGAGAAGCGCAAGAAAAAGAAGAAGAAGGGTGGTAGTTCATCAGGACGATCTACGAATAAAAAGACAGGACTTCTAGGTGGTGGATGCCGTAAAGGAGGAGCAATGCCTGGAGGAAGAAGATAACATGGCAGCTACTAAAAAACATCCAGGATTTAAAGCAGTCCAGAATAAGATTGCTAAGAAGCAAGGTATTCCAATGGAAAGAGCAGGTGCTATACTAGCATCGGCTGCTAGAAAAGCATCTCCAGCAGCTAAAAGAAAAAACCCTATGCTAGGACATGTAAAAGGTAAAGCTAAAAAATAATTAATGTCAACAAAAACAGCAACTAAATCAGGAGTTAAAGAGATGTACAGAAATGCTAATTTGCCTTTTCCAGCATTTGGTGCATTCGACGAATAAAATATAAAATAATGGCAATCAAAATAACGGTCCCAGCTAAGGGTAAAAAACCACCTACCAAAAAAACATCTCCAAGCAAAGGGGGGAATGTTGCAACTAAAGGTTTGTCTGGAGCATTACAAAATGTAAAAGAAGGGCAGAAGATGGAGTCTGGAAAGATGTATCCATTTAAGAATAAAAAGACAGAAGCTCCTAAGATGAAGAAATATGATTCAGCTCAAGATTCTGTATCATACAATAAATACACAAAAGCAAATGCTGGTATTAAGAGTAAACTACCTTATGACCAGTGGGCTAAAAATAATAAACCTGTTAGATAAAAAATATCATGGCAACAAAAAAAGATGGCGATAAGGGTAAAAAAAACCTATCTGGAAAGAAACCAGCTACCTTCGGTGGATCTAATAGTAAGCTATTAAAAAGCAACTCTACAGAGAGATCTATTATGTTCGCAAAAGGCCCTGCTCCTAAGATGAATGCTGAAGCAACAGGAGAGCGTAATTTTACTAGAACTTCTCCATCACGTGCTACGGTATCAGTAGGTCCAGCAACACTTAGTGTAGGTGGGCGAACTGCTAAGTCAACTGGTGGTATGAACATGACTAATGGTAAAGTAATGCCAAAGAAAGAATCTGGTATTATGGCAAAGAAGTCTGCTCCACCTACAAAAGGAATGATTGTTCTAAATCAGAAAGAGATTGATGCACAAGAAGCAAGAGCTAAGAAAAGTAAAAATGTTGCAATGATTGCAGGTGGTACAGTACTAGGTGCAGGTATAGCTCTTAGCGGAAAGAAGATTGGAGAGAAGATGGGTCAGGCTGCTAAATACATTGCAAATACTAAAGAACGTAAGGCTGCAAAAAGAGCGCAAAGGGCTGAGAACGATGCTATGATTGTTGAACGCAATAAAGGCAAAGGCACTATGAAAGCAAGTAAGTCAACAATGAAAAAACTAAGAGGACGTTAATCATGGCAATGTTAAAACCAAAAGATGGGGATCCTAAAAAACCCAAAGGTACTACCAAGGGTGCGAAGATGAATATTTTCACAAAGAAGCCGTATAAGAATCCAACAACACAAGCAGAGTCTAATGCAAATACTGCCTTTATAGAAAAAAGGAACCGTCGTCAGATGCGTACGGCTGTTGGAGGAGTAGCATTAGGTACAGCAGCTGCTTTACTAAATACAGAAGGTGGTAGAAGGGTAATGAAGAAAACAGGCAAGGCAATTGTTGGTGGTGTTAAAAAAGGTGTTGAAGCCATTAAGAACATCAGAGGTACAGGTGAATATGTTTCTAATCCTGATACAGGAAAGATGGATCGTGTTAAGCAGCCTAAGAAGGTTAAGATTAAAGACCTTCCATATACTAAGAATGAGAAGAAAAACGCAAAGGAGATGCGTAAAAACGCTTATAAGATAAAGTAATGCCTAGGAATACTCTTGCAGGTAAAGGTAAAGGACGATACAATGAAAATACAGGACGTGATTACGAATACGATAAACAGTATCAGAAAACTACTGTACGGAAAAAGTATCGAGCCGAGCTTAATAAAGCCAATCGAAAAGCAGGAACCTACGGTAACGGAGACGGTTACGATGCGTCCCATAAAAAAGATGGAACCATTACCAAAGAAAAGCAAAGTAAAAACCGTGCAAGAAACGGAGCCAATAAAAAAACCACGAAAAAATAAAAGCCATGAAAAAAATGATCAAGGAAAAAAAGACAGGAGAAATGTACTCTAGCAAAGCTGCAATGATGAAGCATGAAAAAGGTGAGTCAATGAAAGAAATGATGAAGGAGTACGGAAAAACCGCTGCTAAGAAAAAAGTGGCTATGAAGGCAAAGAAGAAGAAATAAAGATACTAACGGGGGTTAGTGGGTTATATGCGAATCATGTAACATCGAAAGGGTACGAAAGTACCCTTTTGTATTTGACGCTCTTTTGATTACATTTGCTGTATGACAGGTCAAGAAATAAATAGGCTATTCGAGCAGCAAATCGGTCAGACATATTCTGGCATTGAAGATATTGCTAAGAAGAACAGAAGATTCCGTAGGGCATTGATTGATGCCATTGAAGACAAGTACGGTAAATATAGCAGTGATCAACAGTACGAGGAACTTGCTACATTTATAAAGACTGAGGAGCCATTTACTCCATCAGGGAATATAGTATCGTTAACAAATGGTCAAATAAACCACATTCTATCTGCTAAGGCTAAGTATCTGAAGCAGATTGATGATATGGTTGTGGTAGATGCTAGTAACAGCACACCAATCATAATTGAGACTTTTAATGCTACGAATATAAGACGTGGTGATAAGATCAAGATAACAGGTATTCAAGGTAATGTAGCAGCTAATGGTGAATTCTACGTACTGCCTCTAAACAAGTTTAAGTTCGCATTATATTCATCCCCAGGAACATCAAATCCTGTAGCTGGAAGTGGTACATACGTACAGTCGTTTAATGTATTGTTTGAAAGAGTTTACTACAACTACTGCCAAATGATTAAGGCAGATGAGAAGATTAACTCATGGAAACAGGCAACTATTGCATTCCCATTATATGAATATTCAGAAACCTTCGCTAAATTCTATCCAGAGAATCCTATAGAAGTTAGTATGAATTATGTAACATCTGATATACAATACATTTTATTAGATAATACTATA
>Ga0114975_10001607_pt1 | contig 15948 bp, 13 predicted proteins | sample S_130626_EF_Meta_FD_87031 | JGI IMG/M metagenome (GOLD analysis project Ga0114975, IMG submission 87031) | Freshwater microbial communities from Lake Simoncouche, Canada to study carbon cycling - S_130626_EF_MetaG | ecosystem: Environmental > Aquatic > Freshwater > Lake | place: Lake...
ATTTTTGGCGGGTTTTTACAAATCTCCCAACTTCAAATTATGGAGAAATTCCAGCAGCGAATTTTCTCGAAATCTGGACTTTCGATCGCTTACCGCTTGCCACGGATCAAAACTGAAATACTTCATGGCAAATATGCGCCTGAAATCGTGAATCGGTTCTTTGATACAGTGAGCTTGCAAAAAGGAATGGCGAAAATCTTGATTGATTTCTCTGCCGCCCTTCTTCAAGTGGTTTTCGGACTTTTATTGCTTTCTTTTTACCATCCTGCTTTCATCGTATTTGGCTTAGGTTTATTTGGGATTTTGGCCCTTATCTTTTATTACACTGCTCCAAAAGGAATGGAAACTGCCATCCAGGAGTCTTCCTATAAATACCAAACTGCGTATTGGTTGGAAGAAGTAGGGAGAACCTTGAATTCATTTAAACTGGTAGGCACCACTCAACTTCCAATCCTGAGAGCAGACAAGCTAATTCAAAAATACATTCAGTTTAGATCGCAACACTTTAATGTATTGATTTTCCAATACAAGGTGATGATTGCATTTAAGGTACTAATTGTTACCAGCTTACTGCTTGCAGGTAGTTTGCTTTTGATCAATGATCAAATCTCCATTGGACAATTTGTGGCGGCAGAAGTGATTATTATTCTCGTGGTCAATTCGGTGGAGAAACTCATTCTTTCCTTGGAAACCGTCTACGATACTTTGGTATCTGTTGATAAGCTTGGCCAAATCATGGATTTAGATTTGGAACACCATGAGCCTCACGAAAAAGAAGTGGACCCTACTTCGGAGGGCATCAAGTTTAGTATGGAGGATGTGTTTTTTCAGCCGGCAGATGCACGCCAGCCGCTATTGTCTGGAGTAACAGTTACCATTGCGCAGGGTAAGAAGGTAGTCGTAACTGGAAAGAGTGGAAGTGGGAAAAGTGCCATGATGGGCTTATTTTCTGGTCTTTACGAAGAGTATCAAGGGAAAGTCCTCGTCAATGACTTGTCTTTGGAATATATCAACTTGGAGAAATTCCGTGGAATGGTTGGTGACTTTCTTGAGCTTCAGGAGATTTTCCATGGTACCATCCTCGAAAATATCTGCATGGGAAGAGACTATACCCAAGAGCAATTGGAGAACCTCATTGCCCTTGTTGGGCTAAAGGATTTTATCTATCAGGCTCCTTTGGGACTTGAAACCGTACTTCAACCTGAGGGCAAGGGGTTGTCTAAAACCATTGCGTATCAGATTTTAGTTGCAAGGGGATTGGTGGGACAACCGAAGGCATTGATCATGGAGAATATTCTAAACTATGTGGATCCTTCGGTAAAGGCAAAAGTAATCGACTATGTGATGAAAGGGCCTTGGACCTTGATTATGATTTCAGATGAACCAAAGGTGCAGCAGTTGGCCGATGAGGTGATCGTATTGGATCAAGGCAAGCTTGCTTTTCAAGGAAAATTTGAGGACTACCGTACTTTCAAAAACTAATCGGCTATGTTGAATATTTCAAAAAACACCATCAAAGACTCAAGCTCTTTCAGCGGTGCCAAAAGCTTGGAAATTACCCTTCCAAAAAAGGAAAACAAGAAAAGGTTGAAAATTTTAATATGGGTTGTTGTTGCTTTTTTTCTGATGCTCTTCTTGCCGTGGACACAGAATATTCGATCCAAGGGCTTGGTCACAGCACTACGACCAGATCAAAGGCCGCAGACGATACATTCAATCATTTCAGGTCGAATTGAGAAATGGTATGTGGCTGAAGGCGATTATGTGGCCGCTGGGGACACAATTTTACGGATTTCAGAAATCAAAGATGAGTTTTTTGATTCCTTGCTGCTTCCGCGTACGCAGCAGCAGGTGGATGCCAAAACTCAAGCTGCTCAATCCTATGGAGAGAAAGTTGGAGCACTAGAAAATCAAATTTCTGCACTCGAGCAAAATAACATCCTCAAGTTGCAGCAAGCCCGTAATAATTTGAAGATTGCCGAATTAAAAGTACAGTCCGACAGCATGGAGTTGGTGCAGGCGAAAGTCAATTACGATATCGGAAAGTTCCAATTGGATCGTGCGGAGCAATTGTTAAAAGAAGGGTTGATTTCGGTTACTGCTTTTGAAGGAAGAAAACTCAAATTCCAAGAAGTTCAAGCGAAGTTAATCGGGTCTGAGAACAAATTCCTGAGTAGCAAAAACGAGTTTATCACATCAAGAATTGATTTGAGCGCGATAGACAACGAGTTCAAAGACAAGGTTGCCAAGGCCAATTCAGAAAAATTCTCGGCCATGTCATCTCAATTTGATGCGGAAGCCACAGCGACTAAACTTGAAAATCAATATTCCAATTACGAGCAGCGGGCGAAGTACCGATATATTCTTGCACCGCAAAATGGCTACATCGCCAAAGCCATTCAGGTAGGAATCGGTGAAACCATCAAGGAAGGGGCTGAAATAGTAAATATTGTTCCTGCAGATGCTGAATTGGCAGTTGAAATGTTTGTACAGCCAGTAGACTTGCCCTTGGTAAAGCCAGGAAATAAAGTTCGATTTATTTTCGATGGTTGGCCAGCAATCGTCTTCTCGGGATGGCCGCAGCTTTCCAACGGTACCTTTGGTGGGGTAGTTATTGCCATTGACCAGTTTGCCGGCCCAACAAATCAATACCGCGTATTGGTTACCGAGGATCCGGAGGAAGAGGGTTGGCCAGATTTATTACGGATGGGTTCCGGTGCTGAGGGCATCGCCTTGTTCAATGATGTGCCTGTTTGGTACGAGATCTGGCGACAGCTCAATGGCTTCCCTGCTGATTACTATTCTCAAGAAGAAAAAGACAAAACTGCTTCTGCCAAGAAATGAAAAAAGTAGCACTACTCTTCTTCTGGCTGCTGTCTTCGGCTTCACTTTTGGCTCAAGAGATCCAAAAGTTAAGCTTTGAAGATTACATGCAATGGGTTCAAGACTACCATCCCATTTCCATCCAAGCAGATCTTAACCTGCGTTTGGGTCAAATGGAGGTGCGCAAGGCACGTGGGGGGTTTGATCCCAAGTTGTATGGCAACCTAGATAAAAAGGAATTTAATCAATCCACTTACTTCGAAAAGCGAGAGGCAGGCGTACTTGTGCCTACCTGGATGGGGGTGGAGCTGATGGGTAATTTTGAGCAGAACTCAGGAGCTTTCCTCAATTCGGAAAGTAATGTGCCCACCAATGGGCTACTTTCAGCGGGTGCTGCTGTAAATTTAGGACAGGGACTAATTTTGGATGATCGAAGGGCTACGCTTCAGAAGGCGCAACTCTATGCCCAAGCTACCGAGGTGGAGCGTCTTAATCTTAGAAATGAGCTCAATCTCCAAGCAACCGCTGCCTATTGGAAGTGGGCCGCTGCTTTTGAAAATAAATTGGTGCTTGAAGAAGGAGTGAAGCTGGCAAAAATTCGATTTGATGGAATTAAACGCAGTTACGAACTTGGGGATCAAGCGGCGATTGATACCGTTGAGGCCCTGTCACAATTGCTGAATAGAGAATACCGCTTGCAACTTGCAGAAAATATGTTTTTTGAAAACACGCAGGTGCTATCTACCTTTTTATGGAATGATTCAGGAGACCCTATGCTTTTGGATGGAGGGGTGATCCCACAAGCATTATCCCAATTTTTGAACCCTGCACCTGAGGTGGAAGAACTAAGGGCCTTGGTGAGTAGGCATCCAGAATTGTTGCTCACAGATTTTGATTTGGCGAGCTTGAAGGTCGAGAAGCGATTGCAAACTCAGGAACTACTTCCTGTAGTCAAGCTGAAATATAATTTCCTAACCGAGGAGTTGGCAGATGCCAATCCTTCTCCTCTCTTTGAAAATAATTACAGATGGGGACTAACGGTCTATACTCCTTTGTTTTTACGGAAGACACGAGGCGAACTGGGAAGCACCAAGGCGAAACTAGAAATCAAACAGACCGGGAGAAATTTGAAGGAGCAGCAGCTCAGAACAAAGTTGGAGACAGAACTCAACTCTTGGAAACTGTTGAATCAACAGGTGCGTACTCTTGGAGAAAATGTGAAGAGTTTGGAAACTTTACTCTCCGGAGAAACCCGTCGTTTTGAGATTGGAGAAAGCAGTTTGTTTTTGGTCAATGCGCGCGAAGTAGCGGTTTTTGACGCTAGGGTGACCTTGAACGAGCTTTCTTCTAGACTTCAAATTGCCTATGCCAAGGCTAGATTTGCAGCTGGGGTTGGCTTTGCCGAAAACTAAGACTTCCCGTTTAACTTGGAATAGCCGAGTTCCAAGCTGATTCGATCCTCGATCCCAAACAATTCCTGACTCGCTTGAATGACTTTGTCTAATTCAGATGCATCACTGGCTTGAAATTGCTTGAAATACCGCTTGTTTTCTTCCGAGTCTCGCATCTGATCTGGGGATCGCAAGTGACCTGTAAGCAATGCCACCAAGCCTACAGTGATTCGAGGAGGTAGCATTCCCTTTTTTTCTAAAGAATAGGTGCAAATAGGTAACAATCGGCTTTTGAACTTGGCTATGGACTGTAAAGAAATGTCATTTAGTGCATGAGCCATGAACGGATTTTTAAATCGGTCGAAGATGGCTGATGTATAGGCTCGAAGTTCATCCAAGGGCTGGTCTAAAAACGGAAATAACTCCTCTTCAGCTAAGCGATTGAGTTCCTGAAGCCGATCAGGGTCCTGAACATATTCCTGAACGGTTTGGATGTGTTGTAACCTTCCTAAGGCCGCCATTAGGGTGTGCAACCCATTTAGAATGCTGATTTTACGTTTGGTGTAGGGGAGGAGTGAGTCAGTGAGTACCACCCCTTTGCACTTTCGGAAAGGTAATTTTTCCAAATCTTGGTCACTCCCTTCAATTCCCCAAAATAGATAGGGTTCTACCTGTACGGTGTAGGGAGCTACTTTTTTCGCGAGCTGCTTTGGAAATCCAGGCACAATCCGATCCACCAAGGTATTGTGAAAACGACAGTTGAGGTTGAGCCAATTCAAAAATTCAGCATCTAATTTCCATGCCAATGCATGCTGCTGGATTAAGCTTTTCAAGAAGTCTCCATTGTTAGGAATGAGTTCGCAAGGGAGGAGGATTGTTTCTAATTCTGGAGCTTGTTCAAATCGAGTGTAAAGCCATTGGGTAATCCTTCCTGGAAAGGAGCTGGCTATTTGGTCTTTGGTACCTTCTTGACTCCAAACTAATCCTGCCTCAGTGACATTGGAAATGAGGTATTTCAGTTCTGGTGAACTAGCAAATGAAAAGAACTTTTCAGAGTCATGGGGTAGGTTAAGCCCATCCTTAATGCAAGTGATGGATTGAAATTCCTCGATGTCTTGGCCTTGATCCCTACCCGCTACATACACTTCGTAGGCATAGTCTTGTGCACGTAATCCTTCAAGGGTGTTGCCATCGGTACTTTGAACTAGGCAAACCTGTAAGGATTCACCTTGTTGGTTTAGTTCTTCGATTAGGGGTTCAATAAATCCACGGAGGAAATTTCCTGTTCCAAATTGGAGAACCTGTATCGATTGACTATTCATTTTTTGTTAGTTTACCTTCGCAATTTAAACACTAAAATTTATGGCAGCCTACATGCTTGTTGAAGTCGCTATTCATTCACCCATGTTGTATGAAAAATACAAAGAAAAGACTCCTGCTAGTCTGCAAGCTTTTGAGGGAAAATTTGTCCTGAGAGGTTTGCCAGTGGAGGCTTTGGAAGGTACTTGGGACCATGATCGGCTCGTTTTGTTGGAGTTTCCAAATCGGGAGAAGGCCTTGGCCTGGTATCATTCTCCCGCCTATCAAGAAGCCAAACAAATCCGTGATAAGGCTTCTACAGCTCGGTTTTTGTTGATCGGAGAATAAGTTAATAGCTGGGTGACTGATGATCGAGCCTTTGAGCAGGATCATTAAAGCGAAACGCCTCTTTTCCAAGGGATGAAATCAAAATTCCGTTTTTCTTCAGCTTTGGTTTGTAGTTGACCACTAGCCACGGCAACTAGAAACTCCATTAATCTTTCTCCTGCAGTTGCCGGTGTATCCTCTCCAGAAATGATAGTGCCTGCATCGAAGTCGATGATATCGGGCATTTTCAGCGTTAGCTTTGTATTGGAAGCCACCTTGACTACGGGGCAAATTGGATTTCCCGTAGGGGTACCTAATCCGGTAGTAAATAGAATTAGGTTGGCACCGCTTCCGGCAAGGGCTGTGGTGCTCTCCACATCATTTCCAGGAGTACAAAGTAGATTGAGACCTGGGTTGGTAATGTATTCTGGATAATCCAAAACATCCGAAATAGGTGCGGTGCCTCCTTTTTTGGCTGCGCCACAAGACTTAATCGCATCTGTGAGGAGTCCGTCTTTGATGTTTCCTGGGCTCGGGTTTTTGTCAAATCCGCTTCCTACCCGTTTGGCAGAAGCATTGTAGGTTTCCATTAGGTGAACAAATTTTTTGGCAAGCTCTGGACGAGTACATCTGTTGATTAGGTCTTGCTCTGCTCCACATAATTCCGGAAACTCGGATAGAATGGCTGTGCCTCCCAAGGCAACGATTACATCCGACACATGTCCAAGCGTTGGATTTGCCGAAATTCCCGAGAATCCATCTGATCCACCGCACTCCAAGCCGACCACCAGTTTACTGAGGGGGGCAGGCTTTCGGAAACACTGGTTCGCTAGTTTCAATCCATCTATTGTATCTTTTACAGCCTTCGAAAGTAAGGCATGGGTCGTTCCTTCTTGCTGCTGCTCACAGATCATCACAGGCTTTTGGCAATTCAGAGCGGCAAGCTTTTCTTGAAGTAAGCCTACTTGGGCATTTTGGCAACCCAAGCTAAGTACAGTTGCGCCTGCTACATTGGGGTTGTGGATGTATCCCGCAAGGAGACTGCATAGTGCAGACGCATCGTCTCTAGTGCCTCCACAGCCCATGCTATGAGTTAGGAATCGGATGCCATCCACTTGTGGGAAAAGTTTATTGCGTTCAATCTCTAAGCTAGCACTTGTATCTGCTAGCGCTGTTCCACTTTTATCACCAGCGATTAGGGCCTTAATTTGCAGTTCGTAGGGATTGGGCTGCGCAAACCCGAGTGCGTTTTCAAAAGCCTCTTGCAGCAGTTTGATGTTGGTGTTTTCACAAAATACGAGAGGTAGTACCAACCAATAATTGGCGGTACCTACCTGCCCATCTTCTCGATGGAAGCCTAAAAAAGTTTTGTCTTTCCAATGTGCTACCTCGGGCTGCCTTCTAGCTTCTGTTTTTAGTTCTAAAGAATAGGCTTGGGTTTTGTGTTGGATGTTTTCCAAAGTAAGGGCATCCCCCTTATTGATTTTTTGAGTTGCTTCCGCCACTACGGTGCCGTACATTAAAATTTCGTCACCAGGAAAAAAGTCCTGAAGTGCAAATTTATGTTTGGCTGGAATGAATTGCCGTATTTCGAGGGAATGCTGATCGAGCTTTACCTGCTCTCCAGGAGTTAAGTCGCAGAGGGCTACGCCGACATTATCCAAAGAATCTAATAGGAGTGCGGTGTTATTCATCGTAATTATTTCTTATTTTGGTCAAATTAGATAAAAAATTTATTCTTCCATGAAGAAAATTGTCACTCTTGGTGAAGTCATGCTACGGCTCAGTCCTCCTGGAAACCAGCGTTTTTTTCAAGCACAGGATCTTGAAATGGAGTTTGGAGGCTCAGAAGCAAATGTTGCTGCAGCTTTGGCCTATTGGGGTATGGATGTCTCACACCTCACCGCCTTTCCTGACCATGAGTTGGGATGGGCTGCTGCTGGCAAACTTAGAAAGAATGGGATTGATACCCGTGCCATTTCCTTTAAACCAGGTAGGATGGGCATCTATTTTTTGGAGCATGGAGCGATGCAGCGAAGTTCTCAAATAATCTACGATCGAGCAGATACTGCCTTTGCCAATTTTGAAGGCGAAGACTTGGATTGGGATTCAATTTTGGAAGGGGTGTCTTGGCTACATTGGTCGGGAATTACGCCTGCACTCTCTCAAAAATGCGCAAACCTAACCTTGATTGCTCTTCAAAAGGCCAATGAAAAAGGAATACGGGTAAGTGGAGACTTGAATTACCGCAGCAATTTATGGCAATACGGCAAGGCCCCTCATCAAGTCATGCCCCAGCTAATGGAGCTGACGCACATCATGATTGCCGGCACACGGGATTTTAGACAATGTCTCAATGAAGAATTCAAGAGCTTTTCGGATACCAAGAAAATGGCCTTTGACCGTTTTCCGAAGTTAGAGTACTTAGTCAAGACAGAACGTACTTCCCATAATTCCTCTGTCAACACCCTGTCGGCAAGCCTTTATGGAAGAAAAAAATCTTTCAATTCAAAAAGCTACGAATTGACTCATATCGTGGACCGAGTAGGGTCTGGTGATGCTTTTGCAGGTGGTTTGATCTATGGATTGCTGCACTTCAGTCCCAAAGAAGCCATTGAGTTTGCCATGGCGGCTGGAGTACTCAAGCATAGTGTTCCTGGAGATATATTGTACTGTTCTCTCCAAGAAATTCAGGAGTTGGTGGAAGGTGAAGGCAATGGAAAAATAAAAAGATGATGCGAAATCCAAGTCCATTTATTCGGCGCATGCATGCTGGAGGAATAATGCCCATATTTTTCCATCCGGACGAAAAAGTATGTTTAGAGTTGGTAGTAGCCGCTTATGAAGGTGGTGTTCGTGTCATTGAGATGGTCAATCGAGGAAAAGAAGCCAAGGCTATTTTCCCAAAGATTAAGGAGCTTGTCGGCCAACTTCCGGGTATGTATCTCGGTGCGGGCACCATTTATCATCCTGTAGAGGCTGAACTATTTTTGGATATGGGTGCTGAATTTATAGTGGCACCCGTGATGAATCCTGCTTTAGGCGAGTATTGTGCAGGGGTAGACGTTCCTTGGATACCCGGTTGTGGGACAGTTTCGGAGGTGTTTTTCGCACAGGAGCTAGGAGCGGAGCTGGTCAAGATGTATCCTGCCAACTTGTTGACTCCCGCATTTATTACCGCTGTACATGCCGTTATGCCTACCATAGAGCTCATACCCACTGGGGGAGTGGAACCTACGTTGCCTAGTATCAAAAGTTGGTTTGATGCAGGTGCACTTTGTGTGGGAATGGGTTCCCAGTTGTTTCGAAAAGAGGACATTGCTGCCGGCAATTATTCCAAAATCTCTCAGACCATAGCCCAAGTGATGGCTCAAATCGCTTCACTTCGAAACCCATCCTAATGCTAATGTCCCGAAGAATTGTTTTTGTTTTCCTTGCTCTTGTACTTGCTCTAGGGGGCTGTCAATTGGATACTGGCGTAAAAGTTATCAAGATGGGGCATGCCCAGGTGGTATCGCATCCTGTGCACCAGGCGATGGTATTCCTTGGAAAGCGATTGGAAGAAAAATCAGGGGGGAAAATAAAAGTAAAGGTATACCCCAACCAACAGTTGGGCACCGAACGGGAACTACTCGAGTTGTTGCAAATTGGAAGCGTGGGGATGACCAAGGTTTCTGCCGCTTCTTTGGAGGCTTTTTCTCCGGAGATAAGTGTTTTGGGCCTGCCTTATTTGTTTCGAGATGATGCCCATATCACCCAAGTATTGGAAGGAGAGATCGGCAAAGAATTGCTATTGAGTACCGAAAAGTATTGGTTGCGTGGTTTGTGTTTTTACGATGCAGGCAAGCGAAGTTTTTACAGTAAAACCAAACCCATAGCCACGCCAGCTGATTTGACGGGACTGAAAGTTAGGGTTCAGGAATCCAAAATGGCAATCAACATGGTTCGTGGCATGGGAGGTTCGCCCACCCCAGTGTCCTATGGAGAGCTCTACACTGCTTTGCAGCAAGGTATTGTGGATGCCGCAGAGAACAATCCTCCCAGTTTTTACAATTCTAGGCATTACGAGGTTTGTAAGTATTACTCCATCGACGAGCATACAGCGATTCCCGATGTGGTCTTGGTGAGTACTAAGGTCTGGAGTGAACTGAGTCCTGAAGAACAGGTTTGGTTGCAGGAAGCAGCAGATGAGTCTGCAGTTTACCAGACCAAACTTTGGAAGGAGGCGGTAGAAGAAGCACTTCGTGAGGTACAAAAAGCGGGTGTAGAGATCAGCTATCCCTCCAAAGAACCTTTCTTAGAAAAAGTTGCTGCGGTGTATGCGCAAGTATTTCAAGATCAGAAACAGTTGGAAGCATTGGTTCAACGAATTCAACAGACGAAGAAATGAAATTGAAATCAACACTAGATAGATCCATTCAAGTCATCATTGCCGTTTTGATGGGGGTGATGGTCCTGAATGTGACCTGGCAGGTTTTTTCCCGCTACGTATTGGGTGACCCGAGTTCATTTACCGATGAATTGGCTCGGTACAGCATGATTTGGTTGGGACTTTTGGGCGCTGCCTATGTATCCGGTAAGCAGGGTCATTTGGCTATTGATGTGTTGGTAGAAAAGGTGAAGGGTAAAAACCTCTTTTATTTGCAGCTATTTATCCATGCGATGGTTATTTTTTTCGGAGCCGTAATTATGGTAGGAGGCGGTGCTAATCTGGTATACATATCACAATTGCTGCAGCAAAAATCAGCCACTCTTCAAGTTCCCTTGTCTTGGGTGTATGCCATGGTGCCTATTTCTGGAGTTTTAGTGGTGTATTACCATAGTTTTCATGTGGTTCAACTTATTAAAAGCCAAGATTAACCATGGAATGGATCGCTATTTTAATCTTGGTTTTAAGTTTTGTATCGCTCTTACTTCTGGGTGTTCCAGTAGCCTGGAGCTTGGGACTTTCTAGCTTTTTCACGCTTCTTGTTTCCGTTTCAGTCCTGCCTGCTGCTACTACTATTGCACAGCGAATGGCTACAGGCTTGGATAGTTTCTCCTTGCTGGCCATTCCATTCTTTGTATTGGCTGGCGAGATCATGAATAAAGGGGGAATTGCCAATCGTCTCATTGATTTTGCAAAAGGGCTTACAGGCAAACTTCCGGGTGGGCTTTTGTATGTCAATATCATTGCAGCCATGCTTTTTGGAGCAATTGCTGGTTCGGCCGCTGCTGCAGCCTCAGCTTTGGGTAGTATTTTGGGAAAGCGTATGGATGATGAAGGGTATCCCAAGACCTTGGGTGTAGCGGTTAACATTACCTCATCTACCACAGGCTTGATTATTCCGCCATCCAATGTATTGATCATTTATTCCTTGGCTAGTGGTGGAGTTTCCATTGCAGCACTTTTTGTGGCGGGATACCTACCTGGAATTCTGTTGGGTGTTTCCTTGATGGTTTGCGCAGCCATTTTTATCAAGAAGAATAAGCTTCCCTATGCGGAAGCTGTAAGTTTTGGCTATTTGGCCAATGCTTTTTGGAGAGCGGTGCCAAGCCTTTTTCTTCTTATTCTGGTGATTGGAGGTATTGTCGCTGGGGTTTTTACTGCTACTGAAGCCTCTGCAATCGCTGTTGTGTATACCTTATTGTTATCCTTGGTTTACCGGGAACTGAAGCTGTCCGAGCTTCCAGGTATTCTAGTTCGATCCTCAGAAACTACCGCAGTGGTGTTGTTGTTGATCGGCACCTCGATGAGTATGTCTTGGGTGATGTCAGCTGAAGATATTCCACAGCTAATCAGTGAATTTATGCTCACCTTAAGTGACAATAAGTGGGTGATTTTGATTGTGATCAACATCATTTTGCTGTTTGTAGGCACCTTTATGGATATCACCCCTGCGGTATTAATTTTTACTCCCATATTTTTACCGGTAGTCACTAAGGTTGGCGTTGACCCTGTCCATTTTGGGATGATCATGGTGGTGAACCTTTGCATTGGTTTGTGTACACCACCGGTCGGTTCCCTCTTGTTTGTGGGGGTATCTATTGCTAAAATTTCCTTAACTCAAGTGCTTCGACCTTTATTGCCTTTCTTTTTGGCTATGATTATTGCTTTGGCTTTAATTACGCTGTTTCCTGAAATTACCTTAGCACTCCCTCGGTTTTTTGGGTTGATTTAATTTAACTAGTCACTGATTGAGGTAGATTGAAAGAATGAAAAAAGAAGTGGTGCTCGTATTTCAAAAGAATGCCGTTTTGGGTAAGGTAAAAACACGCCTTGCTTCTGGAATGGGTGAACTCCGTGCCTTGGAGATTTATAGGCACCTGATTCAGCTGACGTATTCAGCATTGGAGGATGTGCCAGTACCTGTTTGGACCTATTTTTCAGACTATATCCCAGAAACAGTCAATACCCATATAGAAAAGAGCTTTGTGCAGGAGGGGCAAGACCTGGGGGAGCGGATGGCAAATGCTTTTGCTCGCAGTTTCGAACTGGGTATGGATAAGGTAGTGCTGATTGGGACGGATTGCCCTACACTTCAAAGCGAACACTTCAATCAAGCATTTGAAGCCTTAACTCATTCCGATTTGGTACTGGGGCCGGCAACCGATGGAGGCTACTATTTGATAGGAATGAAGCGCAGAGCGGACTACCTATTCGAGGGGATTAACTGGAGTACTGCTGAAGTTTTGTCACAAACCCTTGCTGTGGCAACAGCGCATGGTATACATTTCACTATGCTAGATGAATTAAGTGACATCGATACCCAAGAAGATTGGGAACGCTACAGGAGCCAAATTGAGATTACTAGTTAACCGAGACTCATGTGATTATAAATCGCAGCTTAAATACATTTAATACTTCAATCTAATTTCCCATGGTCCAGTCGCGAAACATCAATTTTAAGCGGATTAGCCTGCTCATTTTTCTTTGGATGCCTGTTTCATTCGGATATGCGCAAGCAACCAAAGAAACCGCTTCTTTTGAAATAGTGGTTCTTGGGTTAAAAATTGGGAACCTGACAGCACAGAAAACTGCTGGAGCAGATTCGCTGCTTTATTCGGTAGATAGCCGCGTGAAGTTTTGGTTTTTTGGGGACGTGGATCTTAAATTTTTGACACGTTCGCATTTCAAAGGGGGGAAGATTCTAAAGACCTATTCTGAATCTAAGACCAACCGAGGCTATTTTGATTCGAAGGTCAATTGGACTGGAGCGCAGTACCAGGTGGATTCCAAATCGTATAAATATGCGAACAGGGCACCTTTAAAAGGACCAGTGTTGTGGTGTAGCTCTAAACTATTTTTTCAAGAGCCAAGTGGCCAAGAGATGTTTTTATCTGAGGTCTATGGAGTTACAGCTCCAATTAAGAAGATTAGTACTGGCGTCTATGAAATCGAAGTAGAAGGGAATACCAACCAATACCATTACAAGGCTGGAAAGCTGGAAAAAATAGTCGTTGAAAGCCCAATCAAGGACTATAAAGTAGTGCGGGTCAAGTAATTTTTTAGTGGATACTAATTTTCCGTGCCAAGTCCACCAGTCGATTGGCATAGCCTGATTCGTTATCGTACCAAGCGACCACTTTGATTAGATTGCCTTTGGTTGAGGTCAAGGCTTCATCCAAAATTGCAGAATGGGTATTGCCCAAAATATCCATGGATACGATGGGATCACCTTCTACTTGCAGGTATCCTTTTAGATTGTTTGCTGCGGCCTTTTTGAATGCTTCATTGACTTGGAGGGCAGTAACTTCTTGCGAAACCGTCACAATCAAGTCGGTTAATGAACCATCAGGCACGGGCACGCGCATAGCGGAGGCTTCGATTTTTGAAGCAAGGGCAGGAAGTACTCGGTCCAAGGCTTTACCCGCATTGGTGGAGGTGGGGATGATGGAATAGGCTGCTGCTCGGGCTCTTCGTAGATCCTTGTGCGGGGCATCGTGTAGATTTTGATCGTTGGTGTAGGAATGCACTGTTGAAGCAAAGCCATGCAGAATCCCGAAATTTTCATCCAGTACTTTTACCAGCGGGGCAAGGCAGTTGGTGGTGCAGGAGGCATTGGAAACGATGGTTTCTTGTCCTGAAAGCACATCATCATTGACTCCGAGAACCACCATGGGGATGGATACCTCTTGAGAGGGTGCGGAAATAATTACTTTTTTTGCTCCTGCATGGAGGTGTTTTTCCGCATCTTTTTTCAGGGTAAACCTTCCCGTACACTCAAAAACTAGGTCAATAGAGAGTTTTTCCCAAGGGAGATTTTCTGGATTCGATTCAGAGAAAAGCGCGATTTCTTGGTTGTCGACATTCAAAATCCCGGGAGAGTGGCTGATGCTGGCATCAAATTTCCCATGTACCGAATCGTACTTTAGCAAGTGAGCGATGGCAGCAGGATCAGCTAAATCGTTGATTGCTACTAAATTGAAATCCGGATTTTTCAAGAGAAGTTTGGCGGTGTAGCGACCAATTCTTCCAAATCCATTGATGGCTACGCGAAGGGCTGGAGCAGTTGCGGACATGAGTTTAATTTGAAGTGAATTTACAGAAAATGTCGTTCTACAGGTAAAGTATATTTTTACCGCTTTGGTTCAGAAGATTAGGGGAGGATTGAAAAGAAATTTTCTAGCCACTTTGGGATTATTAGCTGAACTGGCTATATTTGCACATCCTTTGAAAAAGCCACTTTTTTGTGGGTCAAATGGTCCGTTCGTCTAGGGGTTAGGACGTATCCCTTTCACGGATAAAACACGGGTTCGATTCCCGTACGGACTACAAAAGTGCAACTTAAGGGCACTTTTCATTTTTGATTATTTCTTAAGGTCCGTTCGTCTAGGGGTTAGGACGTATCCCTTTCACGGATAAAACACGGGTTCGATTCCCGTACGGACTACTAGAAACCACTCCAGCCGAGTGGTTTTTTGTTTTAAGGGGATTTTGAATTTTTACTAGCCTCTTTCTGGCTAAAATGCCAAATTCTGGTCTTCTTGCTCCCTTCTAATTTTGTTGACAGTTACGTAGTGAATGCGCTACTGCTTCATCGATCAATTCTTGCTCTGTTTTGATCAAACTTTCTTCTTCGAATACATTTCCAGCTAAATAGCTAGCAAGTAATTCGAGTATATCACTCCCTTTTACCGTCTTCCATCGACCCAAAATGTATTGATCTGGGGTGAACAAGTAGGCACCTCCATCCGCCAACTCGTAAAGATTTACTAGGGTAGGGTGGTTCAAAGGATTGATTTCGATTGCCGCTATATTTTTTTGTTCCAGCTGCGTTAATTCCGAATTCGAAAGACTGTTTTTGGAATGGAGTACTGTGAAATGATAGCCAAGTTGATCAATTAAATATCCGGATTCCAATAGGCAATCTTTAACCGCTCTTCCAGGTTCTAATCTGGCGTTATCCCACATCCCCTCTTCGCTTGCTGGATATTGTCCATACACGCAAGGAATACTCAATCTGCCACAGTTAATTTGTTTTTTGTATTGGACATCAGTTTTGGCATTCTCCAATATCAAATTTCGAAGGGCAATCGCCTCTTCGCCTTGTGGGGCAATGAAGGTATTGGATTGTCCGGTGCAAGCTATGTTTTGATCAGCAGCTGCCACTCGTTCGGCATTGTAGGTTTCCAATAGTTGATCGGAATTCCCCTGTAAAACTGCGGCGAGTTTCCAACTCAGGTTGTCCGCATCTTCAATGCCACTATTGGCTCCACGAGCGCCAAAAGGGCTCACGACATGGGCTGAATCTCCAACAAAAATGATGCGATCGTGTACGAATCGTTCTAATTTTTTGCTGCTGAAGCTGTAGATGCTGGACCAATCCAGTTCAAAATCCCGATCGCCAACTACACTTTTTATCTTTTCTCGTAAAAACACTTTGTCTTGAGGAAGCGAAGGGTCTGCATTTGTACCCAATTTAAAATCCAATCGCCAAAGGTTGTCCGGTTGTTTATGGAGCAAAATACTCTGTCCTGGCGCAAAGGGAGGATCAAACCAAAACCATCGTTCGGAAGGGAAATCGGCTTCCATTTTAAAGTCAGCAATCAAAAAACGCTCCTCAAACCGTTCGCCAAGCATTTCCAGATCCAGTAAGCGTCTGATTTGGCTTCGGCTACCATCTGC
>Ga0114975_10001608_pt1 | contig 15938 bp, 13 predicted proteins | sample S_130626_EF_Meta_FD_87031 | JGI IMG/M metagenome (GOLD analysis project Ga0114975, IMG submission 87031) | Freshwater microbial communities from Lake Simoncouche, Canada to study carbon cycling - S_130626_EF_MetaG | ecosystem: Environmental > Aquatic > Freshwater > Lake | place: Lake...
AATTGCTCCATCGTCGTCAGCAACCGTGTAGGTAATTGAATCAATGCCGCTAAATCCAGCAGTAGGCGAATAGCTTACTTCGCCGGTAGCTGTGTCTACCGTCCAGGTTCCGGTTGCAGTGATTAATTCCGTTTGTTGACCCGCTGTAGCAGGGTCAAGATCGATGCTGCCGATGTTGATAGTGCCGTCAGAATCTGTATCGTTGGCTGTAATGTTTGTCAGCGTCGTTGGAGTGTCGGCAGTGGTCGATCCATTGTCGTTGTTAGCAACAGGAGCAGCATTTGGGCAAGGAAGCGCCGGTGAGCTGTCGGTATGCAATATTGTGATAGTTTGTCCTGCTACATCGCCAGGTGTTACAGCAACCAAAATAGAATTGGATGCTCCGCTGCGAACAGGGAAGGTCACACGCACATAGGCAATAGAATCCGGATTAACACCCCCGAAGTGAAGCACTGCATTGCCGAAACCGCCATACCCTTCGCCGGCTGCAACGCTTGTGATATAGGATATGCTGTTGAATGAACAGTCTATTAACTCCGCAGTTGCGCCATGCGCGATAGATGTTGCACCATCGCCCAAATCCCAGAGGGCGTTTACTTTCAAGTAATTTGTGTTGTTGAGGTTGTTCTGCCAAAGTTGATTGGCCCCATTGTCCATACTTACATAGAGGTCAAGGTCACCATCGTTGTCGTAGTCAACAAATGATACTGTGTTGGCATCTCCGGCGGGATTGATACCATAGTTGGCCGGAGAGCTCGGACGTGAAAACTGAAGTGTAGCCGGGTTTTCATTGATGAAAAGATAGCCCGAGGTAAACACGTTAGCGAGGTATATATCGATATCACCATCATTGTCTACGTCACCTGCAGTAATACCATCGATGTTGGAAGAGTTCAGGTTAACACCGGCAGAGGTTGCCGGTTGACCGGTTGCTACGAGTGTTCCGTTGTCGTTGCGCCAAATTTGATTCGTTCCATTGTCTGTCCAGAATAAATCCAAGTCGCCATCATTATCAAAGTCGGCCCAAAGCACAGCGCCCTTGTTGTTGTTCACTGCATTTTGATCGAAATCACCTTCTGTAAATGTGCCATCACCGTTGTTGATGAATACATCACCGGATGATTGACGGCGCAAGCATATATCTACATAACCGTCGCCATTGAAATCGGCAGCTGCTGCATAGTCGCCTGTTGTTCCGCCTGTTGGGAGACCAGTTGTAGCGTTATCGACTGCGCTGAATTGTCCTGAGCCATTGTTAGATAGTATATCGACTCCAAAACCATGGTCGTCTACTATCAAGTCGATGTCGCCATCGTTGTCATAATCAACAAGCACAATACCCTCGGCGTTGATACCGCCGCTGATTGAACTGATAACCTGATTCGGATTTTGTGAAGCTGTGCCAAAGCTGTAGGCTGGAGTAGCTGTGGCGCCTTGGTTCAACCATACCTCAATGCGATTGAAGGTATTCACAATGAAGTCGGTGTTACCGTCATTGTTGAAGTCACCCGCAACTGCTGCGCGTTCTTTCACCGATGAACCAAGCTCGAGTGCATGGGTATCGGTCACATCTGTAAAGCTTGCCCCGGCATTCGAAAAGAAAATTCGGCTGCCTGCCGATGTGTTTTCTGTGTTGACCACCAAATCGAGGTAGCCATCGTTGTTGAAGTCGGCCCAGCATACACCGGCATCTTTCGAACCGGTTGTTGCAAGTCCTACCGAAGCAGCAACATTTGTAAACGATTGGGCGTAACCCGAAAGGGCAGTTGCCAAGATGAGCATCCATGCTACGAATGCGTTGCGCAATAAGGTTTTCATGCAGAAATACGCTTTAATTACTGAAGTTGGTTTTGGATTGTGTATACGCGTTAAAACGAACACACCTTGTCGTCTTCAAATCAAATGGATTTAACTACTTTCTAAGAACCTTGAAAATGAATGTGCTAACAGGTATCTGTTTATTGAGTGGGCGAGCTCGTAATCAATTCATTTTTCGAGAGATAGCCACGAGAGCCTATTTTTGGGACATGATGAATCAAAAGGAAGTTTCGACCGAATTGACCTTAAGTGGAGCACAGCGACTGGTCGACGATTGGATCCAATCGGTTGGGGTGCGCTATTTCAATGAGCTGACAAACATGGCTATGCTCACGGAAGAGGTAGGCGAGGTAGCTCGCATCATTGCTCGTCGGTATGGAGAGCAGAGTGAGAAGCCATCGGATGCAGAAAAAGTACTGGCCGATGAGTTGGCCGATGTGTTGTTTGTGCTGATATGCCTGGCAAATCAGACGGGAGTGGATTTGGACACCGCTTTTAAAAAGAACTTGGAGAAAAAGTCTTTACGCGATGGAGATCGCCATGTGAATAATCCGAAGCTGGGCTAATTAGTACTTTTCCAAAGTAGAGTCGATGGCCTCTATCCAACCGATGATTCCGCCTTCCAATGAGGAGACATTGTTGAAGCCCATGCGGCTAAGATGCGCAACAACGGCTTCGGAACGTCGTCCCGATTTGCAGTGAATAATTACAGGCACATCGAGTTGAATTTCTCCGGTGCGTTGCACAATCTCACCCATCGGGATGTGAGTTCCACCAATGGAGCAGGTTTCAACTTCATACTGCTCGCGTATATCAATCAATTGATGCGCTACTCCGTTTTTTTTCCAATCGGCTAACAGATGCGGTGTAATGGCTTGCATGGTTTCCATCATGATTTGAACTTCTTTACAGCACTTTCAGGAAGAAAATCAAAGAAGGTATCACCGCGAAGGCCGACACGCAAGCATTCCAGTGGAATTACCTCGTTCTCTGCAATGTTGCCAAGATTGACGTTGGCCCCAAACTGTTTGATGAAATATACCTGCTGTGGCTTCTTGGGTGCCTCCCAGAGAATGTCTTCAGGGTTTACATTTTTGATGATCTTATTGATGAGCATCACGTGCGCCTGACCATTCGGGCGATAAATACCTACAGTGCCGCTTTCACGTGCTTCCGCAATTACTTTCCAAGAGCCTGCAGCAAGCTCATGCTGCATCATTTTTATCCAGCGTGCCGGAGATATGAGAATGCCTTCTTCTTTTGATCCGACCTCTGAAAGCACCTTGTAGTTTTTCGCGAATTCAGTGATGATCTCACACTTCTTGCCGTGCGCAATGCTCATGCTACCATCTGAAATTTCTACGGTATCGAGACCCAAGCCATCAACGTATTTCTTGTAATCGTCCATTTGTCCGCGTACATAGAACGCTTCGAACAATGTGCCTCCCACGTAAACGCGCATATTGGCCTTCTTGTACAGCTTCACTTTCTCCTTCACATTCGATGCAAAGGCGGATGTTCCGAAACCAAGTTTTACGATGTCAACCTGATCGCCGGCGCTTTCAATCAGGTCTTCTGCCTGACGAAGGCTGAGGCCTTTATCCATTACCATGGTCAAACCCGAATTGCGATTTTTCGTGGTTCGCTCGGGTACATTTTTGAGTTTGAAGTTCATGTAGTATTCAATAGAATCGTGCAAATATGCAAAGATTTGCATAAGTAGCGTGGGTTAATAAGGGAAGTGCTTCGCTGTTATGTTAGTGCGATAACTGCTTGCGCAACTCGATAAACAATAAATTCTGCTTGATTTCCGGAAAATATTCTTCCAAGTCGTTCAAGCCTTCCGGGTGGCGCATGGCCATTCGGAACAGTAACTCTTCTGCGTCGGAACTTTTACCCGACTGAATGAGGTAAGCGACTTGCCTGAATCCGAGATCATTGCTCTGAGGGCAGTGTTGCCATCCGGTTTGGATGATGCTTAGCGCGCGGTCAAATTCACCGCGATGGAAAAAAATGTCTGAGTAATCGAGCCACAGGTCTTCGTTCTCCTGAAACTTACCCATGATCGACTCGGCGATGGCCTCGGCTTCGTCAAGTCGATTCAACTTTTTCAAAAACTCGATTTGAAATAAATAGTAGTCCGGGTTTTCAGGCTCAATTTCGATTGCTCGCTCAATGAAGGGCATGGCATCAATGGTCTTATTCATCAAGTCCATCGTAATGCTGATGCCCAAGTATGAGTCAGCGTAATATTCATCGACATGGATGCTCTTTCTGTAATAAAAAAGCGCCTTGTCGAATTGATTCAGTTTTTCGAAGCATTCGCCGATGTGGCAATAAACAGGAGCCTGTGGTGGCTCATAGGCGTATGTTTCCTCAAACACCTGCACAGCGTCTTGATAGCGCTCCAATTTGAACAGCGTATGTGCTTTGTTGTAGTAAGCAGGTGTAAAATCTTCTTGAATAGCCAATGAATAATCGTAGCACTCGAGTGCATCTTGATATTGATTGATTTTCTGATAAGCATTTGCGAGGTTGTACCATCCGGGAAACGAAAATGGAAACGACTCCAAAAATCGCTGGTAAAATTCAATGGCTTCTGCACTCTTGTCGTTCATGTCGAATACATAGGCCAATTCATAGAGCAATACCTCGTTTTGTGGACTGCGCTGAATGGCCTCCTGCAACGTTTCTTGTGCTTTGTCGAAGCGTTGCATGTTCTCGAACTCCAGGGCTATTTCAAGGTAAATGTCATCGGCAAATTCATTGGAGCCTAGTGCCAATGCTTTTTGTAATAGCTTGATTGCTTTTGCATGCTCGCGTTGCTGGCTATAGATAGATGCGAGCGTCAGTAACACTTCTTCATTGGCTTCAATTTGTTCAAGACGCTTCAGCTGCTTAAGCGCTTGGGTTAGTTTACCCATGCCCGTGAGTATTTGCGATTCTCGAAGCATGAGTGTCATGTTGTCTGGAAACAAATTATAGCCGTAATCAATAACTTTTAAGGCATGTTTGAACTGGCCGTTTTCGCTGTAATAGTCGACTATCTCTTCCAACTGATCCATATCGAAATAGTATGAATCATTGAGAGAAATCATTTTCTCAAACCGATGCACGAGATCAATCGTATTCCGATTGTCTTTGTTTTCTTCGTTCATCTGCATTGCCAATGGATAAGTAGTTAGTTACCTACAAATTTACGCATTGTAATGCCGTATAAAAAGAAACGGGGTTGTTTTTCTTGAGTATGAAAAAAGCCGGCTTAATACTTCACGGCGTAGTATAAAATCTTGACCAATTCATTGTTTGTCATGATCATGCCTTCCTCGTTTTGCCACCAATTCAACTCGTTGTATTCGATCGGCGCTGCGCCGTGAAAGTTGATTTGGATGCCTGCTTCTTCAAACTTGTCTTCAAACACCATTCGCACACGGCGCATGTGAAATGCACTCGAAATGACCGTGATGTGTTTGGCGTTGTTGCTTTTGCACCAGGTTAAAATTTCATTCGACTCATCCATGGTGCTGTGTGCAGAGGAAAGCGTATCAACTTGTTCGGCCGGAACACCTTGATTAAGCATGAAATGCCGAGTCAATTCACTCTCGAGCATCATGGTGTCTAAACACAATATCTGATAGGGATAATTGCCTCCCGTGGCGATGAATTTCTGTTCCGGAAATTGTTTGAAAAGTGCTGTAGCCGCTATACCTCTCTCATAACTGTTGCCACCGAGCACAAAGCACATTTCCGTTTGCTCAGGCGCATCCGTTGCGTTTAGCCATTTGCCGATTCCACGGAAAATGCTGTTCATTGACAACAACAGAATAATACACATCAGTAGAAATAGGCTGACTACCTTAAACCACGTTTTTGACCAAAGTTTTTTCATGCTAATAGAGTTGAATCCACGGTGCGCAAAATTGCTCAAGATTCAGTTGATTGTTACACTTGTTGACCGATTCCAATGCCGCTTTGGCATTTTCTAAACTCTGCTTCGATACTTCGAAGCTGTAATTCCATTGTGTGTTTTGAAGCCATGCATGCGCCTCCGGAAGCGACATGTCGAAGCGCTTGCTTAATTGAATTGCACTGTGCACATCTTGTTTGAAGGAAATACACTCGCCATTCATGATCTCCAAGAGTTGCTTCACGGCTTCTTGTTTGTTGTGCATGGCTTCGTCGCCAACAATAATCAAGAAGCTACTCCAGGGCGCGCTGAACTCTCCGATGAGTTTTACTTCGCCACTTAGAACATGCGGACGAGTCATGAATTTCTCCCAGTAAAAAAAATCGGCGGTTGAATCGCAAAGTGCTTGAACACCGCCATGCAAGCTGTTTACAACTTCAAACTGTGCTGGGTCTATTTTCTCATTGCGTTCCGATGCATGAATCATCGACATCAAATGCGACCCTGATCCGAAACGTGAAATTGCAATTTGTCGATTGATAAAAGTGTCGGCGTTCTGAATGTTCGAATTAGCACCTGTGTAAATTCCCCAAACCAATGGAGTTTCAATATACACTTTCGCTATGCGTGCTTCCAATCCTTCTGAAGCTGCTGCAATAAAACCTTCTGTCAGCAGAACAGCTACATCCAACGAACCGTTGCTGAGTGCTTGCGTCATGGCTCCGGTTCCACCCGCATACATCGTCCACGATAGGTCAATGTCCTTGCTTGAAAACACATCTCGCTCTGCTGCCAGTTGCCAAGGTAAATTGAAATGCTCCGGCACTCCTCCAACACGTAGACTTTGTTTTGATTTCATTGCTGCGTTAGTAAGTTCCTGCGCGCTTGCGAAGCAGCCATTCGGTGGAAAGAAGTATCAGAATAAGTGCGCTCAACCAACGGAAGTTGATGAGCTCGTCGAGTTCTTTGTTTTCGTATGAAACCGAAACGATTTCTTTTTTGTTGCGGATTTCATCAACGAGTGTCTGCATCGCACTTGGGTAAACCATGATCCCGTTGTTTTCTCGCGCAAACTGATTGAGCAATCGGTGATCGGCAATGGTGTGAATGATTTCGAGTTGTAGCGGACTCACGCTGAACTCGCCGCGTTCAGTCATCACGGTGCCTTCGCTGCTTGCTTTCGCTTCGTAGCTATAATTTCCTACGGGCAACTTACCGGCATTGAGCTGATACATGTCGCCTGCTGCTGAAAAAAGGTAGTTAAACTCTTTCCCTTCGTCGTTTTTAATCGCCATCGAGATTTCTCTTCCTGAAATGGACTCATAGCTCGCATTGTATAGCTCTGCATCAAAAATGACGTCTTCGTTTTCCGCGAAGTCATTCTTTGCATTCACCCTAAACAAGCTTTTATCTTCTTTCGAAGCCAGGTATTGAACGCTCTTGGTGATGAGCTCATTGAAGCTGTCGTGTGATTCGCTTTGCTGAAAGCTTGTGCTGCGCCAACGCCACAAGCCTTCTCCGAGAATAAATCCGAATTTGCTTTCGCGTATTTCATTGAAGGCTATAAGCGGCTTTGATGTTTTTATCGTACCAACTTGTTGCACAACTGCTGTCTGTATACCCGGACTAAAACTGAGATCGCCAAATGGAACTTGCAGCGGTGGCAACATTCGAATGATCGACGGAAAGCCGGTCTCCCAGTTGAATGTGTTGAACGACTCTTGCATGCTGCCGCTGATGTCGGTTGTATTGCTGCGGTAGTTGCCGAGTGAAACGCCCAGATTAAGCGCATTGAATGCGTTGAAATCGGTTGACGTACCCCAGACAAACATTCCGGGAATTTTCTTTTCAATGGCTGTTGTTATGAGGCTCGCACCGGCACCACCCATGCCCGGTAACTGATGCCAAACAATCATGCTGTAATCTTGAAGGTTACCGTTGAAGTCTTTCACGAGGCGCACATCGACGTTGTAACTTTCGTTGTCTGCTATTGCAGATCGTATTGCTTGCAAGTCGGGATGTGGAGCGTATGCCAGAACCAACACTTTCTGGCGGCTGTCGAGCACGTCAATAAATACTTCTTTGTTGTTGTTTGCGTAGGTTACTTCGTCATTCAATCGGGTGATGGAAACAGTGTATCGCTGCAGTCCTATTTCTCCGGCTTCCAGTGTCAATGGAATTTTCAGAATGCTTCGTTCACCGTTGAATGAAATGGATTGAGAAAAGAGAACAGTTCCTTTTCGTGTCACATTGAGCACTACTGTTTCGTTCGTTGCTTTGCGGCCTTCAACCGTAATCTCCATTGGAAAGCGATTTCCCAAGTATGCGAGGCGATTGGCGGCAACGTTCGCTATCAATGCATCTTTATGAATCGTAGTATCACCAAGAGCTATCGTGTAAACAGGCACATTCAGTTTTTTATACGAATGAACGGGGTTACTGCCTTTGTTGTAAAGACCATCGCTAGCCATGATCACTGCTCCAAGATTTCGACCGCTGAAACGGGTGTAGATCTCTTCGAGAAAACGGGAGTAATCTGTCAACTGTTCGTCGTATTGAAGCGAATCAATCCCTTCTCTAACTTGCTCTCCAAACGTGAAAGTGCGCACATCGTAGTCTTCACCAAACGATGCTGCCAATTGTGTGAGCTGTGTTTTGTAATCGTTGTTGTAGTAAGTTGAATCGTCCCCAACCACAAGCGATTGCGAATTGTCTTGAGCGATCACTACAATCGGTTTTTCTACATTGTGGTCGATGGTTTTGAGAAGCGGCTTCAAGAGGAAGATGCACAGAAGCGTAACACACGCAAATCGCAAAATGCCTAAACCTGTTGCTAGTGGAGTTCCGTATGTGCGATTGAACCTGTCACGGAAATACAACGCACCGGCATACACTACTCCTGCCAAAAGGCAGAAGAGTATGAGCCATGAAGGCGCTTGCGTTACAATCGACATGTGGTGTGAGAATTCTAGTTTTTACATCAACATTCCACCGCAAACGTGAAGTGTCTGTCCTGTGATATATGCACTCATATCTGAGGCCAAGAACAACGTTGCGTTTGCAACATCTTCGGTCGAACCGCCGCGTTTGAGTGGTATGGCGTTTCTCCATTCCTGAACCGTCTTCTCGTCGAGTGCTCCGGTCATTTCGGTTTCGATAAATCCGGGTGCAATGGCGTTGCAGCGAATGTTGCGCGATCCCAGTTCTGCAGCAACGCTCTTAGTGAATCCGATGATGCCCGCTTTCGATGCTGCATAATTTGCTTGTCCTGCATTTCCTTTTACACCAACGACTGAACTCATGTTGATGATGCTTCCGGCTTTTGCTTTCAGCATGGGCTTAATCACGGCTTTCGTTAGATTGAAAACAGATTTCAAATTCACGCGCATCACTTCATCCCATTGCTCTTCGCTCATGCGCATGAGCAGTGTGTCTCTTGTGATACCGGCGTTGTTTACCAAAATGTCAACAGTTCCGAAATCGGCAACCACTTGGTCAATCAACGCTTGTGCTGCGTTGAAATCGGCCGCATCGCTTTTATATCCTTTCGCTGTTCCTCCCATGGCAGCCAATTCTGCTTCAAGCGCGCGTGCTTTATCGTCGCTGCTCGCATACGTGAACACTACGGTTGCACCTTGAGAAATGAATTTTTCCGCGATGCCTTTTCCGATTCCGCGCGATGCGCCTGTGATGATTGCGATTTTACCTTCTAGAGTTTTCATGGTAGGTGTTGAGTTTGTGAAACGTCAAAATTAACACATGCGCGCCGACGCAGGCGTGAACGAGTTACTAATAAATTATGCTAATTCCAATCATTCGAGGTGACTCCTTGCAAAGAACGAATTGGCTCCCTCGTCCTTCGAATCTCGTACCTGTTTAAAGATCGGCTGCTTCTGCTATGAGCTCTGCTACGTCTTTGACGATAACGGTATTCTCTTTTTCAAAATGCTTAACCCCATCGGTCATCATGGTGTTGCAAAACGGACAACCGGCTGCGATTACTGTCGCATTTGTTTCCAATGCGTCTTCTGTGCGCTCGACATTCACTTCTTTGTTGCCAGGCTCCGCTTCTTTGAACATCTGCGCGCCTCCTGCGCCGCAGCATAAACCGTTTGCTTTGCTGCGTTTCATCTCAACCAATTCAGCATCGAGTTTTTCGATGAGTGAACGCGGTGCTTCATATTCTCCGTTTCCTCTGCCGAGATAACAGGGGTCGTGAAAAGTGATGCGCTTCCCTTTGTAGCTGCCTCCTCCTTGCAATTGAATGCGGCCTTCTTGAATCAGTTCATTCAACAGTTGCGTATGATGCACAACTTCGTAAGTGCCGCCCAATGCCGGGTATTCATTCTTGAGTGTGTTGAAGCAATGCGGACATCCGGTTACAATCTTTTTCACTTCGTATCCATTCAACACCTGGATGTTTTGCATAGCCATCATTTGAAATAAGAACTCATTCCCTGCACGTTTTGCGGGGTCACCTGTGCACGATTCTTCCTGGCCGAGTATGGCAAATGAAACGTTGCAGTGCTGAAGGATGCGTGCAATCGCCTTGGTGATTTTTTTAGCGCGATCATCAAAACTTCCCGCACATCCAACCCAAAACAACACTTCAGGAGCCTCGCCCGCAGCAAGGCATTCAGCCATGGTTCTTACTTTTAATTCGGTCATTGTTCTCTATTTTTTGAACGCGTTGTGTCGCGTCTTTACTGTCGGTTTGTTCGACGCGCATCAGCGGGTCTTTTTTGTCGGTATGGTGGACGCGCAGCAGCGCGTCCCTACCCGGGTGAAATTCTAACACCTTACTCCTTACACCTATCACCTTTCACCTTTCACCTTACGCCTCATCCCTAAACACCTGTATCACCATTTCCTTCTCCACCAAATCCGTGAACTTCCCTTCGTAACGGGTGGCTCTTACCATGTGGTTGTCGATCCAATGATAGTTGCCTCCTCTTGGCTTTCCGAAAATGATTCCGTGATACCGAAAACCATGTTTCTTCAACCAACGCTCTGTCACTTCTCGGTGCTCTTCTGTGCGCGATGTGAAAAAGAATATGATGTGTCCTTCTTCAAACCACTCATTGCACGTTTTCAATGCGTCCGGAAAAACAGCAGCGTCTTCCATGCGCTCCGGTTCTTCATTGGGTATGTCTTCACCTACTGTCCCGTCAATATCGATGAGAAAATTCTTCATTCCTTCGGGCAGCACGGGTGATAGGCGCTTGCCGTCTTCGCTTACTTCTAATAATGTTGTCATGTCTGAAAAGAATTGAAATGGTTGTTTGTAAAACCCTGAGACTGCTCATCGTTTTTCGCTCGTTGAAAATCGATGCACATGGATGAAGACTCATTGATTCTCCAAGTTGCATTTCAGAATTTCTGATCAGTTATTTGTCCAGTTGGCGCGGTCCGCAGCACTCATTGCCCACGGTGCGCCATTGTTTTCAATGTTGTTAAACATCACCGTGATGCTCTCCGGTGATTTGCTTTCTTCCATGATTAAATACCGTCGCAGGTCGACGATAATTTCCAATGGATTGATGTTGATCGGGCATGCTTCTGTACACGCATTACACGTTGTGCAAGCCCACAATTCTTCTTCGCTGATGTAATCGCGCAAAAGTGTTTTGCCGTCGTCGGCCCAAACTCCGTTGTTCGCGTCAATGCAACGACCAACTTCCTCCAAACGATCTCGCGTGTCCATCATAATCTTACGCGGTGAAAGCTGTTTTCCGGTCTGATTGGCCGGACATTCAGATGTGCAGCGACCACACTCAGTGCAGCTGTAGGCATTCATCAAATTCACCCACGATAGATCGAACACATCTTTCGACCCGAAACGCGTTGGCGTTCCATCGGCAGGCGGAGGAGGTAAACTAGGGTCGAGCATCAATCGTACTTCATTCGTTACCGATTGCAAATTGCCAAGCTCACCTGCGGGCTGTAATTTCGAGAAGTATGTATTCGGAAATGCGAGTATGATGTGTAAGTGTTTAGAGTAAGTCACATACACAATGAAGGCGAGAATGCCTATGATGTGAAACCACCAGCAACCGCGTTCCAACAGGATGAGCCCATCGCTTGAAAAATTTTCCAGCATGGGTGTAAGCATTTGAGAAACCGGAAAACTACCTGCTTCAACGTAATGTTCAGCACCGCGCGATTGGAGTATCACATCGCATGCGTTCATGGTCAGAAATGCCGACATCAACAACACTTCAGCAACGAGGATCAAGTTAGCATCTGTGCGTGGCCACGACGTCATTTCACGCATCCAAAAACGCTTGATGCGCATCACATTGCGTCGAGCAAGAAATACTACACACGCTAACAAAACAAGTAAGGCAAGTATTTCGAAGCTGCCGATTAGAAAATCGTAGAAACCACCGAGAAAAGAAAACAGGCGATGATGCCCTGTAATTCCATCCAACACGATTTCCAATAATTCAATATTGATGATGATGAACCCCGCATAGATTATCAAGTGCATAATTGCAGCCAAAGGACGGGTGAACATTTTACCTTGACCAAGCGCTACACGAGCCATGGTCGCCCAACGTTCACCGGCCGTGCCGGAAGGTTGTGTATCGCGGCCCAGCAGGATGTTACGTTTTACAAAAGCAAAACGCTTGTAAGCAAAGTAGGATGCAGCGATAAGAAGCAGTATGAACAGGATTTGTGATATCATAAATTCATTCAGATTCGATTCAACGGAATAACAATTAAGCGTGCACAAAGGTTTCATTGCCAGCAAACAAGGGGCGTTCAACCATGAACGCGTTTACTCGCTTGCCTATTTCAATCAAGCGCTCGGCATGATTTGCATTCATCAATGAATCGTCAATCAACGAAGCAATCGTTTCCATGTCGCTTTCAACAAGGCCACGCGTAGTTATTGCAGGAGTTCCGATTCGAATGCCACTGGTTACCATTGGTGACTTATCGTCGAAAGGAACCATGTTTTTGTTAACGGTAATATGCGCTTGAATCAATGCTGCATCTGCTTCTTTACCCGATAACCCCTTGTTGCGCAAATCGATGAGGAAGCAATGATTGTCTGTGCCGCCGCTCACAATTTGATACCCTCTGTATTGCAAAGCTCCACACAAAGCACTCGCATTGCGAATTACTTGCTCGCCATATGTTTTGAAATCGGGTAGGAGTGCTTCGCCGAATGCCACAGCCTTAGCGGCAATAACGTGCTCCAGGGGGCCTCCTTGCATGCCGGGAAATACGCCGCTGTCGAGCATGGAGCTCATCATGCGCAGTTCACCTTTCAGAGTTCTGATGCCCATAGGATTTTCGAAATCATTACCCATCATGATAACACCACCGCGCGGTCCGCGAAGTGTTTTGTGTGTGGTTGTTGTAACGATGTGGCAGTGCTGCATCGGATTGTTGAGCAGTCCTTTTGCAATGAGCCCTGCCGGGTGCGAAATATCCGCCAGCAGCAGAGCGCCTACTTCATCTGCTATTGCACGGAAACGCGCATAGTCCCAATCGCGGCTATATGCAGAAGCACCGCAGATAATCATGCGGGGCTTTTCGCGCAGCGCTATCTCAGCAACGTTGTCCATGTTGATGCGTCCGGTTTCCTTGTCAACGCCATAAAATGTCGCGCGATAGAGTTTACCGGAATAGTTCACCGGAGAACCGTGTGTAAGGTGCCCTCCTTGCGAAAGGTCAAGACCGAGTATGGTGTCGCCGGGTTTCAAGCAGGCAAGCATCACCGCACTGTTTGCATTTGCACCGGAATGAGGTTGCACATTCGCCCAGCATGCTCCAAAAAGCTCTTTCAATCGGTCGATGGCCAATTGCTCCACTTCGTCCACTACTTCACAACCACCATAATAACGCTTGGAAGGCAAGCCTTCAGCGTATTTGTTGGTGAGCACGCTGCCCATGGCTTGCATCACTTCATTGCTTGCGAAGTTTTCGGACGCTATAAGTTCGATGCCATGGCGCTGGCGTTCATATTCTCGTTGAATCAAATTGAATACAGTAGTGTCGCGCATGAGGGTAATTTTTGATTGCGCGAATGTAAGGCTCAGCCTTGCAACACAAAAAAGGCTAATGCAACAGTTTCGTCGCGTTGCACTGTATTTTTGACCATCCCATTTTCCTGAGAATATGATGAGTCGTTTTTTTCAATCGTGCCTGTTACTGCTCTTCTTACTGTTGTATACGTGTGGGCGTGCCCAAACTCCGGTTGCCATCAAGGTGAACGGACTTCAGGCACCCACAGTAACGGTAATTGTAGAGTTTTTCTCTGAGGATAATTGGAAAAACCTTCAAACAATGAAGGATCCCCAAAACGGGACTTACTCGGGCAAGGTGTTGTTCCCGCACGATGGTCAATACCGATTCCGCTTTTCCAGCGACCCCAAGCGTTGGTGCGAGTTTTTGATTGTGCGAAAAGATTTGCCTGCCAATGGTATTGAGCTGACACTCGAGTACACACAATTGAAAGGACATCCGATAAGACTATACGACTCCGCGGAGCAAAACGCTTACATGGAGCTTATTTCAAAATTCAATGAAGTCAGTCTCAACCGCGATTCACTCGATCGATTCGGTATTCAATATCAACTGCGCGAGCAATCATTTGCAGTTGCTTGCGCTGAGATTGCTGCGAAGTACCCCGACACATTTACGTCGAATTTGCTTGCGAAGGCCGCACCTGTGCCAATTTACAAGGGTGATGCGGCTTTTGCACAGAATGCAGATTCCCTTACGCGATATACAGCCATGCATGTCATGGATAATATGCCGGTGCAACATCCTGACTTACTCCATCACATTGCCTTCATCCGACGCATCAATTTAGCCTATCAGTATTTTGAGAAAACGAAGCAGCCGGAACCATACATCGACGCGCTAATGAAAAAGGTGCTCGTGAGTGAAAGCATGACAACTTATATGTTCAAGTTTTTGCTGGATAAGATGATTGCCTTTCGCAATGAACCTGGACTCAGTTACCTCATAACATGGTATGCAGATGATTGTACCGAAGAAGGGCACATGGAAGACAACACGCGCAATCTGCTACTCGCACTCGATAACTGCAAACCCGGTAAAACAATTGAATTTTTGACCTTGCCTGATGCCAATGGAAAAATGATTTCAAGCAAAAAAGTATTTGCAGAAAACAAGGTCACCATTCTTCTTTTCTGGCGCGCCAACTGCTCGCATTGCAAGGAGTTTGAGCCAAAGCTCGAGGAACTCTATACGCAATATCATGGCAAAGGCTTGGGAGTGTATGCTGTCGGCACAGACAAGACGCAAGAGGAATGGGCCGTTCAGGATAAACTTAATGACTCGCCTTGGAAAAGTGTGTTTCTTGCCTACGACCAGCGAAAGGATTTCAATAAGCGCTTTCCGGTGCCTAGCACACCTTCACTCCTTGCTGTCGATCAAAATGGTGTCGTTGTGAAACGACTTATTACGCGTAGCAAGATTGAAAGCGAAATCAAAGAGATGCTCGGTCTATGAATCTGCTAGCCGAAGAAACAAGTCCGTATCTCCTGCAGCATAAGGATAATCCCGTTCACTGGCATGCATGGAATGATGCAGCTTGGGAACGCGCAAAATCCGAGCAAAAACTCGTCTTGGTATCCATCGGCTACAGTGCCTGCCACTGGTGCCATGTGATGGAGCACGAAAGTTTCGAGGACCCGGGCATCGCTGCCGTGATGGATCGCCACTATGTGTGCGTGAAGGTGGACCGCGAGGCGCGACCGGACCTGGACGCGGTGTGGATGACGGCGTGCCAGGTGTTCACGGCCATCACCGAGGGGCGCCCGAGTGGCGGGTGGCCGCTGCATGTGTTCCTGGATCCGGTGTCGCTGCAGCCGTTCTTTGCAGGCACCTACTTTCCGCCCAAGCCGGGCATGGGGCGCATCGCGTTTCCCGAGTTGCTGCAGCGATTGGCATTGGCGTGGCGCGATCAACGCGCGCAGGTGCTGGCGCAGGCGGCCGAGATCGCGCGGCTGGTGAGGGCCGAGATGGAACTTGCGGCTGTGCGTCGCCCGGTGGATGCTGCGGTGGAAGCGGCGGCGGCGCAGGCGCTGGTTGCGTTTCATGATCGCGTGCATGGGGGCTTTGGCGGTGCGCCCAAGTTTCCGCAGCCATCGCTGCTGCGCTTTCTGCAGTCGCGCGAAGGCGATGTGGCGGCGGCAGGTGTGGTGCATCGAACGCTGGAGCGCATGGCGCT
>Ga0114975_10001609_pt1 | contig 15935 bp, 16 predicted proteins | sample S_130626_EF_Meta_FD_87031 | JGI IMG/M metagenome (GOLD analysis project Ga0114975, IMG submission 87031) | Freshwater microbial communities from Lake Simoncouche, Canada to study carbon cycling - S_130626_EF_MetaG | ecosystem: Environmental > Aquatic > Freshwater > Lake | place: Lake...
GCTTGATAAAATAAATTCTGTGTAATTTCAGGAAGTTGTTTATTTTCTTGAATTAATCTTGTAAAATGGTAGTTTAATAACTGATACGATAAAAAACATATTTTATTGATATTCAATACAATTTCTTGTATTCCTCCATTCAAATAATTATTTTCTACTAAACTATTGAAACTTGTTTTTACACACGTGAATTCTGTGTTTTTATTTGTTTCTTTTCTTTCTTGAACATCTTTCCGTGTTGTTTTCTCTTTGATGGGTGCATCTTCCTTCTTTTTCTTTCCCATTATAATATACCTAAATATTTTAATTTTAAGTATTTTATGTTATAATTAATAAATTTATATAAAAAATTGAAATAAAATATTTGAATCATATTGAATATGAATTAAAAATAATTTATATTTAATATTATGATTGAACAAGATGTTAAAACAAAGAATTTTATTGAAAAAGCAAAAATAATACATGGAGATAAGTATGATTATTCAAAGGTTGAATATATAAATGCAAGAACACACGTAATTATTATATGTAAAACTCATAAAGAATTCAAACAAATACCATATAGTCATCTAAATAAAAGGCATGGTTGTCAAAAATGTGCTAATATGTCAATTAATAATTTACAACGATATAATAATGAAACAATTATACAAAAAATGAAAGAAACACATGGAGATAAATACGATTATTCAAAAGTTGAGTATATAAATTATAATACTAATGTAATTATTATATGTAAAACCCATAATGAATTTAAACAAACACCACACTATCATATTTCTGGTGGCGGATGTAGTAAATGTTCAAGAAAGTATTCTCCATCTACTGATGAATTTATAGAAAAAGCAAAAATAATACATGGAAATAAGTATGATTATTCAAAGGTTGAATATAGTAATGCATATTCAAATGTAATTATTATGTGTAAAACCCATAATGAATTTGAACAAACACCACATCATCATATTCAGGGAAAAGGATGTAATAAATGCAGTGGAAATTATTCTCCATCTACTGATGAATTTATAGAAAAAGCAAAAAAAATACATGGAGATAAATATGATTATTCAAAAGTTGAATATAAAAATAATCACACAAAAATTACAATTATTTGTAAAACACATCGCGAATTTGAACAAACACCCGGTAGTCATTTACACGGTTGTGGATGTCCATTTTGTATAAATAAAACAGAAACAAAATTATATGAAACAATGAAACAAAAATTTCCTAATTTAATATCGCAATTTAAAAAAGAATGGTGCAAAAAAATACAATATTTACCGTTTGATTTTTGTATTCCAGAAGTTAAAATAATTATTGAATTAGATGGACCGCAACATTTTAGAAACGTTTGGTGTTGGTCATTACCAGAAGAACAATTTGAAAACGACAAATTCAAAGAAGAATGTGCAAATAATAACGGATATTCAGTTATTCGTTTATTACAAGAAGACGTAATGAACGATACTTACGACTGGGTAAAAGAATTATGTGATGCGATCGAAGAAATAAAAACCAGCAATGAGATTACAAATGTATATTTATCTAAAAATAACGAATATGATAATTTTTAGATAGATTGTTCTTCTTTCTTCTTTTCTTTCTTTTTCAAATAATAATTTCGTCGCCATTCTTTCAATTTATCAGGGTTTTCATTTTTCAGTTTTTCTACATAATTTTTTGTTCGTTCTTTAACAACATCTTTGTTGTTTTCGTAATATTTTACATGCCTATTGCTATTTGTATATTTTTTCAAATGTTCTTCTAATTCCTTAACATATTTTTCCATTTTTTCTATTTTTTGTTTCAATTCACTTACTTCGTCGTTAGAATTCATTATATATAACTAAAATATATAATAAATACATTTTTAAGTTTTTTATGTTATAATTTTATATGACGCATCACAAAAGCGAAGATTATAAACTACAAGCAGTTAAATATTATTTAGTGGAAGATAATACACAAGAAGAAGTTTGTAAAGTATTTGAATGTTCTCGTCGTAGTTTGATGAGGTGGGTTGAACAATATAAGAAAAAAGGTAATTTAGAAAGAAATAATAGAACGCCTATTGCATACAAAGTAAAAAGAGAACATATTCGGTTTATCAAAGATGAAATCAACAAAAACAAAACAATTACCATGGAAGATTTATTATTTTTATTGAAACGAAAATATCCATCATTATCATTGAGTAGGTTTCATCTAAATAGAGTTGTAAATAACAACAATATAACTTTGAAATTAACAAGAATAAGACATGAACCTACGCATAGATGGGGTAAAGAAATAAATATCAATGAAAAATTAGATGAATTCTATAATGAAATTAGCAAATATAAAATAGAAGATATTATTTGTATAGACGAGACAAGTATAAAATCATTACAGAAACGTAATCATTGTTATAGTCAAAGAGGGAAACGGTGTGTAATAAAAACACAATCACAAGATGTATTCAAGAAATATACTGGTATATTTGCTATTTCTGTAAATGGTCTAGAAGGATGGGATTTATATGAAAAATGTGGTATAAATACCGAACGATTAGTTGAATTTTTGCAGAAATTTATCACAGAAAAATACAAAAATAAAATTATTATTTTAGACAATGTATCTGCACATAAAAATGATACTATACGTGAATTAGTAAATAAGCATAACAAATTGTTATATAGTGTTCCGTATCAACATTTTAGCAATGCAATTGAGAATTATTTTAGTATGTTGAAATCAATATTACAAAAGTTTAGTGGATTGAAATATGCGAATTTAAGAGAAAACATAACAAAGGCAATAGAAATAATACCGAAAGAACATTATAAGAACATCATAGAAGGTGCTTATAATAGAAAAGAAAAATATATTGCAAAGAATAAAACTCGCAAAAACCCAAAGAAAATGTATCTATAATGGGCGTTTTAAATGTGCAAAGGTGTAATTTCTTTACCATTATCAAATAACCTAAAATCTTCACTTAGCAAATTATTTTTAGATTTTGTTATTTGTTTCGGTAATAAAAGTAAATTCAATGGTGTAAATCATATGGAAATATTCCATCTTTAATAGCATATCCTTTATATCCATCATTTTTAAATATTATATTAGTATCATTAAAATTGTCATTTATTTTTATATCATTAAAATTTTTTATATTTTTAAAATAAGTGAATAAATAGTGATAGTAACTTGTAGGATGTGTTTGTGCATTTTGATCCAATGACGTCATAATACTATTAACTATATAAGCATGTTCATTATATTTTAAAATTATTTCAGGTATATGTTTATTATCATAAATTAAAAATATTTTAAAATTTAATTTGGGATAAATATTTTTCATAATATCAATAAATTTGTTTAATAAAATAATTTCTTCGTCATCCATTACAGTTCTAAGAAAAATAACTTCATCATTTGTTGCTAATAAATATTCATTCAATCTTTGGATTCTTTTTTTGAATGTATGTAAAACAACTTCATCATTTAAATCATGATGAGTAAAGCATCCATATTTTCCGCGAAATAATTTTCTATTACCATTATTATCTGCTTCACGTTGAGTTGTCCCAACAAAAACATCTTCACATATAATTTGTTTTGGAAAAAAATTAATAAAATTATTTTGAAAACAATCAATAACACCTTCAAAGGAATATATTATACTATCAAATGGAAATGCTTCATTTCTTAATTTATTAAATCCTAGTGATGTTGTAACATAACATCTATGCCCCAATGAAATAAATTTCATCTTCACAATAAATATAATTATTGTATTATTATATTTTTATTATAATACAATAATTATATTTATTAAATCTTTTCTTATTCAAAACGCACATTAATTTATAACTAATTATCTAGTTCGTAAATAGTTATTATAGTATCTAAATATTTTTGACTATTCGTTTAACCATTCACTTTGAAAAATAGATAATGTAATATTTGGATGTTTTCTTTCTTCATAATATGTTCCATTAAAACTGCAAAGGTCATCGCTCGTTCTACAACTAGAAGCATATTTGTATTCTATTATTCCGGATAAAATATCCATTTTTCCAAATTTTGTACATTTTCCTAAGTCATAGAATTTCTTATCATTTTTATATGGTTTGAAATACACGCAATTTTTACATATTGGAACTTTTGAATTTATAATAAATTGTTTTTTTTCCATAGAAAATACTGTTGTAACTGCAAATAATAATAGTAATATAAAAATCATTTTGTATATTACTATCCAAAAAAATTTTATATTGTTTAATTAGAGTATTTATTTTTCAGTGAGTTTTGTAGTATTTTTCATCTTTTTCTCTATAAAATGGGCGTTTTACACCGTTAAAGATGGAATATTTAATACAAAATATTCGCCATATCTGTTCTAAATGGTAACAAGTTGATATTTGTATCAAAATAACCAACTCTTGTACCACAATTTGGGTTAATAGGGGGTAGTTGTTTTACATAATTAGTTTTCAATTGTTTTTCTTTATACAATGCTCCGCACATACTCGCAGGCATACATGTACCTTCATCCGGATTATTAGGATATCTAATATTATTTGTTATTTGGTCATATGAACCCAATTTAAAAATAGGATAATGCCACCAAATATTGCTTGCACCATTATTGGATATTCCATTTCTTCCTGTTGGTGGATAACTATCTTCCACAAGAAGGTCGGATTGTGGAAATGGATATTTACCGTTATCTCCTCCTAAACTTGTGTTATTATATATATCATAATTTTGATAATTTTCTATCATTTTTATGGATTTAAACATATTATAAAATAATGGTAGCCCTAATAATAATCCAAATATTATTACAGTTAGAACTATTAAAGATATATTATTATACTTCATTTTATATGTTGTTTTTATATATATATATTTTATATAAAAATAATAAAAATCATTTAAAACTATTATAAAATATAATATATATTATAGCATTAATATGATTAATAATAATAATACAGATAATGACATGCGTGTAACAAAACGAGACGGGAACTTAGAAGAAATGTCATTTGATAAAATATTAAATCGTATTAAAAAATTAGGACAAGAGGTTGGTATTCAAATTAATTATTCGTCTTTGGTAATGAAAGTGATTGATCAGTTATATGACAAAATTGAAACAGCTAAAATTGATGAACTTGCTGCTGAACAATGTGCGTCTCTTTCAACACATCATCCAGATTATGGTGTTCTTGCTTCTAGAATTGTGATATCAAATCATCAAAAAAATACTTCATCGGCTTTTTCACATGTCATGAAAGAATTATACGAATTTACTGATATTCATGGAATTCATAAACCTCTTATAGCTGAATACATATGGAAATATATAGATAAAAACGCAGATCAGCTGAACGACATGATTGATCATAGTAGAGATTATTTAATTGATTTTTTCGGGTTTAAAACATTGGAAAGAGCGTATTTATTTAGATTGAAGAATAAAGTAGTTGAAAGGATCCAGCATATGTGGTTACGTGTTTCTATAGGTATTCATGTAAATAGTAACAATAAAAACAAATGTCTTCTTTCTACTATAAAAGAATCATATGATTTGATGTCGCAAAAATATTTTACGCATGCGACTCCAACCCTTTTCAACTCAGGCACGCCGCGTCCACAATTGAGTTCGTGTTATTTGATTGCAATGGAAGATGATAGTTTAGACGGTATTTATAATACACTAAAAGATTGCGCTTTTATATCAAAATGGGCAGGAGGTATTGGTTTACATATACACAATATAAGAGCTAAAGGTACTCATATTCATGGAACTAATGGAACTTCCAATGGTATTGTACCCATGTTACGTGTGTTTAATAATACAGCTAGGTATATCGATCAAGGAGGCGGAAAGCGTAATGGTTCTTTTGCTATTTACTTAGAGCCTTGGCACCCTGATGTTGAAGACTTTTTGGAAATGAAGAAAAATCACGGGGATGAAGAATCAAAGGCGCGAGATTTGTTTTATGCATTATGGATTAGTGATTTATTCATGGAACGTGTAAAAGAAAACGGTAAATGGTCTTTATTTTGTCCAAATGAATGTCCTGGTTTATCTGATGTTTATGGCGATAAATTTGTTGACTTGTACACAAAATATGAAAACGACGGAAAAGCTCGCAAAACCATGAATGCGCGTGATTTGTGGTTTAAAATTTTGGATGCACAAATGGAAACTGGAACACCTTATTTACTTTTTAAGGATGCTGCGAATAAAAAATCTAATCAACAGAATCTTGGCACGATTAAGAGTTCAAATTTATGCACCGAAATTCTAGAATACTCTGACGATAAAGAAACAGCTGTTTGTAATTTGGCTTCCATTGCACTTCCTACTTTTGTAAATGAAAAGACCAGAATTTTTGATTACGAAAAACTACATGAAGTTGCAAAAGTAGTAACAAACAATTTGAACAAAGTAATAGATGTCAATTTCTATCCAACACCAAAAACAGAGCGCAGTAATATGTTGCATAGACCCATTGGTATTGGTGTTCAAGGTTTAGCAGATGCATTTATTTTAATGGATATTCCATTTCATAGTGAGGAAGCCAAAGAAGTTAATAAATTGATTTTTGAAACAATTTATCATGCAGCACTGGAAAAAAGTAATGAAATTGCTATTGCTATTAAAGAAAGATATTTGTCACAAGTTGAATTAACTGACCATACAGTTTTGTATGAAATGAAATATACAAATGGATTGAAATATGGATTAAAACCAGCGCACGTTGGGGCATACCAATCTTTTGAAAATTCTCCTGCTTCAAAAGGTATCCTACAATTTGATATGTGGGGAGTAGAGCCAACATCAGGACGTTACGACTGGCAAGCTCTAAAACAATCTATTGTAGATCATGGGTTACGAAACTCTCTTTTACTAGCACCAATGCCAACCGCGTCAACATCACAAATATTAGGTTTTAATGAGTGTTTTGAACCATTTACAAGTAATTTATATAGTCGTCGTACATTAGCAGGAGAATTTGTTGTAGTCAATAAATATTTAATGAAAGAACTTATTGATTTGGGATTATGGAATGAACAAATTAAAAACAATATTATTGCAAACAAGGGAAGCGTACAACAATTGAGCATATTAAGTGAACATATTAGAAACAAATATAAAATTGTATGGGAAATGCCGATGAAACATTTAATTGATATGTCAGCCGATCGTGGAGCATTTATTTGTCAAAGTCAATCCATGAATTTATGGGTAGAAGATCCAACTTATAATACGCTTACATCTATGCATTTCTATTCATGGAAAAAAGGATTAAAAACAGGTATTTATTATTTGAGAAGAAAGGCAAAACATCAGGCTCAACAATTTACAATAGAACCAGAGAAGAAAAAAGTGGAAGAAAGGGATGAAATATGCGAGATGTGTTCTGCCTAGCAACTTTTAGGAAAAGTTGCGCAAAAACTAGGTTTATAATAGGTGGAGCCAAAATGAGATTGGTACAACCCTTCTCAAATCTTGTTCTTTTTTTGCGCTGAAATGCGTTTAGACCTTCTTCTTTTTGTTTTTGTTTTTTTATTTTTTTTACCAGTTTTTTTACTTTTTGTTTTTGTTTTCGTGCTTGAATTTGTTTCTGTTTCAGCAGGTGTTTCTTTAGATTCTTCATTGAATGGATCTATTATTTCCAATTTTATATTTTCAATGTCAATGTTTTTTGAAACATTGTCTTCATTGCAAACATATCCTTGAGGCGATATATTAAAAATATATTCTGTAATAATATCATTTTTCCCACAAATATCCTCATTGTATTTATATTTCATAAAAACACGTAAACATAATATTACATCAATTAACGCGTCATGCAATGAATCACCGTCTGGTGAATAACCAAAATAATATTGGTATGACTCTATCAATTTTGGACTTTTTACCTTATAAAATACTTTATCTTTGCCTGTTTTTTTATCTTTGTAATTCACTGCGATTTGTATATTGCATATAGGAGCACTTACATCCATAGTACACGTGAAATTTTTATTAGTCATTAGAAATTGTAATTGTTTTTCGGTTTTTTCATCTATGGTTGAATTGTTCAATCGCAATAATTCAGCTATTATCATTTTACGATCAAATTGAACATTATGACCTACAACTGTAACAACATTAGGATCCATAATATCATTTATAAATTCAGCGATAGCGTCAACAATTAGTGCTTTTTTTTCAGCTGGTTCTTGCATGATTTTTTCTTTATCAATGTGATGAATTGCTGTAGAAGATTCTGCTATAACTATGTCATCTGGGATTTCAATATATTTATTAAAAATTTTGCTATTATTTGGTAATTCGGTATCATAAATAATATAACTAAGCTGAATAATACTTGGCCACAACGATAGAAGTTGTTTCCAAACAGAAGACGATTTAGAAAGATCATCAAAATTTAATAATTTACCATCATTGACGTTTCTCTCATTCCAATCTTTACCATCTAAAACTGGAGGTAGACCAGTTGTCTCAGTATCAAATACGCAAATTTTAACCATTTTAACTTATTTTATATAAAAATATTATTTAATTAATTTATAAAAAAAGATATCAATTTTATTCCAATCCACCTTTTAGAAAAAGGTGGAGCCAAAAAATTGACTTTTTAGTTGAATATTTACGAATACAAATTTTTGGCTCCACCTTTTTCTAAAAGGTGGATTCTAAAAGGTGGATTCTAAAAGGTGGAAAAGGTTTTACATATACCAAAACTTCTTCTGTGCCAAACTGTAATACCATGCTCTTTAATTCCATCTAAATGACGTCTGGCCCCATAACCCTTATTTTGGTCTATTCCATATCTTTCAATTAATTCAGGATTTTCTTTGCATAATTCTTCAATGTATTTATCACGTTCTACTTTTGCTAGAATAGAAGCAGCTGCTATTGCGGTATATTTGTTGTCACCGCCTTCAATACAAGAATAAGGAATAATTTCTAATTTATTTGCACTTTTATTAAAATGTGTTATAGGATTGAAGTAATTTCCGTCTATTAATAAGAAGAATTTATAATCACTACTTTCTTTTTTTCCTTGTTTTTTCATTATTTCATTGTACTGATTACGTGTTTCTAATATAGCATTATGCATTGCTTTTTGTGTGGCTTGTAATATATTTATTTGATCAATTGTTTTCTCATCTTCAAAACTAACATACCATGCTAATGCGTTTTTTTTAATATAATCTGCAGCATCGTCAATTTGTTTTTTGGAATGAAATTTTTTACTATCTTTCATTTTAGAATGATCAAAACTATTATCTTTAGGTAATATTACAGCTGCACTATAAACTCTTCCAAAAAGAGGACCGCGTCCAGCCTCATCTGCGCCAATTTCTAGCGTATTTACATCATCAATATAATAATGATTCAAATTAAACACAGAACGTACTCTTGTTTTTTTAACCTTTTTATTTGATTGTTGTGAATTCAATTGTTCATCAATCTCAAAGCCACTACCAACAGTATAATCATTCTCAGTAATCATCGTGTTATAATTTTTAAAATATAATGAATTAATAATATAACTATTATTTGAATTCAATTATTTTTTAAATTATAATAATAAACAATAGTAATAACATTTTTTTCACTATATAAATTATACAATGAATACTGAAGCATTATTTCTATTTTTAATTTTATTATTAGGTTTAGTATTATGTTCCTTTTTAGGAGGAAATTGCAATAAAGAATCTTTCACAGGAAGTTTTAATGGTAATTTTACGGTTAATCCTGAAGATAAAATGAATAATAAAAACAATGATAATACAGTTTCTAATAGTTCTAATAATTATGATCATTATAATCATTATTCAGGTTCATCTTCACAACTAACAAATGGTACCACATTTTATGGAAAGGATGGCGGTTCTGTTAAAGTAAATATGCAAAGCAATGGAAGTCCTACACTTGTTGTAACATTATCCAAAGGAGAGGACCCTGTCATTTTTTTGAATGAAGACCATATAAAAACAAATACAAAAAAAGAGACTTTTTCTACTTGTACAGATAAATCAAAAAATCTTGAATTTTATGGACCCAATGGAGAAAAAGCTTTAGTAATAAATTATGAAGGACAAAAGGCTATTCAAGTAACTACCAGCAAAGGAACTTATAATTATACTATCAACAATCCTTTATCATCCAATCAAAGTATTTCAAATCCGTTCAATTCAAATTATAGCAATTATAATAATACACCTTCTACTTATTATGGAAGTACTGGTGTAAAAGGTGCAAATATAAATAATAGTAATAAAGCTTATAATGATTTACCATCAAGATCAAGATCACCATCACCATCGCGATCTCATTCTTCACAAAAACAAACAGGTTATGATTATAGTAAATCGTTACCACCAGGTATTTCAAAAAATATGATACCACCTGGAAAGGAAGATTTATATATTTTAAAATCAGAGATTGTTCCTCCAGTATGTCCTGCTTGTCCATCATCAACAGTATGTCCAAGACAAGAACAATGTCCACCTTGCCCTGCATGTGCAAGATGCCCCGAGCCATCCTTTGAATGTAAAAAAGTTCCTAATTACAACGCTTCGGCAAATAATGGATTTCTACCTATTCCAGTATTAAATGATTTCTCTAGTTTTGGTATGTAAATAATAATAAGTTGTATATTTTAATTATTATTATTTATTCAATTATTTAGTTTGTTTTTTTATGTTTTTTATATCTTTTGTGAGTTTTATTATGTTTTCTTGATTTTAATTTTTTTTTCAAAGTTTTATTTTTATTCTTTTTTTGTTTTTTAGTGTGTTTTTGTATTCTATATCTATTTTTATTATTTTTTGTTCGTTTATATCCACCGCGTTCATTTACAGGTTGTTGATTTATATCTGGTGTTGCATTTGGATTTGCATTTGCCGGTGGATTTACTCCAGCTTCAATAAGTAGAGGAGCTTCAGGAGCTGGAGGAGCATTTTCAATTAATAAATTATTATTATCTGGTTTTTTGTAAAAACAGCCTGCAAATCTGCATATTAAACCATATGGGGTTTTAATTAAATAATAAAATAAATAAAAGGGACCGCGAACAATACATATTATAAATCCCCATGCTGTTCGCACAAATTTTATAACACCAGCTATTTGCCAAAATCCCAAAAGCCACAACGAAGATAAAAATACACAAAGGATACTTAGCCCACCAGGTGTCATAAATAAATATTTTAACAAATCAGAAGAAACATCGCCTAACGCTTTTACTATTCCAAGAGGACCAGATGCAATTGCCTTAGCAAATGTTTGTGTTAAATCGCCAAATTTTTTACCAGTTGCCTCCATCGTAAACTCTGCAATATCAAAATATGCTTTTATCTGTGCACCTGCAGCTTCTGCACTAGCTTTAGTTGAATTGGCATTTAATTGTGCTTTATGAAGTTTTATTCTTGATTCTTCTTCCATTTCTTCTATTTCAATTTGCCTTTGTAATTCATCAAGTTGTCTTCTAGCTTCTGTTGCCTCTTTTTGTTCACGTAACATTTTAAGTTGCAATGGATAATCTTGATGTAATTGATTTAATAATTCTTGTAACGATTCTAATTGTGTATTAAAAAAATTTCTAACCTCATCAAAAGATTGAGGACCTGGGTTTATTTCAAGTCTTTTATTTAATTCAGCATAACCTGCAAAATTAACAATTTCATTCAAAGAATTTATTAACATTACTAAAACTTCCAATCTTTCTTTAAGACTAATTAACACATTTAGTTTTGCTTTTTCTGCATCTGTAAGTTTCATTCCAGATCCAGCCTTACTAATTAAAGGAACTAATGATAGTTCAATATTTTTAACAATTGTTTCAATATAAATAGAAAATTCTTCGTAAGTAATACGATCACCTAACACAATAATATTTTTTTCATTATTATCATATTTTAATTGTATGTGAAAACTGGCAGAACAGGCAGTTCTTCCTGCTTTTGAAAGAAAACCCTCTAATATATCTTTATCCTTTGCACTAATCATTTCACCTTGAGCTGTTCCTGTCATTTTATTATAGTTTTCTACTTCTTCTGCATAAGCGCTTGGTTCATCAAAATATGCTCCAAATAAATGACTAAAAGATCCCATAATAGTAGTGACGTCTCCTGTTGCAAAACCTAACCCTAAACTGAATATGTAATCTGTTATTTCTTCATTAGTTTTTGTCATGATCTCATTATTCATTTTTTTTAAATCTTCCGTAGTTTTTTGAATATCTTCTTGTGTTGTTATTTGTTTAAAATTTAAAAATATTTTTTGTTGTTGTGTTTCTTTAATTAAATTTTTACAAATTTCTGTTGAATTCTGTTCAAACTTAACAGATTTTTCATTAAACTCTTCAACAATTTGTTTCAGTTTATCCTCAGCAGATATTTTTACCAAAAATCCTCCTAAGGTTGTTATCATTGCAAACCGTCCTTGTTCTGTTTTATTTTTTTCTGCGTTGTATATTTGTACTGCTGAACTCGTTGATACAGTTTCCGAAACCTTGACAGGTTCTTTCAATAAGGTTGCTAGTTGAGTATTACCCCTTTCTACGTATAGTTCTGTTGACGTAGGCTGAATTGCTTTTGATGAAGTGTCTCCTGATGGATTTTTTAAATCTTTTATAAAAGCGTTTGATGAATTGTTTATTAATAAGATAAAAATAAGCATCATCTTTATAATTAACAATTCATTTGCTCCTCCTTTTTGATTATCAATTGTTTTATTTACTCCACTCATCATTGAATTTAATATTTTTTCTAAATTATCATCATCAATATGTATCTCTTCTCCGTTTTTTAAAACTTCATTGTTTAAAATATCATCTAAAACGTCAAGAGTGTGTCTATTTATAATGTATTGTTGCTTACAAAACAATTGTGCTTTTTTACCTAATTCTATAATTTGTTGATTAATTTCTTGAATTTTATCTATATCATCTTTATCTTTACTTTTATCCATTCCCAATTCTGTTAAATTTTCATCATTTAAATCATACATTGGTACATTATTAATTAAATAATCATATAATTGAATTAAAATAGTTGATTTGTATAATTTTTCGGGCAATCCAAATAAAAAATCATGGTCTATTTTTATATAATTTTCTCCTAGAGGAAAAGGATTATTTTTTTGTAATGCGATAAATTGCGATTCCAAATTTTCAAATTCTGCAACTAATTTTTGAGGATCAGACATTTAAAGTGTTTTAAATAAAATATATATTATGTAATTATTATAATTATAGTAAAAGATAATAATTATATTTTTTGTCTATTCCCTGGTCTTAATACATTTTTTATCTATTTGAATACTAGGACCTTTTTCTTCCTGAGGTACAATATTAATAATACATTTTGATTTCTTTCCATATAATGGCTCGGTACAACCTTTTTCCTTAGTTTTATTTTTCATTGTTTTTGAATATGGTTTGTATTTAAACAATTTTGGTCTCTCGTCTGTACAGCGTGATCTAAAATGTTCATATCTTTCTCTCACGTCGCAATAAGTAAGATTTGAATTTTTATGTAACATTTTATTTACTAATTCGTGTAAATTATAAACATATTTGGAAAATGTTTCACGATTTTTCATATCCCTCATTTTTAATGGTAATTGCTTAAAATTAGTTTTTAAATTCATTCTACAATATTTACAAGGTAAAACATAATGTAAATTTAAAATAAAATTTCTGTAATGTTTTTTATCTTCTATGGTAGGATTAACAGGATAATTAAAACTCATTGTATGAAGATAATGCCATAAAGGTGGTCCCCAAACACTTGTAATCATTCCATCGCCTGCATTATAATCTTTTTTTGAAAAAATTCTATTTTTTTTTGTTTTTGTCATTAATATAATACAATATTATTCTCTTCAAAAAATTTTAAATTAACACAAATATATATCATCATAAAATCAATTCCATTCTTCTGGTCTTTCTTTTGTCCCACCGTCATATTTAACTGCAAAATTATTTGTCAACATCCATTCATTAATACATAATTCTCCTATATAAACATCAGCCAAAATACGACCGTATTTTTCAGTAGATGCATTTTTTAAAACAACAATTTTCCCCAAAATAAGATTGGAGAGAGCGTCGCGTGATTTTCTTGCTAATTCTTTTTCATTTACCGTTTTTCCTTTTATTTCTGGAGAGTCAATCCCTTTCATACGAACAGAAAAACGATATATAGGTCCTTCTGAATGAGGTAATTTAGATATCATAGTAAATGTATCTCCATCATAAACCCTGATTACTTTTCCAACTGTGATAGGAGGTACAAAAGAAACGGTATTTTCATAAACAACATTCACTAAATATTCAGTATCATCGCTGTTTTTAGGAAAACAAAACAATGAACGCAAACATCTATACCACTTTTTTGATAAAACAGACATTGATTTTATTTGATATAAGAGTTCAAACTATATTATCTTTATTATAAACTTTTAAACTGTTTATGATAATAGTTTATAATAAATATAATAGTATTCAAAAATTATTATTATATTATATTATTAATATAATAATATAATAATGGAGTTTACAAATACAAAAAATATATGTTTTTGCTGCTTCATATCTATTTTTTTAATTTTATTATTTATTATTAGTCCATTGAGTAATTACCTCAAAATTTCATTATTTATGAAAATTGTAATCATAAGTTTACTAACATATACATTTTATTTGAATATAATACAAACAAACCAATTGAAATTATCCCATAATTCTTCTTTATCACTAGAAGTAACTCGTCAATTAAATATGAACATAATATGTAGTTATATATTTACATTTTTTATTGGATTATTAATGATATTTGTAATAAAATCTTTATTTTAGTCAACTTCAATATTTATAAATTTACAAATACTTTGCAAAGATAAAGATTGCTTCTTATCAACAACCTTTTTGGGTGAAAAAAATTGGCTTGTGTTATTGGATATATTATTTTCAAATTCGCAATCTTTAGAAAATTCTTTTTTTATGTTCATTATTTTTTCATAATAAATCATATCATTTGCATAATCATATTTATTCATCATTATTAATTTACCATTTATATCTCGTATTAGCATCCTTTAATAATATTTTATAAATATTATTAAATTATGTTTAAATAGTCTTACAATTTATTATTCGTTTAACGTCAATGTTAATTTCTTTTTAATAATATATATATATACGATTATGAATAATTTAATGAGCAAAAGTTCAAATTCCTTTTTTCCAAGAATAATACCAAGTGGTATGAAAATGACAAGAACAACAATAATAATTATTGTTGTAATTGTTTTTTTTATTATTTTAGCAATTTATTATTATTATAAAAATGTTTCGCAAAAGTTAAAAACGATTTATCATGCAAACAATGAAGGTTACACAAATTCAGGCCCAACGAAACAAGCAGAACTAATGTTATTTTATGCTGACTGGTGTCCCCATTGTAAAACAGCCAAACCTATTTGGAGTGAATTAAAAACACAATACCAAAATAAAACAATTAATGGTTATCAAGTATTATTTACTGAAATTAATTGCACTACTGAAAGCGCTGAAACTGAGCAAATGATGAATAAATATAATATTGAGGGCTTTCCTACTATTAAATTATTAAAAGATGGACAAATCATTGAATATGATGCAAAACCAACCAAGGAAACATTGAATGAATTTTTGAATACTGTCCTCTAAATCCACCTTTTTCCACCTTTAGAAAAGGTGGAGCCAAAAAGTTGATTAGTTGTTTTTGGCTCCACCTTTTTCTAAAAGGTTGATAAGGTTGATTAGTTGTTTTTGGCTCAACCTTTTTCTAAAAGGTTGATAAGGTTGATTAGTTGTTTTTGGCTCAACCTTTTTCTAAAAGGTTGATAAGGTTGA